>OKRZ01001513.1_pt1 | contig 17986 bp, 16 predicted proteins | sample 1601141 | NCBI WGS metagenome assembly OKRZ01 (sample SAMEA3541524, study PRJEB24748) | human gut metagenome | biome: human gut; feature: human-associated habitat; material: faeces | place: China | collected 2012
TTGTTTCATGGTATGACAATGAAAACTCATACACAAGCCAGATGGTTAGAACAATTAAATACTTCTCAGAACTTGCTTAATTAATAAGTATTATAAAAGTTCTCTAATATTTAAATTAGATCCAAATGGGTCCGGCTTTAGGGCCGGACCTTTTGTTATATGAAAGGAGCACAAATATGCTTAATAAGAAATCAGTTGATGATATTAATGTTAAAGGATTAAGAGTTTTAGTTCGTTGTGACTTTAATGTACCTTTAAAGGAAGGTGTTATTACAGACGAAAACCGTCTTGTTGCAGCACTTCCTACAATCAAGAAATTAATTAATGATGGTGGAAAGGTTATACTTTGCTCACATCTTGGAAAACCAAAGGGAGAGCCAAAGCCTGAATTATCTCTTGCACCTGTAGCAGTAAGACTTTCAGAATTATTAGGACAGGAAGTTAAGTTTGCAGCAGATGACAATGTAGTAGGTGAAAATGCTAAGGCAGCTGTAGCAGCTATGAAGGATGGAGACGTAGTTCTTCTTCAGAATACACGTTACAGAGCAGAAGAAACAAAGAACGGAGACGAATTCTCAAAGGAATTAGCTTCACTTTGTGATGTATTTGTAAATGATGCTTTTGGTACAGCTCATAGAGCACACTGCTCAAACGTTGGTGTTACAAAATATGTTGATACAGCAGTAGTTGGATATTTAATGCAGAAGGAAATCGATTTCCTTGGAAATGCAGTAAACAATCCTGTAAGACCTTTCGTAGCTATTCTTGGTGGCGCTAAGGTTGCTGATAAGTTAAATGTTATTAACAACTTACTTGAAAAATGCGATACACTTATTATTGGTGGTGGTATGGCATACACATTTGTTAAGGCACAGGGAGGAAACGTTGGTATTTCATTAGTTGATGATACTAAGTTAGATTACTGCCTTGATATGATTAAGAAGGCAGAAGAATTAGGAAAGAAATTATTACTTCCTATTGATACAGTTGCAGCTGACGGATTCCCTGATCCTATTGACGCAGAAATTGAAACAATGATAGTTCCAACTAATGCAATTCCTGATGACAAGGAAGGACTTGATATTGGACCTAAGACACGTGAACTTTTTGCAGATGCTGTAAAGAATGCTAAGACAGTAGTTTGGAACGGACCTATGGGCGTTTCAGAAAACCCATGTCTTGCAGCAGGTACTGTAGCAGTAGCTCAGGCATTAGCTGACACAGATGCAACAACAATCATCGGTGGTGGTGATTCAGCAGCAGCAGTAAACAACCTTGGATTCGGCGATAAGATGACTCACATTTCAACAGGTGGTGGAGCTTCACTTGAATTCCTTGAAGGAAAAGATTTACCAGGTGTTGTAGCAGCAAACGACAAATAACGCTAAGGCAAATGAGTCCATTTACACAAAAATAAATCAAGAACAATGAATGCTTGCATTCATTTGTTCATAGATTTATTTTTGTGAAGCTGGCGAATGCCAGCGTGCTTATTGACGTGGAACGTCAATAAGGAATGGAAAAAGTGTTAACATATAAAGGAGACATAAACATGAGAAAGAAGATTATTGCAGGCAACTGGAAAATGAACAAAACTCCTAGCGAGGCAGTTGCATTAATAAATGAATTAAAGCCATTAGTAGCAAATGACGAAGTAGACGTAGTATTTTGCGTACCTGCTATTGATTTAGTTCCTGCCATTGAAGCAGCAAAGGATACTAACATCAGCATTGGTGCAGAAAATATGTACTTTGAAGAAAGTGGAGCATATACAGGAGAAATCGCTCCTAACATGCTTACAGATATTGGAGTAAAATACGTTATTATCGGACATTCAGAAAGAAGAGAATACTTTGCTGAAACAGATGAAACAGTTAATAAGAAAGTTCTTAAGGCATTTGAACATGGTATTACACCAATCATTTGTTGTGGAGAATCTCTTACACAGAGAGAACAGGGAATTACAATTGACTGGATTCGTCAGCAGATTAAGATTGCTTTCTTAAATGTAACAGCAGATCAGGCTAAGACAGCAGTTATCGCTTATGAGCCAATCTGGGCTATTGGAACAGGTAAGACAGCAACATCTGACCAGGCTGAAGAAGTATGTGCAGCAATCAGAGAATGCATTAAGGAAGTTTATGATGAAGCTACAGCTGAAGCAATCAGAATTCAGTATGGCGGATCAATGAATGCCGGAAATGCAGCTGAGTTATTAGCTAAACCTGACATTGACGGTGGTTTAGTAGGCGGTGCAAGCCTTAAGCCGGATTTTGGAAAGATTGTAAACTATAACAAATAATAAATTGTCTAAACATACAGGACGCCGGATGTAACCGGCGTTCTGTTATGGGTTTATAGAGAATAAAGGAGAAATAGAATGAGCAAGAAACCTACGGTATTGATGATATTAGACGGTTACGGTTTAAATGATAAAGTAGAAGGAAATGCTGTTTTACAGGCAAATACACCTAATATGGATAAGCTTATGGCTGAGTATCCATACGTTAAAGGTTATGCCAGTGGTTTAGCAGTAGGTCTTCCTGATGGACAGATGGGTAACTCAGAGGTTGGACATCTTAACATGGGTGCAGGACGTATTGTTTACCAGGAACTTACAAGAATCACAAAAGAAATTGAAGACGGAACATTCTTTGAAAATGAAGAGCTTGTAAAGGCAATGGAAAATGCCAAGAATAACAACAGTGCACTTCATATTTTCGGATTATTGTCAGACGGTGGTGTGCATAGTCATAACACACATATTTATGGCACAATTGAAATGGCAAAGAAATTCGGATTAGACAAGGTATATGTTCATGCATTCTTAGACGGAAGAGATACACCTCCATCATCAGCTGCTGAATATATGGAACAGTTAGTTGAAAAGATGAAGGAAATCGGTGTTGGTGAAGTAGCTACCGTTTCAGGACGTTATTATGCAATGGACAGAGATAACAACTGGGATAGAGAAGAAAAGGCATATGTGGCAATGACAAAGGGTGAAGGGGTACAGGAAACTGACCCGGTTGCAGCTATAAAGGATTCTTATGCAAAGGATGTAACAGATGAATTTATGCTTCCAACAGTTATTACTAAAGACGGACAGCCTGTAGCAACTATTAAAGACGGTGACTCGGTGGTATTTTGCAACTTTAGACCTGATAGAGCACGTCAGATTACAAGAGCTTTCTGCGCAGATGACTTTACAGGATTTAACAGAGAAAAGAAGCTTGATTTAGTATTTGTATGCTTTACAGAATACGATGTTACTATTCCAAATAAGTTAATTGCATTTAAGAAGGTAGAAGTAACAAACACATTTGGTGAATTCCTCGCAGCTAATGGATTAAAACAGGCAAGAATAGCTGAAACAGAAAAATATGCACATGTAACATTCTTCTTTAACGGTGGTGTGGAAGAACCAAACGAAGGAGAGGACAGAATATTAGTTGAATCTCCTAAGTATGTTCCAACATACGACAAGAAGCCTAGAATGAGCGCATATACAGTTTGTGATGAAGTTTGTAAGGCGATTACAGGTGGAAAATACGATGTGATTATAACAAACTTTGCTAACCCTGACATGGTAGGTCATACAGGAGTTATGGAAGCTGCGGTTAAGGCAATAGAAGTTATTGATGAGTGTGTTGGTGAAGTGGTTGAATTTATCAAAGAAGTTGACGGACAGTTATTTATCTGCGCAGACCATGGTAATGCAGAGCAGTTAATTGACTACGAAACAGGAGAACCATATACAGCACATACAACTAATCCTGTACCATTTATTTTGGTTAATGCAGATCCTAAATACACATTAAGAGAAAATGGTGTGTTAGCTGATATTGTTCCTACATTAATTGAACTTATGGGAATGAAACAGCCAAAGGAAATGACAGGAAAATCACTTTTAATTGAAAAATAATTAAATTATATATGATTTGAGGCGTGACAGTTTATAAAATTGCCACGCCTTTAATATTAAAAGGAATGCAATGAAAAAAAGAAAAAAAGCAAAAATGAATTATACCCGGTATCGTTCCAGGTATATAAGAAGGAAAAAATTAAACACAAAAAGAGTTGCTATATGCATATTAAGTATATGCCTTGTAATAACAGCAGCTGTAACAGCCGGTATTGCAGGGAAAAAGAAAAATAATAATGTAAAAGAGGCAATGGCTACTCCTGCATACACAAAAAATGAAACTACAGATAATAAGGAAAAAGAAACCACAAAAAAAGTAAAGGCAGAAAAGACAGATGTTACCCTTATTGCGGTTGGAGACGATTTGGTAAGTGATTCGGTTTTATATACAGCTAAAAGAAGCGATGGAACCTATGATTTTTCAAGTGTGTATGAAAAAATGAAGCCGGATTTTAAAAAAGCAGACATAGCTATTATAAATCAGGAAACAATACTTGGTGGAGACAAGTTTGAATATAAAGGTTATCCATGCTTTAACACCCCTGACAGCATGGGAAAAGCCATTATGGATGCAGGGTTTAACATTGTGCAGCAGGCATCAAATCATTCCTATGATACGGGAGTAGAAGGAATAGAACATTGTATTAAATATTGGAAAAAACATAAAAAGAAAGTTCTTATGGTGGGACTTAATGAAAATGAAGAAGAATACAATACCATTCCCATATTTAAGTGTAAGGGTATAAAGTTTGCCATTCTTAATTATACATATGGCTTAAATGGCTTTAAATTGCCTGAGGATAAAGGATATCTTGTAAATCTTTTAGATGATGCCCACTGGGATAAGGTAAAGTCAGATATAGAAAAAGCTGAACAGATAGCAGACTTTACCATTGTACTTCCCCATTGGGGGCAGGAATATGTTCAGCCGGACCCAATACCGGAGCAGGAAAAGTGGGCGAAGATGATGGTTGAAGCAGGAGCAGATTTAATAATAGGAACCCATCCTCATGTAGTTGAAAAAATTCAATGGATTAAATCTGATAACGGAAATTCGGCATTATGCTATTATTCCCTTGGAAATTACACCTCCGGACAGGAAAACTGGAAAACGCTGTTAGGAGGAATGGCAAAGCTAACCATTAGAAAAGATGAGAAAGGTATACGAATATTAAAAAAGAAGGCAGGAGTCGTTCCTACAGTTAATCACTATGTGTGGGGGAAGTCTCAGGGAGTGATAAGACAGCAATATACATATAGACTGTCTGAATATTCACAGGACATGTTGCAGGGACACAGTATACAGTGGTCAAATCCTGTGACATACACGGATTTAACAAAACTTTCCCAGGAAGTTTTTGGAGACTGGGTGATAGAATAAAAAAAATAATAAATTGGATAAAAACCTCTCATATGTACAAAATAATTACTGGTAATTATTTAACGCAATGGGAGGTTTTTATGTATAAATATTTGAAAATAGTAAATGTAAAGGGCAGGGAAGTCATGGATTCAAGGGGAAATCCTACAGTGGAAGCGGAAGTTACCGTAAAGGCTTTGGGAATGCCGGGAGAAATATATACAGGATGTGCCATTGTTCCATCAGGAGCATCTACAGGTATATTTGAGGCGGTGGAATTAAGAGATGGAGAAAAAAGGTATGGTGGAAAAGGTGTATTAAAAGCAGTAAAAAACATTAATGAGGAAATATATCCTGCTTTAGAAGGAGAAAATGCCTTAAATCAAAATAAAATAGACCATATTATAATGAATCTGGACAAATCTGAAAATAAGGGAGAATTAGGGGCTAATGCAATACTTGCAGTATCAATGGCAAATGCGAAGGCCTGTGCTTTAGCTTTAAATATTCCTGAATATAAATATGTGGGAGGAATAAGTGCCAAAACTCTGCCGGTTCCAATGATGAACATATTAAATGGTGGTGCCCACGCATCAAATAATATTGATGTACAGGAATTTATGATTTTGCCTGTTGGAGCTGACAGTTTCAGGGAAGGGCTTAGATGGTGTGCAGAAGTTTATGACAGTCTGAAAAAAATACTGAAATCCAAGGGATTATCAGTGGCAGTAGGAGATGAAGGAGGATTTGCCCCTGATTTGTCAGGGGAAGAAGAAGCCCTTGATATTATTGTAAAAGCTATAGAAAATGCAGGATACAAGGCTAATGAAGATTTTAAAATATCCCTTGATGTGGCAGCTTCCGAGTGGAAAACAAATCAGGTGGGAGAGTATCTTATGCCAAAGAAAAACAAGCAGATGAATACAGATGAATTAATAGAAATGTGGGAAGAAATTTCAGATAAGTATCCTATTTTTTCCATTGAAGATCCCTTAGATGAGGAAGACTGGAAAGGCTGGGAGAAAATCACGGAAAAATTAGGAGATAAAATCCGTTTAGTTGGAGATGATTTGTTTGTTACTAATGTTAAAAGACTTAAAAGGGGATTAAAAAATAAATGTGCCAATGCAATATTAATTAAACCAAATCAGATAGGAACAGTAACGGAAACCTTAAATGCAGTAAAGATGGCTCAAAATATGGGATATATTGCCATTATGTCCCATCGTTCCGGGGAAAGTGAAGATACAACAATAGCTGATTTGGCAGTAGGATTAAATACAGGGTATATAAAAACCGGAGCACCTTGCAGGGGAGAGAGGACGGCTAAATATAACAGGTTATTAAGAATTGAAGAGCAGATGGGTATTTAGAAAAATATATCAATTGTCCGCTGAGAAGGCAACTCCTGGAAACAGGAGTTGTTTTACAGATTTTGTCCTTGGGCATTTTCAGGAGCTAATTTCTCATTTGCGATATATTCGTAAATGTTGTTCAATTCATGGATTGATCCTTCCACAATTTATACTTGATTTTAGTACCTTAATATGTTAAGATAATCAATGTTTGATACGAATTAGAGGGGAAGCGTGTGGTGTTTTCCATAAAGAAATATAGAGGAGGTGTGGACATTGACATTATTAAGAGTATTAACAGTAGTGTTTATGATAATTTGTTTAATTATAACAGTAGTTATCTTACTTCAGGAAGGAAAGCAGGCAGGTCTTACAGGAGCTATTAGTGGCGCTGCTGAATCATATTGGGGAAAGAACAAAGGACGTTCAATGGAAGGTAAGCTTGAAAAAGCTACTAAGGTTTGCGTAGTTTTATTCTTTGTAATTTCTATAATTCTTAATATGGGATTTATCAATTATTAAGATTAATTAAAAATGACTGACTGATGAAGGTGTAGATTTCTACACCTTTTTTCTATATATTGAGAAAGGATATTGAATGGCAGAATATAAAGACATAATAGAAGAAAAGAAAAAGGTGCTTATGAGTCTTATGAATGATAAGCATTATGTACCAATGAAGTTTAAAGAGTTAGCAGTAATATTAAATGTAAAAAAAGAAGACAGAAAACTGTTGGATTTTGTATTGTCTGAGCTGGTTAACGAAGGAAAAATAACCATATCCAAAAGGGGAAAATATAGCCTGCCAAAAGAAACCTATGTAAAAGGAATTTTTATAAGTAATGAAAAAGGTTTTGGTTTTGTGGAGGTAGAAGGTGAAGAGGAAGATTATTTCATACCGGAAAAAAATATTGGAGGAGCCTTTCATCATGACACTGTTTTAGTGGCGGTAGAGCCTTTTTCTACAGGAAAGAGAAAAGAAGGAAAGGTTATAAAAGTTTTATCTCACGAAATAAGTGAAGTGGTGGGATATTTCCAGAAAAATAAATCTTTTGGATATGTGCTTCCTGATAACAATAGAATATCAAGTGATATTTATATTCCGGGAAAGTACACCATGGGGGCTGTACAGGGACATAAAGTAGTGGTGAAAATCACTGATTATGGTTCAAAGGATAGAAAACCGGAAGGAAAAGTCATAGAAATTTTAGGACATGTAAACGACCCGGGAGTTGACATTCTTTCAATTGTAAAGGGATATAACATACCATGTGAATATCCTAAAGAGGTGATGGAACAAATTGAAAATATTCCTGAAGAGGTACAGGAAAAGGATAAAGAAGACAGACTTGATATCAGGGACTGGCAGACGGTTACAATTGATGGAGAGGATGCAAAGGATTTAGACGATGCCATAACCCTTAAAAAGGAAGATGGTATTTATACTTTAGGAGTTCATATTGCTGACGTGTCTCATTATGTAGTAGAAAATTCTCCTCTTGATAAGGAGGCAAAAGAGCGGGGAACCAGCGTATATCTGGTAGATAGGGTTATTCCAATGCTTCCCCATAAGTTATCTAATGGCATATGTTCGTTAAATCAGGGCGTTGACAGATTAGCTCTTAGCTGTATTATGAAAATAAACGAAAATGGGGAAGTAATTGATCATCAGGTAGCAGAAACTGTAGTTAATGTTGACAGGAGAATGACCTATACAGCGGTAAATGAGATTATTACAAACAAAAATCCCGATACAATGAATGAGTACAGTGAATTAGTGCCCATGTTTCAGCTTATGGCAGAGTTATCTTCAATAATCAGGGAAAAAAGATATGGCAGAGGAGCAATAGATTTTGATTTTCCTGAATGTAAAATTACATTAGATGAAAAGGGTTATCCTGTGTCTATTAAACCTTATGACAGAAATGCAGCCACAAAGATTATTGAGGATTTTATGCTTATGGCAAATGAAACCATTGCAGAATATTATTTTTGGCAGCAGATACCTTTTGTTTACAGAAATCACGAAAAACCTGACAGTGACAGAATGAAACAGCTGTCATTGTTCATTACTAATTTCGGATATCATGTTAAAATGTCTAAAGACGAGGTACATCCAAAGGAATTACAGAAGCTTTTGAAAAGTATTGAAGGAACTCCGGAGGAGGCAATGATTAGCAGAGTTACCCTTCGTTCAATGAAAAGGGCTGAATACACACCGGAGTGTTTGGGACATTTTGGCCTGGCTGCAAAATATTATTGTCATTTTACATCACCTATAAGAAGGTATCCGGATTTACAGATTCATAGAATTATCAAGGAATGTCTTCGCGATGACATGACGGAAAAGCATATTGAACATTACAAGTCTATTTTGCCGGAGGTCACTAAGCATTGTAGCATGACTGAAAGACGGGCAGATGATGCAGAAAGAGATTCTGAAAAAATGAAGAAAGCTGAATATATGAGAGGCTTTATAGGAGAAGAATATACAGGTGTCATATCTTCAGTTACAAGCTTTGGCGTGTATGTTGAATTGGAAAATACAGTAGAGGGACTGGTTCATGTATCAAATATGACAGATGACCATTACGAATACGATGAGGCCTCCTATAGCCTTAAAGGTCAGCAGACAATGAAGACATATAAGCTAGGTCAGATAGTGAAAATCAGGGTGGAAAATGCTGATAAAGTAACTGGAACAATTGATTTTAGTATGGTATAAATATGGAAGGAGGGGAAAAACATGGCAAAAATTTCTGAAAAGTTAATTGCTACTAACAAAAAGGCAAGACATGATTATTTTATTGAGGATACTTATGAAGCGGGAATTGTGTTGCATGGCACTGAGGTTAAGTCCCTGCGTGCGGGACATTGCAGTATTAAGGAATCCTTTGTGAGAGTGGATAACGGAGAAGTTATTATATATGGAATGCATATTAATCCATATGAAAAAGGCAATATTTTTAACAAGGATCCTTTAAGACCTAAGAAATTAATGCTTCACAAATATGAGATAAATAAGCTTGTAGGAAAGTTAAATGAAAAGGGACTAACACTGGTTCCGCTTAGGGTTTACTTTAAGGGAAGTTTGGTGAAGATGGAGATAGGTCTTGCAAGAGGTAAGAAACTCTATGATAAGCGACAGGATATTGCAAAGAGAGACATTAAGAGAGAAAGCGAAAGAGATTTCAAAATCAGAATGAGATAAAGTGACAGGAGGATATAAAATGTATACAGAATCATTAGTTAAATTAGGAAAGGTACGTTCAGAAATAAGGGAAATTTTTGAATATGGAAATAAGAGAAAGGCAGAAATAGGGGCTGAAAATGTTTTTGATTTCAGCATAGGGAATCCAAGTGTTCCGGCACCTAAATCAGTAAATGATGCCATAATTGACCTTGTAAACAATTTTGATTCAGTGGCACTTCACGGCTATACATCAGCTCAGGGAGATGCAAAGGTTAGAACTACAATTGCAAATTACATTAATAACAGATTTAATACAGAGATTGCACCGGATAACATTTATATGACCTGTGGTGCAGCATCATCTCTTACCATTGTATTTAATGCAATAATGCAGAAAGATGACGAGTGTATAGTGTTTACACCTTATTTCCCGGAATATGGGGTATTTTTAGAGAGAACAGGTGCAAAGCTTGTGGCTGTTAAATCTGAAGATAAAACATTTCAGGTAGATATGAAAGGATTTGAGGCTGCAATTAATGAGAAAACAAAAGCAGTTGTAATAAATTCTCCTAACAATCCTTCAGGTGTTGTTTATTCAGTAGAAACAATTGAAAAAATGTGCGATTTGTTAAGAAAGAAGGAAAAGGAATATGGACATCCTATTTTTCTTGTAACGGACGAGCCATACAGAGAATTGGTTTATGATGATATAGAGGTTCCATATCTTATTAATTACTATGATGATACTTTTGTATGTTATTCATACAGCAAGGCTTTATCCCTTCCGGGAGAACGTATAGGATACATTGTTGTTTCTCCAAAGATGAAAGATGCAGGAGATGCCTATGCAGCAGTTTGTGGTGCAGGACGTGCCCTTGGGTATGTATGTGCATCAAGTATGTATCAGAGAGTTATTGAAAAGTGTATTGATGATACAGCGGATATTTCAATTTATAAGGTAAACAGGGATTTACTTTACAACAACCTTACGGAAATGGGATATGAATGTGTATATCCTGATGGAGCATTTTATCTTTTTGTAAAGGCAATGGGAGATGATGCCCATGAATTCTGCGAAAAGGCAAAAGAGCATGAACTTTTGTTAGTTCCTGCTGACAGCTTTGGAACACCGGGATATGTAAGAATTTCTTACTGTGTTCAGACAAAACAGATTGAGGATGCATTGCCGGCATTTAAGAAATTAGCAGAAAGCTATCAGAAGTAGGTGAAATAATGAGTGAACAAAATAGTTGCGAATTTTGCAGTAATTATGTTTATGATGAAGAATATGAGGAATATGGGTGTGTGGTAAACATGGATGAAGATGATTTAGCCAGATTACTTCAGTTTAAAAACTCCAGCTGTCCATATTTCTCATATGGTGATGAATATAGAATAGCAAGAAAGCAGTAGGTAATGAAACAGGAAACTTACATAAAGATTTCAGAATTTGTAAGAAAATATCCACATGGAGAAAGTATAGTAAAATATGCCAATAATATTATTACGGGAGTAGTATATATGGCATATTTTGTTATACTTATATTTCTTGCAGTAAACAGGGATGAAAGGGTAATAAGAATAGTTTTAGTAACAGGCATATCTTTTATATTGGTTAGTATTTTCAGGTATGTTGTGGACGCACCAAGACCTTATACTTTGTATGAATTTAAGCCTGTTGTAAAAAAAGAAAAGACGGGGCAGTCAATGCCGAGCCGTCATGTTTTTTCAGCATTTGTTATAGGTATGTCAGCACTTTATATAAGTGTTCATTTGGGAATTCTTATTTTAGCTGACAGTTTTTTAATGTGTTTTATGAGAGTAATAGCAGGAGTACATTTTCCAAAAGATGTAATTGTCGGAGCTATTATTGGAATATTAAGTGGAGTAATTGGATTTTACATTATTTAATTAAGGATTGGAGACTAAAATGGATAATCAGAATAAATATGTAAAAGATATGACAGTAGGAACACCATACAAGTTGCTTTTAGCATTTGCAATACCACTGTTAATAGGTAATGTGTTTCAACAGCTGTACAATATGGTGGATTCCGTAATAGTTGGACGGTTTGTAAGTGCAAATGCCCTTGGAGCCATTGGAACTACAGCATCATTGCAGTTTTTTTTCTTTTCACTTGTAGGTGGTCTTTCCGTGGGAATTGGAATCATTGTTTCCCAGTATTTTGGTGCCAATGATGAAAAAAATGTTAAAGACACCATTGGAAATGCTACCATAATTATAATTGCATGCTCTACCATAATGGCTATTGCGGGATACTTTGCAGCAAGACCTATTCTTATACTTTTACAGACAGATGCAGTTATTTTAGAGGATGCAGTGGCGTATCTTAAAGTTACATCAATTGGTATTATATGTATGGGATTATACAATGGTGTATCAGGTATTTTAAGAGCATTGGGAGACAGCAAGACACCTTTGATCTTTTTGATATTTGCCAGCATTCTTAATGTTATATTAGATCTTATTTTTGTGCTGGTGTTTAACTGGGGAGTAGTGGGAGCAGGTGTTGCCACAGCGTTTTCGCAGTTTATTTCAGCAATAACATGTATAATATATGCTTATAAAAGTAATTCATATTTTAGAATTAAAAGAGAAAATTTCAAAATCAATAATATGATAATTAGAAAAAGCATGAGACTGGGTATTCCGGTAGCATTGCAAAATGCACTTATTGCTTTTTCATTAATTGTTTTACAGGCAATTGTAAACAGCTATGGAGCAGATTTTACCACGGCTTTTACGGTAGTATCAAGAATTGAAACCCTTATCCAACAGCCATTTATGTCTATGGGTGCAGCAGTATCTACATATACGGGACAAAATCTTGGAGCCGGAAAAATTGACAGGGTAAAAAAAGGATTTAACACGGCAACAACCATTACCACAATATTTGCAATTAGCATAATGCTTTTATTCTGGATATTTACACCGCAGATTGTTTCCATATTCGGAAAAGACCCTACGGTTATGAAACAGGCTGTTGACGGACTTAGAATAACAAGCTGTTTTTACATATTTTTGGGAATGATATATACCACCAGAAATGTGTTAAATGGTGCTGGAGATGCAATATTTTCACTGTTTACCGGAATTGTGGAGTGTATAGGACGTGTAGGTTTTGCATATCCTCTTACCCTTATACCTTTCATGGGAAGCTACGGAGTATTCTATGCTACGGGAATAACATGGCTTTTAAACGGACTGTTTAGCCTTATAAGGTATAAAAAAGGCAAATGGAAAAATATTAACATAGTAAAAAATGATATTTAAGGAGCGTTTATGTACGAAACCGCAGAAAATACGGAAAAAATAATTTTAGTTGCCGTGGCAACAGGAAATGAAGATGACGCAATGGAATCTTTAGATGAACTGGAGGAGCTGGTTAATACAGCAGGTGCAGTGGTTGTGGGAAGAGTTATCCAAAATTTAGACCACATTAATAACACTACCTATGTAGGTTCAGGAAAGGTTCAGGAAATAAAGGATTTAATATGGGAAACAGAGGCAGATGCCATAGTATGTGATGATGAATTATCTCCTGCACAATATAAGAATCTTGAAGATGAATTAGATGTTAAGGTAATGGACAGAACTCTTATAATTCTTGATATTTTTGCAGGAAGGGCAAAAAGTGCCGAAGGAAAAATCCAGGTAGAGTTAGCACAGCTTAGGTATCGTTCCACAAGACTTATTGGAATGAGAAATCTTTCAAGACAGGGTGGCGGAATAGGAACAAGAGGCCCGGGAGAAAAGAAATTAGAGGTAGACAGACGTCTTATCAGAAACAGAATATCCCAGCTAAAGGAACAGGTTAGAAATATGGAAAGCCACAGACAGGTTACAAGGGCTAAAAGACAGGACAATCCTGTTCCGGTGGTTGCCATAGTGGGATATACCAACGCCGGAAAGTCTACACTACTTAATACTTTAACAGCGGCAAATGTGCTAGAGGAAGACAAGCTTTTTGCAACTCTTGATCCTACAACGAGAAATTATAAGCTTCCTAACGGTCAGGAGGTTTTACTGACAGATACAGTCGGATTTATAAGAAAATTGCCTCATCACTTAATAGATGCTTTCAGAAGTACCTTAGAAGAGGCAAAGTATTCAGATATAATTATTCATGTGGTGGACTGTTCAAATCCTTCTATGGATAAAAATGTCCATGCAGTTTATGAAACACTAAAAAATCTTGAAGTAAAAGATAAAATAATCATTACGGTATTTAACAAAATAGATAAGGTAGAAGAAAAGCCGGTTTTAAGGGATTTTAATGCTGATTACACAGTTAGTGCTGCAATAAAGAAAAATATCGGACTAAATGAAATAAATGACGCAATAGAGGCAGCTTTGAAATCCATGCGTGTAATGGTGGAAAAGGTATACGATTATTCAGAAGCAGGAAAAATAGGAATAATCAGAAAATACGGTCAGGTACTTAGTGAGGAATATAAAGAAGATGGAATACATCTTAAGGCATATGTACCTTCGCAAATTATGGACAGAATATAGACATATCAGAAACGAAAGGCATAACAATGACTACAAAAGAAGCAATTAAGGAGAAGGACAGGAGGCATTGTAATGAAACATATAGAAAAAATATCTTTAATCGGATTAGGAGCCATGGGAGTATTTTTTGCACCGAGATTATATGAAACTTATGGTGAAAACTTTAGGGTTATTGCCAATGGTGAAAGAAAAGAAAGATTAGAAAATAAAGGTGTCACCGTAAATGGAATAAATTATAAGTTCCCAATAATTACTCCTGATGTAATGGGAGATGAGGCCGATTTAATAATAATTGGCGTTAAGGGATATTCCTTAGAGCAAGCTATCGAGGATATTAGAAATCAGGTAGGGAAAAATACCCTTATTTTGTCACTTTTAAATGGGGTTGACAGTGAGGAACGTCTGATAAAAGAATTTGGAAATGAGCATGTTTTATATTCATTTATGAGAATGTCAGTAGTTATGAAGGATGGCAAGGCTGATTTTGATCCATATTGGGGAAAAATTCACTTTGGTGAGAAAGAAAATCACGAGTATACAGACAGGGTTTTGGCGGTAAAAGAGGTTTTTGATAAGGCTGATATTCCCTACTCCATTGAGAAAGATATGTTAAAGGGAATCTGGTTTAAATATATGTGCAATATTGGAGAAAATATGACCTGTGCCCTTTTAGGTATACCTTTTGGCGCTTTTAGAACTGATGATAATGCAAACTGGATTAGAATAAATGCCATGAGAGAGGTGGCTGCAATTGCCGGGAAAAAAGGAATTGATTTAGGGGAAAAGGAAATAGAGGCACAAAACAAAACTGTAGTTACAATACCTGAAAAGAACAAACCATCAACCCTTCAGGATTTAGAAGCAGGGAAGAAAACGGAAATAGATATGTTTGCAGGTAATGTGGTAAAAATGGGTAAAGAGCTTAATGTGCCTACTCCGATAAATGAAATGTTTTATCATGGAATACGTGTATTGGAAAATAAATAAAAAAGGAATATCAATATGGTGTTTCTAATTCTATACAACACGAAATGCAACACAAATGATTCAAATATGATGAGAAACTTTAAAAAAGGCAAAAAAATAAAGCTGCCAACGGGATTTGAACCCGTGGCCTCCGCCTTACCAAGGCGACGCTCTACCTCCTGAGCCATGGCAGCCTGTCATACGACTTAAAAATAATAACATATTCTAATGAATTTTACAATAACATATTTTAGTAATGTCATAATTGCATAATTCGTTGAATGTATGAAATTTTATTAATAAAATATTTTCACTAAATATTGAAACGTAAAAATATATGTGTTATGATTATACGAGCATTAAATCTGAGAAAAGAGGATGTACATATGAATAAAAAGGTATTATCGGTTTTAGTAGATAACACATCAGGTGTTCTTAACAGAATTGCCGGTTTGTTTAGCAGAAGAGGATATAACATTGACAGTTTAACAGTTGGAGAGACTGAAAATCCTAAATATTCCAGAATGACTATTGTAGTAACAGGTGATGATGCTATATTAGAACAGATTGTTAAGCAGATTACAAAGTTAGAGGATGTCAGAAGAGTTGATGTTTTAGAACTTAATAATTCAGTTACAAGGGAACTTATTCTTGTAAAGATAAAGACTACTCCTGCACAGAGACAGCAGATTATATCCGTGACTGAAATTTTCAGGGCTAATATTGTTGATGTGGCAAAGGACAGTGTTATGATTGAGATTACAGGAAGCCAGTCAAAGCTTTCTGCATTTTTAAGTCTTCTTGAAGATTATGAGATTTTAGAATTAGTAAGAACAGGTATCACAGGTCTTGCAAGAGGAATTAAATAGTGTAGTTTATATATAGAGAATTAATATTTACATTACATTCTTTATAAAATAATAAATATTTTACAAATGGAGGCGACAATTATGTCAGAAGCAAAAATCTATTATCAGGAGGATTGCAATCTTTCATTATTAGATGGTAAGACAATTGCAATTATCGGCTATGGTAGCCAGGGACACGCACATGCTTTAAACTTAAAGGAATCAGGATGCAATGTCATTATTGGTTTATATGAAGGAAGTAAGTCATGGGCTAAGGCTGAGAAGCAGGGATTTGAAGTATTTACAGCAGCAGAAGCAGCTAAGAAGGCTGACATTATTATGATTCTTATTAATGATGAACTTCAGGCTGATATGTATAAGAAGGATATTGAGCCAAACCTTGAAGCTGGAAATATGCTTATGTTTGCTCATGGTTTCAACATTCATTACGGATGTATTAATCCTCCAAAGGATGTAGATGTAACTATGATCGCTCCTAAGGCACCGGGACATACAGTTCGTTCAGAATATCAGGCAGGCAAGGGTACTCCTTGTTTAGTAGCTGTTGAACAGGATGCTACAGGTAAGGCTTTAGATTTAGCACTTGCATATGCTTTAGGAATTGGCGGAGCAAGAGCAGGTGTTCTTGAAACAACATTCAGAACAGAAACAGAAACAGACTTATTCGGTGAGCAGGCAGTACTTTGTGGTGGTGTTTGTGCATTAATGCAGGCTGGTTTTGAAACATTATGTGAAGCAGGATATGATCCAAGAAATGCATACTTTGAATGTATTCATGAAATGAAGTTAATCGTTGACTTAATTTATCAGTCAGGATTTGCAGGAATGAGATATTCAATTTCAAACACAGCTGAATATGGTGATTATATAACAGGACCTAAGATTGTAACAGAAGATACAAAGAAGGCTATGAAGCAGATTCTTTCAGATATTCAGGACGGTTCATTTGCTAAGGAATTCTTACTTGATATGTCACCTGCAGGACGTCAGGTACACTTCAAGATGATGAGAAAGAAAGCATCAGAACATCCATCAGAAAAAGTCGGAGAACAGATCAGAAAGCTTTACAGCTGGAACAACGAAAACGACAAATTAATCAACAACTAATCCGTTAGCAATTTTTAAGCGAAGGATTATAAACCCAAAAGAACACACAGCCTTGTGCTTGCACAAGAGGCTGTGTGTTCTTTTGGGTTTATAGGCGTGCATTTAAGGAATGCACGCCGCTTATTGATTTTCGTTTTAAAAATATCTAATTAATGAAAAAAATAAACACGAAAATCAATAAGAAATCCGTCGCTAAAAGCATCACTTGCGCAAAAAAAAGGTACGCTTGCGCAAGATCTATTGAAATATTAAAATCCCAATAATAAAATGTGAGTGAAAGTCTTGTACGAATTATATTTGGTTTGGTGGGGGCAAGTAGACAATGAAGAACAAATAAAAAGGGGGATCAGAGGTTAGGATTATAGCACTTATAATCAATCATAAATATTACTTGTAAGAACCCCCATTTTTAAAAATGGAACTTAGGGAGAAATTGAAGTAGTGAACAAAGGAAATGGAGGAAAAGTTATGAGAAGGAACATTTATGGTAAAATGATTTCGGTAGTAATGGCAATGGCATTGTGTGTAACAAGTATTAATGTTTCAGCAGTGCAATCAGAGTCGGAAATCACAAAGGAAAATGCTTTAATGTCAGATAAACAGGAAATAATTGAAAATAATGACAAGAGCATTGATGATGAAGGTAGAGAAAAGCCTGTTGTAATTAAGGAAAT
>OKRZ01001515.1_pt1 | contig 17973 bp, 33 predicted proteins | sample 1601141 | NCBI WGS metagenome assembly OKRZ01 (sample SAMEA3541524, study PRJEB24748) | human gut metagenome | biome: human gut; feature: human-associated habitat; material: faeces | place: China | collected 2012
AAGATGAAAAATGTATTTAAGAAAGCTCATGAAATAACTAAAAATATAATAAAGAAAGGTGATAGTTATAGAGAAACTTTTAGACTTGCATTAATCTTTGTTTACTCTGAACTAAAGAAAGGAGTAAATAAGATGATAGAATTAAAAGGAACTGAAAAGCAAGTTAAATGGGCAAATGACATAAGAGAGATAATGATGGAATGTTTAAATAAGAGTTTAAAATTCCAGGAAGAAGAAGCACAAAGATTAGAAATAAAAAAAGGTAAGCCAAGCAAAAGAATGACTAGAATAGTAGAAGCATTTAAAAATTATATCGAAATGGTAGAAAATCAAGAATCTGCTGCATGGTTTATAGAAAATTTCAAATGTTTAACTTCAGTTGATAGAGATAGAGCAGGGGACATTTTATTTGATACTGTTTTAGGAAGAAGATAATAAAATACCAGGAGCTATAAAAATAACTCCTGGTACACTTCCAATATGGACTACTTAGCAATGTAATAATTTAAAATAATAATTCAATTTACATTCCAATATGTATCTACTTAAAAATAATAGTAAAATATTTATATTAAAAAGTCAAGGAGAATAAAAATGAAAATAGATAGTATAAAAATAAGTAAGGCTCTAGAAAGAACTCAAATAAATTTAGAAAAAATGATTAATGACAGTTCTAAAGTAAACGAGTGTATAAAAGTAATAAAAAAAATTTGGGATGATTTAGAAACTATACTTTTTTATATAGATGTAAAGAACTTAGAACAAGATAAATTTGATGCATTTACAAATGTTATGAGTTGTTTTGAAGATATTGTAGATAATTTAGAAAATAATTATTTTAATAGATATATGAAAGAGTTTTATGATAGTATAAACGTATTTAACTCTGTATTTAAACAAGAATATAATAGTTTTGTAGATGAAAGAAAAGCTAAAGTAGCATTTAATAAAAGTGGAGGTACTGCAAAAGGTACTGCAATAACTAATAGAGTTACAATTCCAACTAGTTGGATAAAAGAGTTAGGTATAAATCAAGAAAATAGAGAAGTAAAACTCACTTTAAAAGACAACAAAATAACAGTAGAAAAAATAAAATAAATTTACTAGAGTTTAAACAAAGAGTGGTATGAAATTTATCACTCTTTTTTCTGTGTGAAAAAATCATCATTTTGCTAGCCCAAATAGGTCAAACAAGGTAACAGTTATAAATATGTAATCTCTTATATATCATATAGCAATCAGGAAAGGTTGTTTATGAATATGACGAGAAAAAGAGCAGGATTAGTTATAGAAGGAAGTATAAATAAGCAAAATTTAATGGCCTACAATATGTATAAAGGCCATATACAATTAAAAGGTCTATCTGAGAAAACTATCAAAAGTTATGAGTATGACTTATTTGCTTGGTTTAGATTTATTAATACTTATCAAGAAGATAAGACATATAAGGAAGTTACTACTGAAGATATAGAAGAATTCTTAATGTTTTGTAGGTCCGAAGGGAATGAAGTATCAAGGATCCAAAGAAGAGCAGCTGGTATATCATCATTTTATATATTCTTGAGAAAGAAAAAGAAGGTATCAATAAATCCAGTTGATGATATAGAGCGTCCAAGGAAAAAAGTATTTGTAAGAGAAAAGCATTTTTTAAAAATGGAGCAAGTAGATGAATTAAAATCTAAATTACGTTTATTAGATAATATAATCTCAGAGACATTTATATTATTAGCTATTAATACAGCAGCTAGAAAAAATGCTTTAAGAAATATTAAATGGAATGATATAGATTTTGAAGAAAGAGAAATTGTTGCTATTGAAAAAGGTCCAAAAGAAGTGACTCTCTATTTTTCAGAAGAAGTAAAAAATCAACTTTTGAAACTTAAGATGTTCTATGAAAACAATAATGTATTAAATGATTATGTATTTTTAAGTTACTATCATGGTAAATATAAACATGCTGGTTCTTCTGCTATTAGTAATTGGGTTAGAGAAGCTGGGAAACTTATCGGAATATCTAACTTAACACCGCATAGTTTACGTAGAACTGCAGCTACTTTGATGTATCATTGCGGAGTAGATCTATTAACTGTTAGCCAGGTACTTAATCATGTTGATACCTCAACTACTCAAATTTATCTTCAAATAAATAAAAATAAACTTAAATCAATTAAAGATAGTGTTAATTTATAAAATAAACCAGGAGAAATCCTGGTTTATTTTTTTACAATACAATGTAGCAAGTATTACATATAGTTTTGATTTTTTTGATTGGTTTAATGTATTGAAATTACTTTATTTTTTAACTATTACTGTGTTTTGGGGAAATAGTATGATAATAACACTTATATTACATTGAAATTGTTACGACATTATGAAAGTTATTAAGAAAAAGACACTTTCTATAATAAATTAGGAGGTGTATTTTTTATGACTAAAAAAGAGTTTATTAAATTGCATTTAAAAGAAAATATAAATATAGATCATATGTCTTATAGGCAAATTGACTACAAATTTTATGAATATAAACTATATTTAATTTTATCTGATTACATCTATGATTTTAGTATTTTAGGTTTACCCAGTAACTTAACTATAAAGTCTAATCCTAGTAAAGAAGATTATAATATATTAAGAAGATCTCATGTAACACTTAATTATGAATTATATAAGTTATATGAATGCGGTTACTTTACAAATGAAAGAAGTTTTATAAAATATGTAATTGCTGCTATGATACATTACAAGAATGAAACGGCTACTATAAAGGACATAGTAAAAGTTACTCGTAATAAACGGTTACAATATATAAAAGAGCCTTTTATATAGGCTCTTAATTACTATGACATGTCATACATCTATCCCACTTAAACGGTCTACTTCCTCCGCAGATAGGACAATATTGATAATTACCATTATCCCATTCTTCGTGATCTACTTCACTCCATTTACAATTATCTTGATGACTTCTATCATCATCCTTTTTATCATCAAACCAACCCATATATTACACCGTCCTTTCGTTATTACTAGTAAGTATTGCCATTCTTAGTTGAAATATTCATACGTACTTAAAATATCAACATCTCGCATCCGCTCGATTTGCTATTTTAAACTCTTTAAATTACATACTTTAAACTTAGTAATATTCTAAATCAACCTAGTTGATTTTTAAAAATAATAGTCACATATTTATACATATAAGCATATACATAGTAATATAACAGGTTAATTAAGGGGTTGATTATTATGCAAACTAGAGATAAAAATGTAATTGATTTTATCAATATGGTGGAGATATGTAATCGAGGACATATAAAAGAATTATTCTTTCCTGATGTTCACCAAAATATATGTATGAGGAGGTTGAAAAAATTAAGCGATGATGAATATATTAACCGAATGAAATATGATGGGAATACATTTATATATTACGCTGATAAAAAACCAAGTAAAAGAATTGTTAATCACGACTTGTATATCACATCATTAGTAGTAAATATGCTTAAAAATAATTTTGAAATTTTAGAGTTTAAAAAGTCATTCGTTTTAGGCCCGATAATATCTGATGCTTATATAAAATATAAAGATCCAGAAGGAAAAGTAAAACATCTCGTATTAGAGGTTCAATTATCTAATAAAGTTGAAGATTGTGTTTTAAAGTATAAAAATTTTAAAAATATAATTTTGGATAGTAATGTAAGTTGGGACTCTATTCCAAGGCTTTTAGTTATTACTGATATGCCACAGCGAATAGAATTACGAGGTATTAAAGTTTTATATGATGATACTACTATGAGTAATATAAAAAATATAATATGAGGGGGTTGTTATTGTGAGTGATAATGTATTTGAAACATTAGCTGATTGCATAGTTAAAAGTTGTAAAATACTATTTAAACATAGTAAAAATGCATTAGGATTAAATACTCATGATTTTGATAAATTATTTAAAGAAATTGATATATGTAACAAATCAAATGAGTTTCCAAAATTGGATAACATATCGTCAAGTGAATATATAAAAACATATACCTTTAAAACTCCTGTCGGAATAAAATTAAATGCATTTAAAGAACATTCAGAAGAAATAAGTTGCTTTTTAAATGTAGATGAATCTGATTTAAGATTTAGTAGAGATAAAAATAAAATATATATAAAAGTTATATTAAAGAAACCAACATGTGTATATGACCCTATTGAGCATAAAAGAAATGATTTTAAAATTCCTATCGGTTATAGCTTAGAAACTACTAAATTAGTATTATGGGACTTTACTGCATCTACAAATGCACATTGCTATATCGCAGGATCATCAGGTGGCGGTAAGTCCGTAATGCTAAGGGTAATACTAAGTCATTTAGTCAATAGCAAATCTAAAAGGGATGTTGAGTTTTCAATAATTAACACAAAAAGAGTAGATTTAAAAGACTTCAAAAATGCTAAACATACTGTAAATTACATGACTGGAATAGATGGAGTAGAAGATTTTCTTGAAAATGAAGTTGACGAAATGGAAAGACGATATAAAATTCTTGAAAAATATGATTGTGATGATTTAACTGAATTTAGAGAAAAAGAATATAAAATACCATATAGATTAATAGTTGTTGAGGAAATATCATCATACAAGGGAAATAAAGCATATCAGAGATTTATAGAAATATTAGCAAGCCAAGGTAGAGGAGCAGGGATGTTATTACTTCTTATCACACAATTACCGAGCCATGAGATTATGCCTAATACTATAAAATGTAATATAAATACAACACTTGGGCTAAAAACTAAAGATAGTATTAGATCTGAAATAATAGCAGGGTCTGATAGTGGACTTGAAAATTTAAAAGGCAATGGTCATGCCAAAATATTCGATGGATATAACGACGGGGAAGAAATACAAGGTTTATTTATTAGTAAAGAGACTATGAAAGATATAATTACAGCTAATAGTAAACAAAATAAAAGAGTCAAAGTAGCGGTAACTACAAAGACTCTAGATGATAATAAATTCCCTGGCATGGAAGTATTATCATCTAAATTATAACATATTATTATAATTTAGGGGGATTAAATATGAATAGTTCAAGTATATTAGCAACTACATTTTGTAGAAAGTGTAAAAAGTTAAGAAGTTGTTTAGAAACCAATACAGTAAGTAATTATAAATTTTTATGTAAAGAATGTAGTAAAGAAGAACATTTACTAGGTCAATGTATTAACTGTGGTAGAGAAGGAATTTATAGTGAATTACTAAAACATGGTGGTTATTGCCATTTATGTGAGAATAATAATATTATAGAATGTGATTTATGTGGAGTTGAAATATATAAAAGTAATTCTATAGATGGGATATGTAAAAAATGTGCTACAGGAGAAAATAGAGAATGTATAAAATGTGGCAATTATTTTTCAGAAAATAAATTAACTAGCGATAATTTATGCCCTAAGTGTAGCATTAAAATTCATAAAAAACTTAGATCATCTGAAGTAAATGAAATTGTAGAATGTCTAAATTGTGGTAGAGAAGTATTCGTAAATGATTTGAATAATAATGGGTTATGTATTTATTGTAAATGCGAAGGATTAGAAAATGAAATAAAGGGTCTAAGACTTTAACTGTGGGATAGTAATAAATAGCACATTGAAAAGTGAATATAAAATTCATTACCTAAAAAGACTTTAAGTGTGGACTACTCAACTTTAACTATGGTATAATTTAGTAAAATAAGGAATATATTGGAGGTAGTATAATGAATAGTAATTTGATGTTTAGTAGTAAAGACCAAACTTGGGAAACTCCGATTGAATTTTTTAATAAAGTAAACGAAGAATTTAATTTTGATATAGATGTATGTGCAACAGAAGCAACTGCAAAATGTGATATGTATTATACACCTGAAATAGATGGATTAAAACAAGAATGGAATGGAATTTGCTGGATGAATCCACCCTATGGAAGAGAAATAGGAAAGTGGATAGAAAAAGCGTATAAAGAAAGTTCTAAGGGTGCTACAGTTGTATGTTTGATACCAGCCAGAACCGATACAAAATATTGGCATGAGTATATATTTCCATTCGCAAGTGAGATAAGGTTTATAAAAGGTAGATTGAAATTTGGGAATAGCACTAATTCAGCACCATTCCCAAGTGCATTGGTTGTATTTAAGAATAGAGAAGAATTGATAGTAAAATGTATGTAGAAAGGCAATAAAATGAATGCACTAAATTTACCAGAGTTTAAAGTTATAGACACAAAAGAAGATGATACAAGTATATTATTTATAGTTGAGCCTAAAGATGCTAAAGAAAGAACATGTTTTGAATGCCACGATGGCACTATGTATAAACATGCTAAAACTAAGCGATTTGCTAGAGATTTAAATGCCTTTGGCAAATTGGTTGGTATAGAAATACACGACCATAGATTAAGATGCAATAAGTGCGGATATACATTAAGTCCTATATACCTAAGTTTGGATTTTAGAGGTAAAGTTACTCAAAGATTAGTTCAATATGTGGAGAAACAAGCATTAAAAAGGCCATTTGCAGATATAGCTCGAGAACTTGATATATCAGATACTACAGTTAAACGTATATTTGAAGGTTTTGTACGACGCGCAGAACTATCTTTAATGTATAAAGCACCTAGAGTATTAGGAATTGACGAGGCTCACTTAAATAAGGAAATGAGAGCGGTATTTACCGATATAAATAATAAGCAAATACTAGATATATTACCTAAGAGAAATAAAGATTTTATAAAGAAGTTCCTAGAAAAATTAGAAGGCAAAGAAAATATAGAAGTCGTTACCACTGATATGTGGAAACCTTATAGAGATGCTGTATATGACGTTCTACCGTATGCATATGTAGTAGTTGATAAATTTCATGTAATACAATTAGCGACAAAGGCTATGGAGGATTATAGAAAGTTATTTAGGTCTACTCTTAATGATAAACAACGTAAAAAATTAATGCATTCTAGGTTTTTATTACTTAAGAACAAAGAAGATCTATCAAACAGAGAACAATGGAATCTAGAAATGATATTTGCAGAGTTTCCTCAATTAAGAGAAGTGTATGCTTTGAAAGAAGGTCTAAGGGACTTATATAATTTCGATGATAGAGAAGAAGCATTAAAATACTTTGAGTTTTGGAAATCATCCATACCAAAGGATTGTAAGCCATTTTTATCTGTTGCTAAGACTATAGATAACTGGAAACTGGAGATATTTAATTACTTCATATATAGATATACCAATGCTTATACAGAAAGTGCTAATAATATTATAAAGACAATTGAAAAAGCCGGGAGAGGTTATTCATTTGAAGTATTAAGAGCTAAAGTTTTATTTGGAACTAAGGCTACTAATTATCCTAAATATACTGTTAAGAATTATAGTATTACAATACCAGGTTTTAACCCTGCTGATAAGGTTCTTCATAAAGGATTTGGTGTCAATATTCCACAACTTATGGAAATATTTGAGAGTGATGAATTTTAACATCACTCTTTTTAATTACACAGTTAAAGTCGGATACCCGAAATAAAGAACTTGAAAAGAAGAAAAAAAGCATATTTTTAAAGTGATTAAGTACCTCCTTATATTAGGAGGTACTTTTGTTGATAACTTCCATTTTATTGTTAATAAGCGGTATATTTTTGTTGATAAGTTGCTATTTTCTGTGGAGTCAGTTTTTTGCAACTGACATAAATCTATGAAAGCATTGAAAATACTAGATAGGCATAAAACTATTTCTTTTATGCCACATATTTCACCTCATAAAAATTAAGTTTGTGAAGGAGTTTATCTATACGTATAGAATTACTACTCAATATAATTTAAATATATTAAGTAGGTGAATTAATTTGGATGAATCAAATAAGCGTAAACTTACACTAAGTGTAGAAGACAATCTAGTTAAGACACTTAAAGTAAAAGCGATACAGTATGATCTTACAGTAAGTCAACTTGTTGAAGTACTTGCTAAAATAGCTGAACGTGACAAAAAGCTATTCAATGAGTTAGTTAATAAATATAAAGAAGTGTAGCTATATGATGTAGCTACACTTCTTTATATACTAAAGTATTTTCCCTACTAGGAATATACTTAAAAAGACTAGGATAAACCTAGTCTAAGTCCATTTTATTTCGTTATTTTCTAAATAGAATATGCAACTTTCACCTTTTGCATCTATAACCTTTATAGAATTTCTATCAATTAATTCTAACTTAATATATTCTATCTCGAAATTTTCTTTAATGAATTCTAAAACCTTAAATTGTTCTACAGTATTTACTTTCATGTTCATTCCTCCTTTATAGATTTAATAATTTGAATTCTAAATAATAATCTCTTATAACTCTATGTCTATTTTATTATATTTCTTACAGTACACTAAAGCGTTTTTCGATAAACATAACACTTTGCACTCATTTTTACACTCTTTGCAAGTTTTAGATACAAATAGGTTATCTAAGACTTCTTCAAAATATAACTGTTCCATATGTACCATACCTCACTAAAGTATATCCAAAGAAATATTGTAATATAAAGTTTGTAATCTTTAACCATGCTACAGTTGTAGCACATATTATTCCTATAGCTGCTATAGTAACAATTACTAATATTAATATCCCTATTATTGTTCCAAGCATTCCATGCTCCTTTTCTAACTTAATTAATCCATTTAATAATTCGTTCATTTGTATATCCTCCTTGAATTTCACATACAAGTGGTATATACTATTACTTGCGAGGTAATAGGGCATATCCATCTTGGATGTGTTCTTTTTATGTAATTATATTGTCTTTAGTCAGTAGAGTAGCATCTACTGACTTTTTTATTTATCTAATCTGGCATATCATCTTCCATTATATTTAATTTTTTAGCTAATGGATCTATTGTTTTTTCAACTTGTTTTTCAACACACCCTTTATTATCATCAACAATAGGTTCTAATTTACCTGCTTGTTTTTTTAATCCTCTATATTCAGCTACTAAATATTCAATAGCTGTATTACGACTTGTTATGTTTTGATTTTTTTGTATGTTCTCTATCTCTTTCCATACAAACTCTTCTACATGTATTGTACTTGATTTCTTAGCCAAATTTTCTACCTCCTAGAATTTTCTTTTTGCAACTTCAAATAATCCTTTGGCTGTAGCTAATTGAGCATCTTTAACTCTTATAAATTCTTCATCAAATTCTAAGTTTATAGACGTTCCTCCTGCTACATATAAATCCATTTCTGATTTATTTATCCAAATATCCTCTATTCTTTGAGCTAAGTTTTCAGATCCTAAAGAATAGGACTTTGCTTTTAAATCATCGTAATCATTAGATGTATCTATTTCATTTACATCTTTCATTATATTATTATCTCTTAATGCATCTTGAACAGTAGTTAATAAAGTTCTATTACCAAACTCAATTGTATTTGACATTTTATCATTGAATATAAATCCTTTGTCAAAATATGAAAGTTCTGTAGTTCTAAATCCAACTGAAACTAATCCAACTGGTTTATCTTCATTAATTTTGCCACCTATAGCATGTATTAATGCAGCATCACCTTCTCTAAGTATAGAAATATTATTTATATAAACTTCTTTAGTTGATCCATTTATTTTATTTTTAACTTTTATTGTTTTGCCTTTATATTTTTCTATAACATCTTTTAACACTGATTTACGATAGTTTTTATAAGGTACACCTAACATAACATCAACTTTATCTTTTACAGCTACTTCACTAAGTGCTGCTGCAAATAATACTTCTACAGTATGACTTGTTTTACTATCTCTTGAGTTTCTTACAGGTACTTGTGATTCCTTCTCAGCTAACAATCCAATGAAATAATTCTCCTTGTTATATTCTATATAAATAGGTTTTTCATTTTCTTTGTCCATATATTCAGATAAATCTATATCTCTACCTTCTCCAAATACTGATTTAAATACTGAAACATGCTCAATATTGTCTACTTCTGAATATGCTTTTACATATCCTCTACCAAAATCAAATCCGATTTTTTGAATATTTTCCATTCTATACACCATCCGTTAATATATTGTTGAGTTGTTATTAACTCTAAATTTATTGTACTATATTATAGTTAAGATGTCAACAATATATTAATTATTGCATTATTTTTTCGTTAATATATTGTTGAGTTGTTATTAATTTTAAATTTATCGCACAATGATTAAGTTGATATATTAACAATATATTAACTGATGACTTTTAAATATTTTTTATACTTTATCTTCTTAATTTTTATTCTGAAATCATATTTTAATACTTATTAATATTTTGCATCGAATGTACTAATAAAATCTCTTAGAACCTAAATATGATGGTTTTATTGGTATATTTTGTTGTTATATTGTGTATATGTAACATTGAATTTATTTTTTATATCTGATATACTATTAAATAATTGAATTTATAAATAATATTTTGAACACTTTTAATAGTTGGCAGACTATTGAAGGTGTTTTTTACTTTCAAAATATTATTCAACATACTATTTCTCCTTAATTAAATATTGACATTATATCCTAGCTTTCTTAACTCTTGAACCATAATTAAGTCCCGAGTTTCACTCCTTGAATTAGCAAATATAGGACTTGTCTTCATCTTAAGCTCAAAAATACTTTTATAATCTTCAATATTTCTCAACTCATCTAAACGCATCGATATACTTTTTAAATTTTCTTGTGTATTTATATAATTATTTTCGCTTTGTAAATTGTTATCAATGTGCACATCTTCATTTTCTATTATTTGTATATTTGGAAGAAGTGAATAGCCTTCTAATGCATAGCCTAACTTAGCAAGATCTAATTGAACATTATATAAATTAAGTCTATACTGTGTTTTTTTATCCCATTTATATTTTGGATTTTGTCTTTCATGGATATACCCTTGTTCAATTAATTGTTTAATGTATTTTCTTATAGTTGGCTTGCTCATCCCAACCATAAGCTCATCATTTAGTTCTTCTGCTGATTTATAAATCCAGCCATTAGATTCAGATATATCAACTGATATATCTTCCTTCATCGCTCTCTCTTTTTCTTCTCTTATATATTTATCTGTATCTCTCATTCTTTCTGTCCAGTAAATAAATTGATTTAGTATTAATGCAGCTCTATAATCTCCTGTTAACTCTACTAGCTCTTGCTTTATAACAACTCTTTTTAATTTTGTCATTAATCTTTACCCCCTTTTGCATTATTTTTCATATCTTCCCTTATTAATCTCATTACATATTCTTGAAATGATAAATTTAAATCTATAAGATATTTTTTTATTTCTTTATTTTCCTTTTCTTCAATTCTAATTGTTTGTTTTTTAATAATTTTTTCTGACATGTATTAATATCCTCCAATCTAATTTTAGATTACAATACTGACGTCATTTAGTCAAGCATTTTATTAAATAAATAAATAAATAAAAAAGAAAAACATAATCTGTGATTATATTCTCTGAATATAATCTCTAGTATTGCAGTAAAAATTTCTTAACTCGAAATAAATTTTTTTAAAATGGAAATAAAATTTTTTTATATTGATGTAAATTTTTTTTGTATCGATATGAAAAAAATTTATTATCGATGTAAAATTTTTTAACATCGATGATTTCAATGGTTTAAGAAATATTAATTATAATAATCATAAAAATAAAAAAGCATCAACATAATTGATGCTTTTTTACTACTTTTTCACTTTTGAATTTTCAAGCTTATCTTTATAAAAGCTAGCTAGAATTTTAATATCTAAATTTAATTTATTCATTAAATTTATAATGTCATCTATTCTTGGATTGTCATAACTATCTAATATTTCAAATTGATCTTTTGTTAGAATCTCTTTCCATTTAGTGCTCATAGAATATATCCCCCGAATAATAGTATCATTAAAATAATATCATTATTTGGAAAGATATTCCATTCTACATTTTGCAAAATAATTAATTAATTCAAGATAATCAGCATCTAATGCTTTTGCAATGTAATAAATAATATCAAAACTTAAATTTAATTGTGAAGGATCAGTCTCGATTTTTGATATGTAACTTCTATCACATAAGATTAATTCGGCTAGTTGTGATTGAGTAAAACCTTTTTTCTTTCTCAAATTCCTTATCAATAAAAACACCTCTATTTAAATTATATGTTATCAAAATATAAGGAAATTTGAAATATAGTGTCGGAAATGTGATTGAGATTCACATTCTAAAATGTAAAAATATGGTAAAATTATCTTAAAGAATTTATGAGCGCTCAAATATAAAAAATAGAGGTGAATAATGTATTAAATATAAGTAAATTAATAATAAAAAATAGAACCGAACGTATATTTGGAACTGATGTTTGCAATTGATTCTAATATATGGTAAAATAAAAACGCTAATAATTATATATTTAGGGAAATTTATTTGCGTTAAACCTTTAGGAATATTTATATTTGGAGGGGCTATGAAAGAAGAAATAAAAAAACTTATTGATGAAATTGAAGATAAAAAATTTATTGAGTTTATATACTCTATTATAATTAAACGAAAAAATAAGCACTTATAAAGTGCTTATTTTTCATTATCAGATAAAACCCTAACTAAATCAGATAAAATTTTTATTTTTTCATCATTAAGATTTATAAGTTTATTAACTATATCATATAATTCCTCAGAATCTAAAATTTTATCTAAGGTATTAGTTATATCTGTTACAGCTGATGATATGTTATACATTTCTCCGACACCATCATTGAGCCAACTTGGATTGATATTGAATACATTACATACTAATTCAATAAATTCCTTTGATACAGAAGCCCTTCCTCTTTCAAGGTTATATATAGCATCTTCGCTTTTGCCAACCTTTAAACCAAATTTTGATCTTGAAAGTTTTTCAGATTTTCTGATTAACTCTAATCTTTCTCCAAGATTTTTTTCGTCTGTATTCATTATTATCACCTCAACTTAATTATAAAATAAAAAAAATATAATGTCAACGAGAAAACGACGAAGTTACGTTTACAAAAATGTATATTAACGTAAAATAAAGGCGAAAAATAAAAAAAACTCGTTGACATGCGGATTAAAACGGAGTATTATTGAATTAACAACGAGAAAATAACGAAAAAAGAAGGTGATTATATGAGTAAATCAAAAGAAAGTAAAGAATTAGCTAGAAAAATACTTATGTTAAATTCAGAGAATAAAAAAACAGTAATTAATGTGTTGAATGCTTTTGTTATAGCTGAAACGGCTAGTGTGCTTGGTGTAAGTTCAGCTGAATTAAGCAAATTAATTAAAGAATAATTAAATTTTAGATACGAAATAAAATCGAAAATTAGTATATAAAAAAGTGTGTAATTTTAACAAAATCGCACACTTGTAAAAATTAAATGAAAGCTAGTTTTTTCGAAAGTCGAGGAGGCTTTTAGAGGACTTGCAATAGGTGATAACATTTAACTCATAAAATAGTGAGTATAAACAAAGTAATATGGAATTTGGGGACCTGTTATGAGAAGTAAATTAAGAAAAAGATATATAGAAAGTGATTATGAAAGATTACATACAAGATTAAGTGAAGAAGTTCAATGTGAAACTGAATTAGATAATATAGTTGATGTTAGAACAGGGTGTATATTCGATACAAAAACAATAACATCAGGTCCAATACGAGAAGTAGAAGTATTTCCGCTTTATTTAAAAAAGGAAATGCCTGATGAGTGGAGACGAAAAGAAACCAAAGAAGCTCGAAAAAATCTAAATGATAAAAATGCTAGAAAGAAATTTATTAGGAAACTAAATGCTAATTTTAGTAAAGATGATTATTTCTTAACTTTAAATTATTTTAAAGAGCTAAGACCAAAGGATCATAAAGAAGCAAGAAAGCATATGCGAAACTTTATACAAACCTTAAACAGAAAATATGAAAAAGAACAATTAAAAAATGGAGTTCCTAAGAGTAAGTTAAAGAAAATTAAGTATATGTTTGTTACAGAGTATTCAGAAGATAAAAAAATACAGTGTCATCATCATTTAGTTATGAATGCAGTACTACCTATAACAGTAGTAAAAAAAGCATGGAAATTTGGGAGTAGAGGTAAGATGGATTATCTAGATCCTGATGATATGCATTTTACTGGATTAGGCAATTACTTATCAAAAGACCCTAAGGGTAAAAAACGATGGTGCTGTAGTAAAAATCTAAAAGACCCTGATATTACAAGAAACTTATCAAAATTCAGTAAAAAGAAAGTAAAAGAAATGAAAGATAATCAGAACTTAATAAAATTTGAAATGGAAAAAGCTAATCCTGGATATATATTTGTGAAATCTGAAGTATACATCAATACATATAATGGGATGCCTTACATATACGCTACAATGCGGAGAATAGATTGAGGGGGATAATTAAAAATGGAGATAAGGGGAGAAGGATTAGAGTTAGAAGCTAATCAAAGAATACTTGATGATATGAAGGAGCTACTAGATAAATATGCTCTTAAATATATGAATACAAGCGCATTTATGACAATCAATAAATGTGTAGATGAATTGGTTTACGTGGAACAGTATACAAGATTAAAAGAAGTTATATAAAAAGAAAGTGTGGAATCTTAAATGAATAAATTAATGATATTTGAAAATAAGAGAGTCGAGGTACTTGAATTTAACGGTAATATCTTATTTAATCCTAAACATGTAGCAGAATGCTTAGATATAAAAAATATAAATGATGCAATAGCTAATTTTAATGAAAAGCAAAAAATCAAGCTAAGAAATTTAGATATAGCTAATACCGACATCCGAAAATTAAACAATGCAGGAGAAAATTTTTTAACTGAAAGTGGAGTATACAAACTGATATTTAAATCTAGAAAAGAAGAAGCTGAAAGATTTCAAGACTGGGTAACAGATGAAGTACTTCCAAGTATAAGACAAACAGGTGTATACGAAGTAAAAGGATTATCAAAAGAACTACAAGCTATATTTGCAATAGATAAAAAACAACAACAAATGGAAGTAAAAGTTGATTATTTATATAATCACATGACTATAGACTATGAACAACAAGAAAACTTAAATCAATTAGCAAGGAGCAGAGCAGTAGATCTCCTTGGAGGGAAAACATCACAAGCATATAAAAGGGTAAGTAAAAAGTTGTTTTCAGAATTATGGAGAGATTATAAAAGATACTTTGGAGTAAATAGTTACAAGAATACAGCTAGAAAAGAATATGAGAATGCTAGAGAGTATTTAATCAAATGGAGTCCTTCAACCAATCTTAGAATAGAAATAGAAGCTATAAATGGACAATTTTCATTTGTTGAATAGGAGGTTAAAATATGAACACATTTATAAGGTTTATGAGTATCTATATATTAACTTATTTAGCTGTATCTTACATAATGTGCAAGTAGGAGATTGAATATGGAGGAAACTAGAGTGATATTTACATTATCGTGTAAATGTTGTGATGATAAGCAAAATGTACTAGTTGATAAAAATAAAGCAATAAAACTAGAAAAAATAAAAAATGAAATTATATGTGACAAGTGCATAGAAAAAAGGAGATTGAAATGATAATTCATAGATATATAACGCACGTATTATCAAAAGTATCAGATGAACCGATATTAAATGATTTTGAAGGTAAGGTAAATCCTCAGATTGATAAATTTTTACAAAGCATTATAAAGAAAGTAAGCAAAGATGATTTATTAAGAAGAGCTAAATTTGATAATACAAAAGATTGTATAGTTAGAGATTGCTGTGAATCTATAATACGCAATGAAGAGACATTCATAGAAAACTCAAAAGAAATAGCTGCATATTTATTTGACATAATGAAATTAGATTCAGATGCAGATTCATGTGATTTAGTTATATGCTTATATACAGTTAAAGATCAATATAGAGTAGCAATAATAAAGTTAGATTATAGAGCAGCATATAATCGTTCAATAGAATTTGAGGATGATAAGTTTAATATACAAATGAAGTTAAATGAAGAATTAATATCAGATACTAAGAAACCGAAGCAATGTGCATTAGTAGGTATCAGTAGCTTAAATAGCGAGTATGACTTAGAAATACTAGATAAAGATTCTGAAAAAGAAAATATTAGCTCTAAGTTTATAAATGACTTCTTAGAAGCTTATAAGATAGATGATGATTCATATAAGACTAAAGTATTCATTGCATCAGTTAAAGCGTGTCTATCAAATGCGTGGATAAAGGATAGACATATAGTAAACTTAATAAAATGCGATAGAGCTATGGAAGTACTAGAACATATTGCGTTAAATAATTCAGTTATAGATGTAAAAGAAATAGCAGATGAAATATTCAATAGCCATGAAGATAAAGAGCTTAAATATAACTTTATAGAGCGTTTTAAAAAGAATGATATATCTAGATTCAATATAGATAAAAAAGTAGCTGAAAAAATGCTAAATAATAGGAATATCAAAACTAATACGGGCATTAAAATATCAGCTAAATTAGATGATATTAGAAATAACTTAAACTTCACTATAAAAGAAAATGATGAAGGAACGTATGACTTGATAGTAAAAAACGTTGAGTTTGTAGAGGTGGATTAAGTGTCATTAATAAAAGGCAAGGAAGAAATTATAAAAATAGCAGAAGAAATAGCAAAAGACATGGGAATAGAAAGACATGAAATACAACATTCAGATAGATGCTATGACATATATATACTAGCTGTTAGAGAGTATGACAGGAGACAAAAACTAGAAAGGTGAAATAATACATATGAAAAGATTAAAGAAACTAACTAGAAATCAAAAGGAATTTTTAGTTAGAAAATTAGGTGTTGAAAGTAAAAATTACCTGGTAGAACGAAACACTTCGGAATTTACTGTATTTTACAATAAAAAAACTAATGAAAAAATAATCTATCATAAAACATTTGATTCAATAGTAGATGAAATATAGGAGGTTGTAATTATGTTTGTTGTACCTAAGAAGAGACATGATAGAGTTGTCGAAGAAAAAAATAATGAGATAGAAAACTTAAAGAAAAGAATAAAGCATTTAGAATCTGAGGGTGAACTTAAAACAAAGAAATTGAATGAAACTACATATAAATTAAATTGTAAGGCAGAACAAATAAGCAAGTTACTAATAGATAATTGCTGCCTAAATAATGAGCTAGAGGATAAAAATAGAGAAATAGTTGTTGTAAGAACTTTAATAACGCTTGAAGCTGATAACAAGATAAAGAGATATGAAAATATCAAAAGTAGAACTAAGAAGACCAGAATAAAAGAAAAGTGTGAACGTAAAATAGAAGACTATATGATGAGAAAATTAGCATATAGCAAGGAGTAGTAATGAAAATCTTAATAATATTAGTAATAAATATTGTTGCAGTAGTTGGAGCATTAGATGCTCTAGCTATTGCAGCTAGAAAATATAAAAAGTAGGATGGAGAAAATGAAGCTTAAAGATGATTTTATAAAACAAGGTTCTAATCAATTACTCTCAGATTGGGGACATGATATTAGCTTAAAATATGATTATAAGGATGAAAACTCAAATGAAGTTAAAAATTATAAATTAAATAAGAGAGAGTTAGATCATTACTTGAAAACAGGAGTATTACCAGAGCGTATAGGAAAATAAAAAACATATTTTAAGAGGTGAAGTTATGAAAGTTATAAGAGAATATAGAGTTATTTCAAATGAAGATTGTGAAGTATTCCAAAAAGAATTTAATAAGTATCTTCAAGAATTTCAAGATAAAGGATATGAATTAGATATAAAATTTTCAACTTGTGTTTCGATTAATAATAACTTAGTTCAAAGTGTTATGATACTTTGTTATTAGTGCAAACAAAAGGTGGGTTTTAGTATGAAGATTAAAAATAAGTGGTGGACAAGAAAAGTATTATGTTTCTATTGTAGACAGCAAGTTATAGATAAT
>OKRZ01001526.1_pt1 | contig 17898 bp, 13 predicted proteins | sample 1601141 | NCBI WGS metagenome assembly OKRZ01 (sample SAMEA3541524, study PRJEB24748) | human gut metagenome | biome: human gut; feature: human-associated habitat; material: faeces | place: China | collected 2012
CTTATGGCCAGTGCTGTTTTGGACACGCCGAGCCGCTTTGCGGCCTCTGAAAAACACTCATAGTCTTTGCGTGCATATATGCGATTCAGCACGCCGATGCCATCTTTCAGGCCAACATCTGCCATGTGGCGATACACCAGTTCCTTTGGCAAAAGGAGAAATGAAGTCAACACATTGGTCTGCCACTCCTCCCAATCCAGAACAGGGTACTGCGTATGTTCATCTGCCATGCGAAATACGCAGCGAGGAGTTTGCACCTCATATTCTTCTGGATACAGCATCCAAAACAGTTGATGCGCTGCTTCGTGCATCATAGTAAAGTTCAAACGGCCAATCTGATTTTCTGCCACAAGGCTCTGATCAATGAAGGCCGTTTTTCCGTCTAATTCATAGTCGAGCCTTGTGCCATCCCTTTGGGGGATCGTTATGATCACCCCCGATGTTGCCGTAAGGCCGATGGCGTCATGTGCTTCACTGATATCTGCAAATGTAAATTGCAGGCCACACATTTTCTCCGCAAAATCTGCCGGATCAATATGATCGACCTTTTGAGGGACTTTTTTAAGGTAATCACGAAGCAATCTACGGGAAATGTGTTCGATGTCTTTCCGTGAAAGCCAGAGCATCCACCTGCGCCCCTTTCTATTCCAACGCGTCCACAAATTAGAACATCTGTTCGCTTCTTGTTAAGGAGTATAGCACGCCCGCTAATCTATGTCAAGTGAAATAAATCGCTCGTATTTTGTACAAAAAATAATCGCCATTTCCTTTGCATTATCATTACACCAGCTGTTGGTGAGTGGAGGTATTGATTTGGCATTTTTAATAATGATAGTTCAAGAGTTTTCACAAAATCAACAAAAATTTCGACTTGATATTGCCAAAGGAGAATATAGCATATACAATAATTGGCAGAAATGGAAAAATATAGCCGAATCGCGGGATATCACTATAATCAAAAATTTTGAAGAGAGAATGGTTGTTTGATGTGATCAGATAAAGTAGTACGCTTCTGCTTTAATCAACATCTTCTGATCGCAGCATAGGGATCCGGGAGTTGAAGAGGTATTCACATTTAACATCGGCATGGATGAATTCTATAACGATGTGTCGGGAGAAGCAAGCTCGTACTATTTTTTGATAGAAACCGAAGAATTAGAAAGCGATCGTGGCAATAACAGTGAATTTGTATATCTGCATCCTGATTATGATATCACCTTAATTGCCGGCTCTGGCGGAAATGTTTCCGGCAGTGGTACTTATGTTAAAGGAAATGACGCTATCCTTATTGCTACACCATTGTCAGGGTATATTTTCGATGGATGGTATGAGAACGGAGAATTGCTGTATGGAGTTTCTAATGAATACGAAATTACCGTCGATTCAAACCGTACTCTCGAAGCTCGCTTTAAAGAAAACGATCTACAGATTACAGATGTTGAGATTTTTGGCACGCTTGCGGCCGGAGAAACCATTTCATTCACTGTGAGTGCGACTGGAGGAGTACAACCGTGGCAATGGGAGTTTTACATTCAGTCAGATAATGAGGTGGTGTATTCAGATAACGCTGCGATAGTTAACTTCATGGAGTGGACACCATCTCAATCTGATACGTATGATTTTTTGGCTTTTGTAACCGATGCAACCGGAAAAAGAATATCGTATAGAACACAGTTCGTAGTCAGCTGATGATTTATCGGAGAATGCAAGGAATAATAACCTTGCATTCCCCCAAACCATCACATTTATTGAAATTTTTATAGGCTTCGCAAATATAATTTTATTCAATCATGACCATGGGCGTATATACAATGGAGATGCCTACTTTTAATACACTTGCTACTTCTTATTGCAGCGAAGAAAGCACAAAAACATATGTGGTTATGAGAGAATCTGGAGCATTTTGGCCAATAAGAGTGCAGCTGGGAGGAGAATCATTGAAAAAACAAAAATGGGAATATACAATTACGAACGGAATAACCGGAGTTATAATATCTTTTATTATGCTCACCATATTTGGTGGTCTGGCACTTTGGTTTCGCCTCAGCCGGAACGGGGCGATCATCATTGGCATAATATTGGTGATCTTTGCATCGCTTGCCTTTTTCCTGGCCTTGTACCGCACATTATTTTTCAGGGTACTGATTGATAAAGACGGATTCTTCTATCAGACCGCTCCAGGTAACGGAAGATACTATCACTACTACACAATCCGCCAAATATGGGTCAGCAGTGGAAACGATGCAAATGCACAGCAAATGCAATATTGCAACTTTGAAATGCAGGACGGAAGAATCATGAGATTTTTCTTTAGAAATCTAGATTGGGATGCCGTAGACTATTTAATCGCCCAAGTAGAAAACACCGAGGGACAGGCGCAAAGGAGCGACGGTGACCTTATGATCAGCGGCAGAGTACAGGGCGGTGTCAGGCTCGTTGCAGCTGTCTGTATTTTGGCGGCGGTTTTGTTTGTGAGCATTTATCTCCGAACTCAAGGCTTGCCACCCATTATCTATATACCGCCTGTAGTGCTGGCAGTAGCAGCCTTTTTTGTGTTGGTGAGTCATAATCTGTTCTACAAAATTCTGATTCAAAAGGACGGATTTTACTGCCGAACCAACCCCTTTGACGGAAAATACTATAAATACAGCGAAATTTCAAATTGCCACCTGACAGAGGTGGTGCAAAGGCAAGGTTCCGTCCGCAACGGCACCAGACGGACGGGATATTCTTACTATTTTACATTCACTGACTCCATTGGTAAGCCGCATAAGATTCTGTATGATAAGGCTTTGTTTCAACGGGAAATGGAGGTGCTGATGGAGCGAAGCAAGGGAATATGAAGATTATGAAGATGTGGAGAAATACAACATTATTCGCCTACTTCCGATTCATGGGCTATGTGATGATGATTGTGGGCATCTACCTGATCGTAAACGGGATTGGAGACTATGCAGGCCAATCCCGTCAGAAGGACTGGATTCCCATAGAGGCCACGGTCACGGATGTCTCCAGCGAGGTAGTCAGCTCTTCGCCCGGAAGGCATGGTAGCAACAGCAGTACCTACTACATTATGGCGTATGAGTATGCCGTGGATGGAGAAACCTATACGGGCCGCACAGGGCGTATGTCATCGCCCCGTCTGATTGGTACTGTCATTACTGTGAAATATAACCCAGAAGTGCCGGAAGAGAATACGGCGATTCTCTCTCCCAATACCCACAATCTGCTGGTCCTTTTGATTTTGGGAACGGCCATCGCAGTGGTGGGCTTTTTCCTCTCTGGGGTGCTGGAGCTACTTCGCAGCCTTCTGCGAAGGACGCACACAGAGGAGCTGAAGAAATCGGTTCCGGAGACAGACACGGGATTTGATTCAACGGCCATTGCAAAAATCCCGGCGAAGCAGTGGGTCCCCCGACTTGCGGCTTGGCTTCTTGCGTTCGTCGCCCTCGTCCTTTTCGTGAAATTCTTCCTCACGTCGGGAACTTCGGACTTGGATAAGTTCCGCAAGGCCGCAGCGGCAGCCGGCTATACTGCCGTGGACTCTACGGAGGATATCCGCCAGAGCTGGGGCATCGGTTCCATGCTGATCCGCTCTGTTTCCGTGCATGAGGACTCTCTGCGGTTGGACTACTGCAGGCTGGATTCCGCAGATGCCTGCTACCGTTTCTATGCCGCTGCGACCCTCCCCATCACCGGTGAGGTGACGGAGAGCAATACCTTTACTGGTCAGGTCTATGCCGTGGACAGCCCCACGAATTTCGCAGCAAAAATCCGCAGTGGACAGATAATGCTCTATGTGTATACCACGCAGGAGGGCAAGGCCGATGTGCTTGCGTTTCTGGAAGCTGCGGGCTGGTGGAGCGAATAAGAAACGGAAAATTTACTACTGCAGAACTATGAATTCTAATGTTGAAGTAATTGGAGACATGGAGCCAGAGACGGCATTGGTTTTCTCAGCTAAGGCGGAGGGTGGTTACCAGCCGTATGTATGGGAGTATGCTATTTACAAAGGTGATACTCTATACTATACTCTAAGTGGTTCAACATTCGACTATCTTGAGTGGTCGCCAACAGAGACAGGAAACTATACCATTGTTGTCTGCGTTATAGATAAAACTGGGTTTAAGGCAACATACTCGAAACAGTTTTCTATTATTTGAATCAATCACAGGGAAGTGGCATTAGCCACTTCCCTGTGATATAACAAATCGCTATGGATTCAATATGGAGAATAAGATGAAAGAAAGAAACTGGAAGTATAAAATCACCGGTAACTGGTTTGGACCTATGGTGATTGCAATCACGACGGCGGTCTCCGGAGGATTCACATTCTGGCTTTACACTGCACACGATGGTGCCTTTGTTGGACTCGGCGGCCTAACAGCCTTTTTTGCTATCATCTGCGTTCTGTCCGCATACGGTGCAATGTCTTTCAAGTTGCTTGTGGATAAAGACGGCTTTTATTTTCGGACCAAACCCGGCAACGGGCGGTACTACCGCTACAGCGAGATTTGCAGCATGTGGCTCAGCTCCGGCAGAGAGACGGACACACAGGAAGCAACCTACTGCAACTTTGAAACGATAGAGGGAAAGCGGTCGAGATTTCTCGTACTTGACCCCCACCTTGATGCGGTGGATTATATGATTGAACGGGTTGAGGCCGTGGGAAGCAGACGTGGGGATGACGACTTCGACCGCGAGATCGTCATTACCGGGAAGACGGAGAGTGTGGTTATCATAATCCTTGTGATTTTTGGTTTTCCCATACTTTACTTGATGCTTTTTGGATGGACCACCATGCCGCTGATTTTCCGCATGATTCCGGTCGCCATTTTGCTGTTTTCAATTGTGCGGGCTTTTTCTCACGGACTGTTTTATATGCTAAAGATTCAAAAGGACGGCTTTTATTGCCGCACCAATCCCTTAAATGGGCGGTACTACCGCTACAGCGACATTCTGGACTGCTGTCTGGTCGAGTCACAGCGGAACATGCGCAGAAGCGCAACGCGTTACGGTTACTACATGAAATTCACCGACTGCGAAAACCAAACACACAGGGTTCCTTATAACAAATCGTTGTACGAAGGGGAAATCGACGAACTGGTCGCCAGGATCAAGAGGGCAAAAGAAGATGAAGCATGAATCGGCTGTTCAGGCCGTGAAAGAACTGATGCGGAAGGACTCAGTTTTTCGGTCTGTAATACAGGGCTGGGGCGTTGCGACGCTGCTTATCGGCCTCTTTATGTTTTATATGGGGGCCAATACTTATATTCAATCATACAAGCAGACGGATTGGGTATTCGGCAGCGCATACATTACGGATATTTCCGAGTTGAACAGAAGCAAAGTTGGCAGGGGTGGCATCAACTATTCGATGACCTACGAATATGAAGTGGATGGAACGCATTATACAGGTAAATATGGCCCCCTGGCAAACTCTATCGAGGTGGGCAGGTCCATCCGCATCAAATACGATCCGAGCGCCCCGGAAAACTCCACCGGCTTTCTGGCGCCGAGTGGCAATGATCTTGCCCTGGTGATCATAGGAACGATTCTTGCCGTGCCTGGATTTTTCATGTCGGGCATCCTCGGCCTTCTGCGGAGGCTTCTGCGGGGACTGCATCGAAGCGAGATTCCAGACTACGCACCGCCGGAAGAGAAACGCACTGCGCCCCCCAAAGCCCCCGCGCCCTCCGCCTGCGATATAGTTATGGGGGTACGCAATATCCTCCGAACCCTTGCGCCGATACTCATATTCCTGCTTTTCGGATTTATCCTCATGCTCATCCAAAACGCAATATCCTAATCACAGGAACCATGTGAATTACATTGAATGTTGCCCGCAGAAAAGATCGTGTAATTGCAAGGTTAAATATAAGCTCAAAAGTCAGGCGCTTATAAAGGGCCGCCATCTTAAGAGGCCGTTTCTCACGACTTTCGGGACACTCACGCATAGCAGTTTTTTCGGCCCAAACTGGTGGCGTTGTCAAGATTTATACGCAAAAAGGATTTTATGTTCAGGCTGAAAGAAATTTACCGAGTTTTCCTCCAGATATTGCATAGACCATATCCTTCCTTGTTGGCATCACCGATTTTTTATAAGACATGTTGCTTGTTCTTTTCTCTGTCTTAATATCCTCCGATAGAGTGCTCTTTTCCATGCCATAGGCTTTATATCCCCCGGCAAAGCGGGGGGGTCCTCTTTTGCGGCCAAAAGGCATCCCGGTCACTGGATTACGCAGTGACCGGGATGTTTAATACATTTTATCCGAATGTCTTCATTTTATTTTCAATAGCGTTCACTCCGACCATCGTGTTTGTTGATGCAAGACTCTGCAATTTAGCCACATTAGTCCTCGAAACCATCGGTTTTACTGTAACAACTCCCTCATTGACTCCAATCACTTTTCCCCGTGCAATTGTATCAGTAATCCTAACGCCAGATAAGCTATTTGTTTTTCTTACCATTTCAACCTTCGCTCTCGACGGAATTGTAACAACTAAGCTATCCCCAACTTTTGGAGTTTTACTAATATCCCCAATTCTAATCACAAACTTATCATTAGAGGCCGAAACAATTTTTGCTTGCAATTTTTTCCGTTTTTCCATTTCTACTTCTCCTTATGTCATTAAGTCTGAAATATCAGAAAATCTAACAGTATCCTCGATAAAATATCTTCAAGACGAATACAGACACGGACAACCCGCAAGAGGTTGCCACGATGGACGAGAGCAAGAAGCAGATCCTCTCGGACATCTTTTGGGAGATGAACTCCATATCCTCCCGCAGTGAAAGCCACTCGGAAACGGAAATTACCGAAACGGACGACGGAAACGGCAACATCGTTCAGACGGAAACGACAGTCACAAAAACAACGCTTTATATTACCGTTTCTCATTTGACAGTGGATGAAATGGCTGACCTATATGGCTTTGACGCAGAACAGCGGGAATACCTTGCCGAGCTTCTCAAGGACAAAAACAATTCCCTTTGGGCGGCGGTACTTTACGGTATCCGATACAGTGACGATCAGATCGTCACCGTGGCGCTTTCACAGGTCGGCAATGTAGGCGGCGAACCGTACTGGTCTTGGTATGGCTTCGGAAGCCGTGTGGAATGGTGTGCTTGTTTTGTAAGCTGGTGCGCCGATCAGTGCGGCTATATTGAGACGGGCGTTTGTCCGAAATTTGCTGGATGTGAAAATGGTGTGCAGTGGTTTCGGGAGCGTGGACAGTGGATTGACGGTTCTGCTGAGCCTGTCCCCGGAATGATTATCTTCTTCGATTGGGATAACAAGGGCGGCTCCGGTTCCCAGGACGGAGCGGCAGATCATGCGGGTATTGTCCAGAAGGTGGAGAACGGTATTATCTACGCCGTCGAGGGCAATTCCGGAAACCTTTGCCGGGTGAACCGCTATCCTGTAGGGCAGTATGAAATCATGGGCTACGGCATTCTGCGCCCATAGCAGTAAAAAAGTGGTGTCGCCCTAACGGAGACACCACTTTTATCACATATCGGCGCAGCAAACGAATTGACGACAACATGCCAAACAGTATAATGAATTTGTAATGAACCTTGTGGGAATGAGAAGCGATTGTCTTTCGCAAATTTATCCCATTTGCGATAGAGTCGTCAAAAACTGCTGGTATCGGGGTGCTTCCGGATGATCTGACGGAGACGGTGACGGCGAACAGTCCGGGTCCAACACCGGTGCAAGGAAGCAAATACTCTGAATTACCCGCATTTTGTGCTCCAAGGACGAGTGAACATAGACCTGGAGTGTCGTGCGGACATCTGTATGACCAAGCATCTCGCTCAGGCTCTTGACATCGACTCCACGCTCCACGCATCGGGAGGCATAGGTGTGCCTCAACACATGGAAATTTCGATATGGAATACCCGTCGCCTTTAGCAAGACCTGGTATTGGTATTGTAGTGTCCGTGGCTCCATAGGCACATTTTTCCCGGTCAAGAGGTATTTTTCTCCATCAGGATGAGACTGAACAGCCTTTTTCAGGAGGGTGGCCATGTCCAGCGGCAGGGGGATGGTACGATGAGCACTGTTGCTTTTGGGCGGCAGTACGGCCAGACGAGTGCGATCCCCGCTGCGGATACGCTGCACGGTTTTGGTGACATGGATTACCCCGTTTTGTAGGTCAATATCCTTATATTGCAGGGCGCACAGCTCTCCAAGGCGTAAGCCGGTGTTTAGCGTCAGCAAAATAGCGATCCCAGTGGTCGTCGGCTCAACTACAATCTTCTGTGCCAATCGCTGGACTTCATCCGGGCAGAATATGTCAATCTGTTTTCTCCGATATGCTGGCAACTCCACAGTCAGGCCCGGACAGGAACAGCCTGCTTTTGGGGCGCTGTATTTCAGAATGGATTTCAATAACACCCCCACATCTCTGGCGCTTTTTCCGGAAAGACCATTTTTCTGAAGACGGCGAAGAAAATCGGAAATCTGATTCGCCGTCAGTTGGCATACAAGCACCGCTCCCAAAGCGGGCAGAATATAGTGTTCCAGCATATAGGCATATCGGGCAAGCGTGGACTGCTTCAATTTATCCTGTTTGTCCGCAAGAAACCGCTCCGCAGCCTGATTCAGCGTGAGTGAGGAAGTTTTCGCCGGCAGTTCTTGAAGGGATTCCAGGCGCTGCTGCCGTTTTGCACGGCACTCCCGATAACTCCTGGCATAAACATAGCCGTACTCGGCACGGCCGGAGGACGAGTGGCCCCGGATATACCGTCCCTCCCAGCGCCCATCCTTACGCTTGTAAATATTTTCTCCACGCCTTGGCATATTGATTTCCTCCTTGACGATGTTTTTGACGGCGTATTTTACTAACATTTTAATTTTGATCGATATGGCTCTGCAAAAATGCGGGTGAATTGGGTGCGATCAATGTATACATTTGTGATTTGTGTGCGAATTTTGCTAAATAACCGCATTTCGGGCATTGACAAGCGACAAAAAGGCCGATATAATGTAGATGATTAAAGAGGAGTTTGCTTCGCAAATGGGATAAATTCACGAAAGCCCATTTCCGGAGGATCTATTGTAGTATTCCCTTAACAAACAAAGTGATACTGGAAAACAGAATAATCGAGTCCGATGATGCTGCACGGCGGTCATCCGAGCTGGAAACAGCCAGGTGATTGCCCTGAAGGAAAGGGGTGCAATTCCCCATGCGGTCGGCACTGTAAGCGCAAGGATATGATCGAGGCGGGAAACCACTGGGACGAAAGTCCGTCATTGCGAGAAAATCGTGAGAAGACAGATCATAAACGCAGAGAGTATCTCATGGCGCAAGTCAGTAGAATTGTGTAGTTAGGACTCAAAGGCAGCGGGCGCTCTCTCCGTGGTGCTGATATGGCAGAAGTGTACGCTGATGACCCGGTATGGGTTTATCAGCGCTTTTTTTGTCATGAATCATTAAGGAGGTGTGCCCATGGGTAAAGTAGCAGGTGCGCAAAATTTTGACGGAGCGAATTGGTACGAGCAGCACATTGCCAAAAGAACACGGGATGCATTGGCTGAGCAGGACCGCGCTTTTGCGGAAAAACACGCAGGCGACAGCCTGGATCAGCTGGCGGCCTATCTCCGGCGCTGCGCCGGACATTGGGGAAAGTCCCCTGCCCCCATCGAGATCGTCGGTGGCAGTTACATCGCAGAGCGCTTTGGCGATTGGAAAGATGCGCTGAGAGCCGCCCATTTGAATCCTATATACAAAAAACCCCGCAATAGAGATTGCGGGCGCTATCAAAACGAAAAGAATATCCAGATTCAGCTGCATCGGAGCGAGCGTGACGCTAAACGGGCAGCACGGGTTGAGCGAGTCAAGCAACGCCAAAGCAAATGCGCTGTTCACGAAGCCACAGAGGAAACCTTCGTTGCAACAGATGTAATGCTTGAGTAAGGTTTGCCAAGTCGAGGGCGGAGATCCGCCAGCTTTCCATATGGGCAGAAGGGGCTTAGCCAGCTCCTTCCGCCCAATCCTCTTAACGAAAGCACCTTTCGCCTTGGACAGATCGGAACGCGACACCAATTATAATAGGGTGTCGCGCCCCTATATAACCTTGTTATTTTCTTATTGGATGCGAAAATGTGCTCGCAGCTAAGGTAATAATGCCGGCAGGCCTTATTATAAAAAATTTTCTGAGAGGAGATTGGAAATGCAAAAGACAGCGAAAAAGTTCCTTTCAATGCTGCTTGCGCTCATGATGGTTCTATCCATCCTTCCCACGGCAGTCTTTGCAACGGAACAAGGCACAGTAGCTGCGCCGCTGGATAGTATTGTTCCCTATGGTGCGAATGACCAGACCACAGGAACGGCAACCATCAGTGTGCAGAACCCTGTGACCTTTACCGGCTACTCTGCTTTCGAGAATGTGCCCTACTACTTGGTCACCGTTCCCGCAGGCACGACCTATGTAAAGGCCACCTACAAAGACGCTGCCATACTGACCAATGCCACGAGCGGTGAAGCATCCGGCTACTACGCCGATGTGCCGCAGTGGACTGGCGGCGGTGTAGAAATGGCCTATACGGAGAGCAATGGGGATATCACAATCACAATTCCCTTGAACTACTCCCGTACCGCCGAGGATGGGACCACGGTCCAAAAGAGCTTTGTGCTGGGTGCAGATGGTAGCGGAACTGCCTATGCGCCGGAGTATGACGGCAGCGCCAGCTATGCGCCCGTCCACTTCCTCGCCTTCACCTATGAAAGCAACTCGGCCCCTACGGTCGCTTCCGATGCAATCACCACAGCCAATGTAACACTTGGTAATGCGTGGACGCTGGATTTGGCTGATGTGTTTACCGATGCTGAAGGTGATACGCTGACCTACACGGCGACTATCAACGGCGTTGCTCAGGCGCTGAACGGCACGATTCTGGGTTACACCCCCACTGCTGCGGGGACTTACACGGTGGTGCTGACCGCTTCCGATAATACTGGAACGGCTACCCACACCATCACCCTGACTGTAACAGATGCCAACCAGCAGATCCCGAGATTGAAGGAAGGTGTGTCCTCTACTGCAAGCGATACGGTAACGGCTGGCTATGCTTACAATCTCACCGACTTGCAGGCCGGTAATATCTTCGAGAATCCGGACGGCACAGCGCTGAACTACACCAACTACTATTATTATAGATTTGTTGGAGATACCAGGACCGGCCCCTACTATTTCACTCCGGCTCTGTTCGGCGGCACCACCATCCAGATCACGGAGAATGCCGCCGGTACATATGTCTATGAATTCCATGCGACCAATACCTACGGCGATTCTACGGACACTTGGACGCTGACTCTGGATGTAAGAGCAGGAACTCCGCAGAATTACACCTTCTATGTTGGCCAGGATATGAATTGCTCCTCCAACGGCAATGTTTATCCGCTCATCAAGCTTTACAAGACTAAGGGCTTCGATGAGAAGGGCGCCGATTACATCGGTAAAGTTGGCGACACCTACATTTATCGGGAGGATGGCGTCGATTCCAGCCTGTACGAGAGCGTCCGATTTTGCGACAGCACTTTTACCAACACACTGAACTCCACAACGGGCAACAAGAACGGCAACTACAATGAGTTCTATGCTTCCCTGGCTCCCGGCAAGTACTCTTTCCGTGCGTATGGCTACAATGCCTCTTCCGGAAAGTACGATGTCTACCTCGGCGGCCACAGCCTGACCCTGCCCACAGAGACCAATGTGGACGGCGGCACCGGCGGCGGTACGAGCCTCTACCTGCGGCTGCACTCCATTTACACCACGAGCCGCAAAACCGATAACACCTACTTCACCGCAAGCGACTACACTGCCCGTATCTCAATGCCCAGCATGGGCGGCGATGTGCAGCATGGTACGCCCTATCCTTCCGGCAATTATACTTACTACCCCTTCATGCTGTACTCTGCCGGAAACGCAGCCCTTTGGAATGCCTATGTGGAACCCATCGGCACCTGTGCCGAGGACTACATCTTCACTCAGGCGATCAACAACACGACTGCCGCCGGATACACGGTTGTTACAAAGAACCTGGCGCTTTCCCAGGCCATCAACCTGACGGTGACGGTTCCTGCCTATGCGGACTTCAACCTGTTTTTCCAGTATAATAATTTCAACACACAGATCATTGAGCCGAAGACGGGCAGCACCAAAGGCGATGCAAACGCATCCGCTGACGCTACCAGAACGCTGATCTACAAAATCAGCAAGAGCAATTCCAACTACACCTGGCGCTTGAAGGACATCCGCAGCGGCACCACTTATGTGACCAAGGCCGGATGGCTCCAGAGCAGCACCACCAGTTTTGCGAAGGAATTCACCTTCAATGCTGGAGACTCCACGGATCAGCATTCCCACAGCTTCTCTAATCTTGGCACGATGGCCAAGACCCGTGACGAAGCGGAGATTCAGACCTTCTTGTCCCCCAGCGGCTACAAGTACACGAGCGGGACAGAGCGTATCCGTTCTTACCGCCTGTGGCAGATCATCAACTCTGACGCGGCAAATATCATGATTGAGCCTGAATTTGAGGTTCATACGCTGGCTGGTTCGCCCACCCTGCAGAAGTCCAGCGGCGGCAACGCCGAGAACAACTGGCTCGATGTGAAACCGAACGGAACGACCATCCTTGCCGTGAATTACAAGGCGCTGGATGTATATGCGGCAGATGACACACATGGCACCCACGGCGGCTTCTATCCGGCCACGAATCCGGAGCGCACCAGTGTTTTTGTGCTCAGCAGCGAGGAAAACGGTACCGCAACGGCCAATATCGCCTATAATTCCAACGGCTTGAGTTCTTCTCGCCCGTCGGCGTGGGATTATAACTACGACAACTGGTTCTATCTGAGCAACGACACCGCCCCCACCCTGGACTTCACGGTGGCAAGCAATAGCGAAGACTATGGTGTGTCCAATGTTCAGTACGCCATTGTCACCACCAACAAGACCACCATGGAGAGCGCTCTCTCCGGCTGGACCACCTTGACGGCGGATTCCAACGGCAAGTACCATGCAAGTCTCCTGGGCTTCCGCAATGCGGGGCTGGCCGGTGGTACTGTTGTCATCAAGATGACAGCTAACAACAAGGTGTCCTACAGTCTGGCTCGCGTGGCCGAAGTGACCGCCACGGTCACCAACGCCTCCAATCCCCAGGAGACGGAGATCATGCCCGGCGATAAGGTGTCTCTCACCTTCGAGGGCAGCTACCGTGGCATCTACAAGTACAGTGGTATCTTCAACCCCACTACCTACAACCTGTTCTATTCCATCGGCGATACGGCCTATAAGACCAATGTCGCCCAGTATCAGCAGATGGATCAGGCCAAGCTGGAGCTGACAATCCCGACGAATGTGGACTTTGGCTCCGGCAGCACCGCCAATGTTCAGCTCACCAACGGTTATACCTACGGCTCCATGTACTCGGCGGCGAACCCGTTTGCCACCCTGTATAACATGTCGGATACCGGCGTGGGCACGAACTTCAATGCGGTCACGGTGAGCTTCTGCTTGAACCGTTTCCCCAATGTGAATGTGGAGGTCACTCCGCGCTATAACTTCAAGCTGAAACTGAATATTACCAATCCCACCACCGCCACGCCCACTGTGACGCTGACGGATGCCGCAGGCAATGTCCATACCGCCAACAGCAACGGCGAGTATGAGAACCTGCCCTACGGCACTTACACCTATGCGGTGCTCTGCGCCGGCTGCGACTATGTCTACGGCAGCTTCTACCTGGGCAGTGCAGACAAGGCCAATGTGTCCGGCGGTGTGCTGACCAAGACCATTCCGCTGACGGCCTCTGCTGCCGGCGCATGGGATGGCACCACCAAGACGCAGCCCACTCTGACCGACGGCGTGTATCAGATTGGTACCGCAGCGGAGCTGGCTTGGTTTGCGGCGCAAGTCAACGGCGGGAGCTATGCCATCAACGGTGCGCTGACGGGTGATATTGACCTGGCCGGCTACAACTGGACGCCCATCGGCGGCACTACCGCCAGCACAGCCTTCAAGGGCAGCTTTAACGGTAATAATCATACCGTGAAGAACATGGGCATCTACTATAGTGCCACCACTACCTCGGCTCCGTATAAGGGACTGTTCGGCTATGTGAACGGCACCAGCAGCAGCTACGCCACCATTCAGAATCTGAAGGTGACCGGCAAGATGTACCTGACCTCCACGGGCAGCGTTGCCAACGCCTATTCCGGCGGTGTGGTGGCCTACGCCAACTATACCAACATCTCCGGCGTTGTCTCCGATGTTGACATCACCGTTACCCGTGTGAATGGCAACTGGAGCAGCGTGGGCGGCGTTGCAGGCCGTCTGGTGAATTCCAACGCCACCAACTGTGGCAACGAAGGCACCATCCATGCCTACCAGTATGTGGGCGGCATCACCGGCTACGCTACCGGTACCATTACCGGCTGCTACAACGGCGGTGCGATCACCGGCAACGGCTATGTGGCCGGCATCGTGGGTCAGACCACCAAGGGCGTCACCGCTTGCTACAACACCGGCAGCATCACCGGTGCCGGCAACTATGTGGCGGGTATCGTGGCCTTTGCCTCCGGCGCGTCCGCTTCTGTCAAGAACTGCTACAACCGGGCCTATGTGGAGAGCACCGGCAGCAATGTGGGCGCAGTGGTCGGCATGACCAACAACGCCTCCGCAGCGATGTCCAACCTGTATTATCTGGACTTCACCTGCAGTCAGGGCATTGGCAGTGCCAAGAGCACCTCTCAGACGGCCACTGCTAAGACCAGAGCAGAAATGGATTCCGCAGACTTCGTGACGACCATGAACACTGGTATGGCGGGTACCTTTGGCTCCAGCAGGTATAGCCCTGCTTTGAGCTGGCAGACCGACTTGATTGGTTTGACAACTCCCACCAAGGGCAATGTGAACCTGGATCCTTTTGGATATGTGGATGAAGAGGATCTGGCATTGCTTACGGAATGGGTCAATAATGGACTCACTGAAGATGCGTTGACTCCTGAACAGTGGGCACAGGCCGACATTGTTAGGAATGACCGGCTTGACGAAGATGATCTTGACGCACTTACTTGGTATTTGGAAAACCCCAAAATCAACCCCATTAACTAAATGCTCCCGAAGCATAATGTGATAAAGGCCTCCTATTGGGTAATCTAAGAAAGGAAAGCCCCGTAGGCATAATAGGGGCTCACATCCTTGAAACGCAGGTCCGGGGACTCCGCTTGCGGATTCCCCGGACCTCATACTTATATACTGGAGAATAGTATGAAAAAACAGATTTTTTCGTTTATACTTGCGATTGCAATGCTTTTAAGCGTAGTTCCTGTGGCTTTTGCCGCTGAACCTGAAATTGGCCAAATTTTTACTTTAACTTTTGATAATAAAGCTCCCCATGCGGGGGATATAATAACCGCGACTATCTATTTGGAACAAGCTCCATCTGACTACTATAAGGTCACAAGTAGTATTGAATATAATATGGACACCCTTACATATGTGGACTATACCTGTTCTTGGGATAGCATGAGCTGTTCCGTCACACAAAAACGATCCGGCGATTTTAGGTCCTATGTTGATTTCAGAATTGACAGCAAAAGAGGCACTGATTCAGTTATTCTTAATAAAATTCAAACGCGACAGACCGGCCCATTTGCCACAGTTCGTTTCAAAGTAAATGAATCGTGTGAGGTTGGACAGGCTATCAAATATAAAATTAGAGGCACATTTTACAATGCAAGCGGAATGGCCGTTATCAACAATCCCAATGTCGCAGCCACACTTACCGTTACTGAACAGGGTGGCAGTATAATCACCGTTCCAAAAACTGAAACCGGCTACTCTGTTTCCATGGGTGCTGACCAGCAGCTTGTTTCGGGTCAGCGGGTGCGTATCCCCGTGACCGTCGCCTCCTCCGAGAAAAACATCACCGGCTTTAACGCCTATGACATGACCTTCACCTACGACCCGACGGCACTGACCCTGAACACCAAGACCGGTGACGCCGCCAATCTGACGGTGGAGGACAATAACGGCACCGTTCGGGTCCGCCGCTACGGCGATGCCGTGCCCTTGGGCGAGGCACTGGCTCTGGACTTCACCGCCAACAAGGCCGCCTCCAGCACCGTGACGCTGACCAACGCCAAATTTGATCTGGATGCCAACTCCATCAACTTCGACGCCCCGGATGCCGCCATTTCCGACGCCGACACCGTGGTCAACGCCAATAACTTCACCGTGACCCTGCCGGATGCGTTCACCTCTGACGAGACCCGCCTGGTCCCCAACGGCGGCAGCTTCACCTTCAAGCCCGTGGACAGCCACTATACCTACACCTTCACCGTGAAGATGGGCGACACCGTCACCGAGGGCTTGACCTTCGGCGCAAATGACACCTACACCATCGAGAAGATCTCCGGCAATGTGGAGGTCACCTGCACCGGCAAGACCCCCAAGCAGTACGATGTGAAATACAAGATTGACGAAGATGTGGAGCAGGATGTGACCAAGGGCCCGGAGACAGTCACCTATCTGAATGACTACTCCTTCGTCGTCACCCCGAGGGCCGGCTACTCCTACCGTGTAATTTACAGTGTAGACAACGGGGATCCCTTTGTCCATACAGTCATAGCGGTCCCCACTGCCAATGACGATGGCACCCTCACCTACACGATCCCTGGAAAAGAAATCGTTGGAGGTGTGGAAATATGGATCGACGCCAACACAGAATCTGGTATTCCGGTCGTGTTCACCGGCAACGGCGTTGAGGACGCAGCCTCCGGGAATGCAAGCTCTATGGGCAAGAATATGCCCTACTACTTCACGCTGAACCAGCGCGAGAGCTGCGACTACACCGTCACGGCTTACTATCAGCCCCTCGCCTCTTCCACAGCTTCTAAGAGGCCCGCCACCGTGCGCAGCCTTGGCAATGGGAAATATGTGGTCGAGGCCGTGAATTATAACGACTATCTGTATGTATACGCCCACAGCTGGAACCTGGTCGTGAAGGTGGAAAAGGTCTCCCACAGCGCGGAGGAAGTGACCGTGTCCAAATATCTGGAGCTGAACGACAAGACCATGATGCTGGTCACGGTCAAGGGCACCCCCGAGGGCGGCAGTGCCTTCACCTATGACGGCAACACCATGTATAAGGTCGAGGGCTACGGCACGGACCGGTATGCATGGCTGGTGATCGTGGACAAGGGTCAAACTCTGACCCAGGAGGAGGCCGCCGCCAAGGTCGCCATCTCTGCCGCAGACAATGTGGTTACCATCACCCCGAGCTTCGATGTGAATAGGACCGGGAAGGTGGATGTCAACGATGCGCAGTTGGTCTACGATATGTATAACGGCACATACAGTAACTTCACCCAGGTTTCCGTGGAGAAGTTCCTGCGGGCCGATGTAAACGCCACTAAGGTGGTGGATCACACCGACGCTGTGGCCATCGTGAATCAGTTTAAGTAAGGTCCTGCCAGCCTCCCTTCCCCGGCGGGAGGGGAGGCTATCCCCCGTTGGGGGCTTCGCACCGGCCAGGCCGGGCAAAAAACGGCCCAACCGGTCGGAGAGAGAAGGAGAACAGCATGAGAAAACGCATTTTTACACTATTGGCAGCCCTGTGTCTGCTGCTGTGCCTGCTGCCCACCGCAGCCTTTGCCTCGCAGACGGGCGGCAAAACGGACGAGAGCCGCAGCTACAATTTTGACCTGTCCGTAGGCGGTGCATACGAGGTGCGGGCCACCACCGGCGAGACCATCACCGTGACCCTGGTGCTCAAGCGCACCGATGCCCAGGAAAGCGCCGATATGTACGGTATGCAGACCGAGATTGAGTACGACGACACCTTCCTCCAGCTGGTGGACGGCAGCGTCATGACCGCCCCC
>OKRZ01001537.1_pt1 | contig 17838 bp, 17 predicted proteins | sample 1601141 | NCBI WGS metagenome assembly OKRZ01 (sample SAMEA3541524, study PRJEB24748) | human gut metagenome | biome: human gut; feature: human-associated habitat; material: faeces | place: China | collected 2012
TCTGTTTATGGCGCTGTGCGTGGTCGTTGCGCTGTTCCCGATCATCTGGGTCATCCTGTCCTCGTTCAAGACGAATGCGGAGATCCTGTCGAACGGCATTTCGCTGCCGACGCACTTCGGGTTTGACGGCTATCAGTCCGCACTGGATATGGCGCCGATCTTCAAGTTCTTCGGCAACAGCGTGATCGTCACCTGCTGTGCGACTGTACTTAATGTGCTCGTCTTCGCTATGGCAGGCTACGCGTTTGCGCGGTTCCGCTTTCCGTGCGATAAGCTGCTGTACATGCTGCTCAGCCTGTCGCTCGTCATCCCGATGACGGCACTGCTGCAGCCGGTGTACAGCGTGGTCAACAATCTGGGTCTGTATGATACCAAGGCGGGTCTGATTCTGGTCAACACCGCACTGAATATGCCGATGAGCCTGCTCATCCTGCGCGGCGCATTCCAGTCCATTCCCAAGGCGATCGAAGAAGCCGCCTACATCGACGGTGCGGGCTTCCTGCGCACGTTCTTCCAGATTATGATGCCGTGCGCCAAGGGCGGTCTTACGAGTGCAGCTGTGCTGTGCTTCCTCAATACATGGAATGAATTTACGTTCTCCCTGATTCTGACCAGCAGCGAGAGTGCCCGCACGCTGCCGCTGTCGCTCAGCTACTTTACCAGCCAGTTCAGCTTTAACTACACGGCGCTGTTTGCCGCAGTTACCATTGCGGTCATTCCTTCGATCATCGTGTTTGCGATCTTCCAGGAGCAGGTCGTTTCCAGCCTGACCGCGGGTTCGGTCAAAGAATAAACGAGGTGAAATTACATGGCAAGCATTAGTTTGAATCACATCAAGAAGGTGTACCCCGGTGATATCGAGGTTATCTCCGACCTGAACCTGCAGATCAAGGATAAGGAGTTCGTCGTACTGGTCGGACCGTCCGGCTGCGGCAAATCCACCACACTGCGCATGATTGCGGGTCTGGAGGAGATTTCGGACGGCGAAATGTACATCGGCGACCGCAAGGTGAACGATGTAGCGCCGAAGGACCGTGATATCGCGATGGTTTTCCAGAACTACGCGCTCTATCCGCATATGACGGTTTACAAGAACATGGCGTTCGCACTCAAGCTGCGCAAAACGCCCAAGGACGAAATCGACCGCAAGGTGCACGAGGCGGCTAAGGTGCTGGACATCGAGCATCTGCTCAACCGCAAGCCCAAGCAGCTTTCCGGCGGCCAGCGGCAGCGTGTCGCGCTCGGACGTGCGATGGTGCGCGACCCGGCGGTATTCCTGCTCGATGAGCCGCTGTCCAATCTGGATGCCAAGCTGCGCACCCAGATGCGCACCGAGATCATCAAGCTGCATCAGAAGCTGGATACGACCTTTGTTTACGTCACGCATGACCAGACCGAGGCCATGACCATGGGCGACCGTATTGTTGTTATGAAGGGCGGCGAGATTCAGCAGGCGGACACACCGCAGACGCTGTATGACCATCCGTGCAATCTGTTCGTTGCGGGCTTCATTGGTTCGCCGCAGATGAACTTCATGGACGCCGAACTGGGACGCGATGCGGACGGCTACAAGCTGACCTTCGCGGATCAGAGCCTGCACTTTGCGGGCAGCGATGCGCTGAGTGAGTACGTTGGAAAGACGGTCGTGTTCGGCATCCGTCCGGAGAATCTGCACACCTCGGGTGAAAAGTTCACCGCGAACAAGGACTATACCCTCACCATGCATGTGGACATCGCTGAGCTGATGGGCGCGGAGATTTACGCGCACTGCACCTGTGACGGTACGTCCGTGACCGTGCGTACGCCGTCCGGTGAGCCGATTCATGCGGGCGACACCATCACCGCGGCTGTGGATATGAGCCGCATCCATTTGTTCGATAAGCAGACCGAACGCGCGATCGCGTTCTGACAGGAGGAAAATCTGTGTTTCGTCCATCCTATTTGAAGGAAGGTCCGGGCATTGCCAAGGATGCACCGGAAAAGACCGGCGCCGCATGGGTCGGGGAGACCTTTGTACGGGAGTTCTGGCAGCTCGTCAAGCTGAACGTGCTGTTTCTGCTGTGCTGTCTGCCGGTTGTGACCTTTGGCGTGGCTCGAGCCGCTATGGCGCGCTGCACGGTCAATATGGCGCGTGATGTGCCCAATGATGTGTGGACCGACTTTCTTGCGGCACTGCGGCAGGATACGGTGCGTAATCTTCTGTGCGGACTGGCCGAGCTTGCGCTGCTGTGGATGGGCGTGATGCTGGTAACGGCGGACGGATTTTTCCCGGCGCTGCTGGGCATGCTGCTGCTCTGCGTCACGGCTGCGTTTTTCCAGAATTTCTGGGCGGTGCAGGCGGCGGTGGACATCCCGTTTGCGGCAGCGGCGAAAAATGCGTGGCTGCTGTGTCTGCTCCGTCCCGGCATGACCGTGCTGGGGCTGGGCGTAAATGCGCTGCTGCTGATTCCTGCAGTGCTGTTTTTCCCGCTTTCTCTGCCGTATGTGCTGCTGTTCCCGTGCGGTCTGTCCGGATTTGCCTCGGGCATGATCGGCTGGTCCAGCTGCAAACGGTATCTGATTCGATAACAGGAGGTATCTTTTTATGAAATTAACGGTAATCGGCGGCGGCGGTGTACGCTCCATGTTCCTCGCAAAGAGCATTGCACAGCGTGCGGAGGAGCTGCACATCGATGAGCTGGTATTTATGGATAACGATCCGGAAAAGCTCCGCATCTACGGCGGTCTGGCGGCGCATGTTGCGCGCATGCTGTGCCCGACAATGAAGTTCACGCTGACCTCCAGTGCGGAGGAGGCGGTAACCGATGCGGATTACGTCATCACGACCATCCGTGTCGGCGGCGATGCGACCCGCGTGCGCGATGAGCGGCTGGCACTTGATCTGGGCATTCTCGGTCAGGAGACCACAGGTGCGGCCGGCGTTTCGTTTGCCATGCGCTCGATCCCTGCGCTGGCTGAATACTGCGAGCTGATCAAGAAGCTGGCAAAGCCGGGCGTCAAGGTATTCAACTTCACCAATCCGGCAGGCGTGGTTTCGCAGGCGCTGCGCGATATGGGCTACGACTTCACCTACGGTATCTGCGATGCACCGAGCGGCATGCTGCACCAGTTTGCCGACCTGTACGGCGTGGATGCGTCCCGCATTTACGGCGAGTGCTACGGTTTGAACCATCTGTCCTACTTCCAGAGCATCAAGGTGGATGGAAAGGAGATTATGCCCGAGCTGATCGCCAATGACGAGGCTTACGCCAAGACCGATATGCGCTTTTTCGAGAAGCGTCTGCTCGAGGACCGCGGCTGTGTGCTCAATGAGTACCTCTACTACTTCTACTACCGCGAAAAGGCAGTGGCAAACATTCTGAACGCTAAGCAGACGCGCGGTGAGATGATTTGCGACATCAACCGCCACATGACCGAGGAGCTGTCCAAGATCGACATTGAGAACGACTTCGAGGCAGGTCTCAAGTGCTTTGAAAAGTGGTACGGCATCCGAGAGAACAACTATATGGCCAACGAGACCGGTGTTCACCGCGACAAGCCGTGGACGTTTGATGTGTATTCCAAGGACGCGGGCGGCTACGCAGGCGTTGCGCTCAAGTTCATCGAGATTGCAGCCTCCGGCGGCATGGGCACGATGATTCTGTGCGCGCCGAACGGCAATGCCATCGAGGGCCTCGAGCCGACCGATATTATTGAGGTCACCTGCGATATCTCCCGTGAGGGCTGCAAGCCGCACCATATCACCAATATTCCGGAGAGCAATCTGGAAATGATCCGCCGCGTAAAATATTACGAGCGTCTGGCGGCACGCGGTATCGTCAACCGCTCCAAGAAGGATATCACCGAGTGTCTGACCATGCACCCGCTGGTCGGCTCTTACTCGCTGGCAAGCAAGCTGACCGACGAGTATATCAAGCTCAACGCGCCGTACATCGGGGACTGGAGGGACTGACACATGTCGTTTCTCGCTTCGGTCGGTGTGACCAATGTGGATTTGATGTATGTCGGCATGCCGCGCGTGCCGCAGGAGGGCGAGGAGATCTTTTCGCAGGATTTCCGCGTGCTGCTCGGCGGCGGTGCACCGGGTACGGCAGTAAACGCCGCCCGGCTGGGTATTCCGACCCGTCTGGCGACCTATCTCGGCAGCGATCTGTTTTCCGGCTTTGCCCGCGCGCAGTTTGAGCAGAACGGCGTTTCTCCGTACAATCTGGCGGCGGAGGGCGAGACCGGTATTCCGGTGAATGTCACCAGTGCCATGCTCACACCCGGCGACCGTACATTTGCGACCTACTGCAAGCCGACCGCCATCACGGACGAGCTGCTCGAGCGGGTATATACCATGTCCAAGGGCGCTAAGCTGGTGCAGATGCAGGAGGGCTTTTTGCCGGTATATCGCAAGCTGCACGAGGAAGGCACCATTCTGATTTTCGACATGGGCTGGGATGATGAGCTGAGCTTTGAGAAGTACGGTGATTATCTGCGTCTGGCGGATTACTATACGCCGAATACCAAGGAAGCGCTCAAGATTACCGGCAGGGACACGCCGGAGGAGGCGCTCCGCGTACTGGCTGAGTATTTTGAGCACCCGCTGGTCAAGCTGGATAAGGACGGCTGTCTCATTCTCGAGGACGGCAGGCCGCGTCTGCTGCGCAATATTCCGGAATTCACCTGTAAGGATTCCACCGGTGCGGGCGATGCGTTTCTTGCGGGACTGATGTACGGTCTGTACCACGGCTATCCGTTTGCGGATTGTGTGCGGTTCGGCAACATCACAGGCGGCAAGAGTGTTACCGGCGTAGGCTGCCTGACCGAGTATGTGCAGGAGAGCGAGCTGCTCGCGCTGCGTGAAAAGTATAAGGATTTATAAGCGTTTGGAGGCTTTTTCGTTATGAGAATCATTCGTGCAAAGGATTACAAGGATATGAGCCGCAAGGCGGCAAATATCATTTCCGCGCAGGTCATCCTCAAGCCGGATTCCGTGCTCGGCCTTGCCACCGGCTCGTCGCCGATCGGCACATATGAGCAGCTGGTCAAGTGGTACGAAAAGGGCGATCTGGATTTTGCGGATGTGACTACAGTCAATCTGGATGAATACTATGGCATGAAGCCGGAAAACGATCAGAGCTATCATTATTTCATGCACGACCACTTTTTTGACCATGTGAACATTGACCCGTCGCGTATCAATCTGCCGAACGGCATGGAGCCGGACGAGAAAAAGGAGTGCGCCCGCTATGACGCGGTGCTCCGCAGCGTGGGCGATGTGGATATCCAGCTGCTCGGCATCGGCCGCAATGGCCATATTGGATTCAACGAGCCGGACGACTGCTTTGCCAAGGGCACACACTGCGTGGAGCTGACCGAGTCCACCATCGAGGCGAACAAGCGCTTTTTCGCCAGCGAGGACGAGGTGCCGCGCCGTGCCTACTCGATGGGCATTCACACCATCATGACCGCAAAAAAGGTGCTGGTCGTTGCCAGCGGCGAGGACAAGGCGTGGGCTATCCGTGAATCCTGCTTCGGTCCGGTAACGCCCAAGGTGCCCGGTTCGATTCTGCAGCTGCACAATGACGCGATCGTTATCGCGGATGAGGCGGCCCTCAGCCTGTGCGGCGATTTCCTCTGATTGATGACCATAGCAGCGGCGGTACTGCGTTTTATCTCACCGTGCGGTAAATCAACAGCATTCTGCGGTACCGTCGTTTTGAAACCCAAAGTGCAGTTCTGTCTCCTTCTGCGCTTTGGGTTTTATGATTTTTCGCAAGGGAGGTGCGATATGGTGCGCGTTACCGATATGACACACGACCGTCCGATACGGCTGATTCTGCTGTTTTCGCTGCCGCTGATGCTGGGCAGCGTGTTTCAGCAGCTGTATACTATCGTGGATACGATCATCATCGGACGCGGTGTCGGCATGCAGGCATTGGCATCCATCGGTGCGGCGGATTGGATCAACTGGCTGGTTTTATGGGGACTGCAGGGCTTTACGCAGGGCTTTGCGATTCTCACGGCACAGGAGTTCGGCGCGGGCGCATACGACCGGCTGCGTCGTGTACTGGCTATGATCGTTAAGCTGTCGTGCTGGTTCGGTATTGCGGTGACGATCATCAGCCTGTTGCTGGTAAGGCCGCTGCTCACACTGCTGCACACTGATCCTGCGGTGTTCGGCGGAGCACAGACGTACTTATATGTGCAGTTCGGCGGCTCGCTCATCATCATTGCGTACAACATGGCGGCGGCCGTGCTGCGCTGTCTGGGCGACAGCAGAACACCGCTGTTTGCGATTATCGCGGCGAGCTTTGCTAATATTGCGCTCGACCTGCTGTTCGTGATGGGCTTTGGCTGGGGCATTTTCGGAGCCTCGTTCGCAACCGTGCTGGCGCAGTTGATTGCGTTTCTGCTGTGTCTGCGGTCTCTGCGGCGGCTGCCGTTCGTGCAGATGACAAAGGCTGACTGGAAAACCGACCCTGCCATTCTGCTGCACCTGTGCCGCCTCGGCATTCCGACCGGTCTGCAGATGAGCATGATCACACTGGGAGGCATGGTGCTGCAGTCAGTGCTGAACGGCTTCGGCGTGGTGTTCGTGGCGGGCTATACGGCGGCCAACAAGCTGTACGGCATACTCGAAAGTGCATCAGTGGCGTTTGGCTATGCCATGACAGCCTACATGGGGCAGAACCGCGGTGCACGAAACGCGGCACGCATTGATGCAGGCATTCGGGCGGTACTGGTGCTGTCCGCCGAATTTACAGCCGCCATCGTGACGGCTATGCTTCTTGCGGGCAAACCGCTGCTGGGACTGTTTCTTTCGACCGAGGAGGCGGGCGCAGCAGATGCGCTGGCGGTGGCCTATCGGTATCTCATGGTGCTGATGACGTTTTTGTTTGCACTGTTCGTGCTGCAGGCGTATCGCTCCTCTCTGCAGGGTCTGGGTGAAATGACTGTGCCGACGCTCTCTGGCTTTGCAGAAATGCTTATGCGCATGGGCGCGGCACTCGTGCTGCCGGTTTTCATTGGAAAGAGCGGTGTATTCTTTGCGGAAGGCGCAGCATGGGTGTGTGCGGCAGCGCTCAATCTGGTATGGTATTATATGCGGATTGGAAAAATCAAGCGGGATATGCTGAAATAACAAAGGTTCTGGACAGACTGAGACGCTCAACCGCTGTCATAAGTGGTTGAGCGCCTTGCGAATTAACTTGATGCCATTGTATTCGGAAGAGAGCAGATCAATCTGTCAATAGCCATGAGATATCCTGTTTGAAGCGTCAAATATTGTGTGGATATTCAGATGGGGATAGGCGCAAACCGTTTGCACCTATCCTCGCGTTTTCTGCCGCTCGTACATTATATATAGTAAGAAAAGGACCGGAATCTTCCTTCCTTTTGTTTGGCGAAAGGTGTATTTCGCGTGCCACCTCCATCTGGGTGCGTCCCTCGAAGAAGCGAAGCCGGATGATACGGCGCTCGCGGTCGTTCAGGCTGCGCATGGCGTCCCGCAGAGCTATACCGGCCAGCCAGTTGTCGTCCGTGTTTTTGGTGTCACCGACCTGATCCATCACGCAGACCGTGTCCGTGCCGTCGTGGAACACCGGCTCGAACAGCGACACCGGGTCGAGTATCGCGTCGAGCGCGAACACGACCTCCTCTTTCGGCACGTCCATCAGCTTGGCCAGTTCCACGATGTCCGGCTCACGCTGGTGCTCGCGGATGAATGCCTCCTTGGCCTGCAGAGCGCGGTACGCCGTGTCGCGCAGGCTGCGCGACACTCGCATGGCACTGTTGTCGCGCAGGTAGCGGCGGATTTCGCCGATGATCATCGGTACGGCGTAGGTGGAGAAGCGTACGCCGAGTTCGGTATTAAAATTGTCGATGGCTTTCATCAGGCCGATGCATCCGACCTGAAACAGGTCGTCCGGCGATTCACCGCGGCCCTGAAACCGCTGAACAACGCTGAGCACCAGCCGCAGATTGCCGCGAATCAGCTCATCGCGTGCCTGCTTGTTTCCGGCAGCGGATTTTTTCAAAAGCTCGTCCGTCTTTTTTGCGGAGAGCACCGGCAGTCCCGATGTATTCACACCGCAGATCTCAACTTTTGTCTGCATAAAATTCCCTCCTGTTGGTCGTCACTATGAGGATACTATCTGGATTTTCCCCGCGGTCCCGTTCAAATATACCGACGAAATATTTTGCATGGGCCGGAGATTCGACAAATTTCACGTTCGCCTTGTGATATGGAACCGAGAAAGCGTTTTGCGTCCATCAGAAATTCCCTCTTGTGGGAATAGGGGGAAAGGGTGTATAATAAATTCAAGAGAATGCCTGTTTGCAGCGTCACACTGCATGCAGACGATTGAAAACGAAGGAGAATGCAATATGTTTGAAAATCTGATTGCAGCACTCAAGGCTGACAAGCGCAAGATCGTATTCACCGAAGGCCCGGACGCTCGTATCCTCGAAGCGGCTGCACGCCTGAAGAAGGACGGCCTGATGGATTCCATCCTGGTCGGCAATGTTGACGAGGTAAAGGCTGCTGCTGCAAAGGGCGGCTTCGATATCGAGGGCATGGAGATCATCGATCCGGCTACCTACCCGGAGATGGACGCTATGGTAGCTAAGATGGTAGAGCTCCGCAAGGGCAAGATGAGCGAGGAAGACTGCCGCGCTGCACTGTCCAAGGGCAACTACTTCGGCACCATGCTCGTTAAGATGGGCAAGGCTGACGCTCTGCTCGGCGGCGCTACCTACTCCACCGCTGACACCGTTCGTCCGGCTCTGCAGCTGATCAAGACCAAGCCGGGCGCACACCTCGTAAGCTCCTGCTTTATTCTGGTCCGCGAGAAGGACGGCGTAGAGGAGAAGCTGGCTATGGGCGACTGCGCGATCAACATCGACTATCCGGATTCTGTTGACAAGGAAGGCAACGTAACCCTGAAGGGCAGCCAGAAGCTGGCTGAGGTTGCAATCGAGACCGCTAACACCGCTAAGGCTTTCGGCATCGACCCGAAGGTTGCTGTTCTGTCCTTCTCTACCAAGGGCTCCGGCAAGGGCGGTACGGTTGCTCTGTCCCGCGAGGCTACCGAGTACGCTAAGGAGATGAACCCGGAGCTGGCAATCGACGGCGAGCTGCAGTTTGACGCTGCCGTATCCCCGGTTGTTGCTGCTACCAAGTGCAAGGGCTCTCCGGTTGCAGGCCAGGCTAACACCTTCATTTTCCCGTCTATCGAGGCTGGCAATATCGGCTACAAGATCGCTCAGCGTCTGGGCGGCTACGCTGCTTACGGCCCGATCCTGCAGGGTCTGAACGCGCCGATCAACGATCTGTCCCGCGGCTGCAACGCTGACGAGGTTTACCAGATGGCGATCATCACCGCTGGCCTGAAGTAATTTCAGCACACACATAATTGCATAAGTAAGGAATCCGCCGACGTGAAAATTCAATCGCGTCGGCGGATTTTGCTTTTTCAGTGGGGAGGGAAAGCGTATGAAACGGAAGATTATAGCTGTTATTGCAGGTATTCTGATTTTTGGATGGGCATATTGGCTTGTGCCGTATTCGCCGATACCGGATACGGTGAATATCACGGAAATGCGGGTGTATCAGCTTGACAGGGGAGAATACGCTGATGATTTCACCGAGCGGGTTGATACAGATACCGTACGCGAACTGCTTACGCATATTCGGGCACGCCGTATACCGAGTCTGCGGCTTGAGGGGATACAGGAAGGCAGTTTTGTCGTTGAGGTGAAATACTGGGATAAAACTATGTGTATCAATCTCGGCGAACCGGGTGGACCGGATTATGTGTATGACGGTATATTGCGTCCTACGCTGTGGATGCACAAGGTGTCCGGCGGTGAGGAACTGCTCACGTTGCTGGCGGACAGCTACTACAACAAAGGGGAGGGATAGCGATGAAACGAAGAATAGTATTTGCATTGATAAGTGTGCTGATTTGTGTGGGAGCAGTGGTTTGGCTTGTACCGTACACGCCAATGTCGGATACAGCAGAGATTGTGGACGTGCTGGTACTCCATGTTCATGCGGGAGATACGGCTGAGGACATCACCGGGCAGGTCGATACGAACGCCGTATGCGAACTGCTGCCGCAAATCAGAGCGCGCCGTCTGCCGAGTTATCATCGTGGCATCAGCGAAGACTGCTATCAGATTCAGGTGGTATACGGCGGTAAAACCGTATGTTTCAGCCTCGGTGAACCGAGCTATGCGTATGAGGTCACAGAAAGTATGTCACCGTGGGTACATAAGCTGTCCGGCGGCGAGAAACTCCTCGCGCTGCTTGATGAACAATAAAAGGGAGGGATCGGCATGAAAAAACGAATCGCATTTGTATTGGCGGGCGTGCTGGTTTGCGTCGGAGCGGTGATTTGGCTTATTCCGTATGCACCTATGCCGGATATGGACGGCTTCTGGAACGTGCGTATCTGGCGCGTCAATGGCGCGGATATGACCGAACTGACCGAGCAGGTCGATCAGACCGCTCTGCGAGAGGTGCTGACACAGGTGCAGGCCAAACGTGTGCCGCGTTCGCAGAGCAGCTTTTCGATGGATAAGGTCAGCTACGAAATCATCGCGGTGTATAATGACACGCCGACCTTCCTTAATATCGGTGAACTTAATTTTGTGTACAACGGCAACGGCTGGGTGCATGATTTGAAAAACGGCAGTGAGATTCTCACTCAGCTGGATGAAATCTGTAATAATTGAGAATTGAAAATGGAGAATTGAGAATTAACGTAACGGTATAACGTTTTGTGCGTCTGCAAATGGGTTAACGTGCATGGCATTACGGCATACCGTCACGCCCATTTTCCATTCTCCATTCTCAATTATGCAATCGCTGACAGAAAACAAAAAGGACTGACCCACCGGTCAGTCCTTTTCACAGCAGCGACAGCTGTCCATCCGCGAGATTTACAATTTTCAGCCCGCTCTGCTCAGCCATATGCACGGTCTGCGCCGTACCGCCCGACCGTCCATCATAGTAACAGATGAGCCTTGACGATGCATCCACCATGAACCGGTTGCGCGCGGCAAAGCACCCGGCGTGATAGCTCCGCGAGAGCGCGTACACCTTATCTGCGGCGAGCAGACAGCGGTTGAACCGGCGTTTCCACTCGAGCGGAAACCGATCGGCCTGTCCGTCGAACGGTACGGCGCACAGCAGCTGCACCGGGAGTGCGGCGCGCGCGCGCAGAACAGCTTCGGCGGCCCACAGATCAAAGCCGGTGGACATACCGGAGAGAAACCGCGTACAGCCGTCAGCGGCGGCCTCTGCGACCGCAGCATCGAGTGCGGCGAACAGCTCGCGCGCAGCGGGACAGTCCTCGTTCCGGAACGGCATTTTTTCAATTCGGTAGCCGGAAAAACAGCAGGTCACCGGACGCAGATCCGCCATGACACACCCTCCAATCAGAACAAATGTTCTGTTTTTATCAGTATACAATAGATGAAGCCAAAACGCAAGTTGTAAATTTGATAAAAAGCTGATATGATAAGTACAGCACAATTTACCGACACAGGGGAGGGACGCAATGAACGGTCAAAACCGATGGCTATATCTGATCAAGCGCATGGTTTACCGCTTTTTTGATGACGGCATTCCGCAGTCTGCGGCAGAGCTTTCGTATTTTCTGCTGTTTTCCATGTTCCCGCTGCTGATGTTCGTCAACTCCATGCTCGCACAGCTTGACCTGTCAATCGAGGGGATGCAGCCGGTGCTGGAAATGCTGCCGAAAAGTCTGCAGCAGCTCATAGGCGGCTATATTCAGCAGCTGACCGGCACGCCGTCGTTCAGCCCGATGATCGTCGGTCTGGGTCTGACGCTGTATTTCCTGTCCCGTGCGGTGCGCTCAATGATGCGCACGGTCAACGATATTTACCACGTTGAAATCTCGCGCGGCATGGTCAAGGACGTGCTCATTTCGTTCGGCATTACGGCGGGCTTTCTTGTTTCGGTTGTGTGCAGCTTTGTGCTCGTTGTCGCCGGACGAACCATCATCCGCGTTGTACCGAAATATCTGCCGGTGCCGCCGGCTGTGATGGACGGACTGCACGATGCCAGCTTCTGGGTGATGATCGCGTTTATTTTCGTGTTCCTCATGCTGTTCAACAAGGTCGTGCCCAATCTGCACCTTAGGTTCCGTGAGGTGTGGCCGGGGGCGTTGTTCTCGCTGGTAGCGTGGATTCTGGTATCGCTTGGATTTTCGTTCTATGTGGACAATATGGCGCGGTATTCTGTGCTGTACGGCTCTCTGGCGGCGATTATCGTACTGATGCTGTGGCTGTATATCGTCAGCATGATCCTGCTGATGGGTCCGCAGCTGAATCATACGCTGGTCGTGATGCGGCTGTACCGGCTGGAGAACGAAAAGCATTTATAAGTCTAATATTCGTCAAAAACAGTGCGGACGCGCACTGAAAATAGAGAAAACACGGAGGAAAAGGATATGAAAGTTGTAGCAATCAACGGCTCGCCGCGCAAGGACGGCAACTGTGCACAGATGCTCGAGGTGCTCGGCAAGGTGCTCGAGCAGGAGGGCATCGAGTTTGAGGTATGTCAGCCGGGGGCGAAGGTGCATCCGTGCATGGCGTGCTATCACTGCCTGGACAACGGCACGCTGCGCTGCGTGCAGGACGACGACGGTGTAAATGAAATCATCGCCAAGTGCATTGAGGCGGACGGCATCGTACTCGCGTCTCCGGTGTACCACGGCGGCATTGCGGGCGGTATGAAGTGTGTGCTCGACCGTCTGATTCTGGCGGCAGGCTGCGGCGATAATCAGCTGAAGCACAAGGTCGGTGCGGCGCTGTGTACGCTGCGCCGTTCGGGCGGCATGGAGACCTACCAGCAGCTGCTCGGCACGATCAACACCATGGAGATGGTGCTTGTCACCTCGGACTACTGGAACGCCGTACACGGCGCAGACAAGGGCGAGGCTGTGCAGGATATCGAGGGCGTTGAAGTCATCGAAAAGCTGGGCCGCAATATCGCATGGATGCTCAAGGTGATCGACAAGGCCGGCATCGAGCCGCCGGAAAGCCGTCCGCGCACGATGATGAACTTTATCCGCTGATCCGTATGGTTATCCGCTAAACAAAAATTGCAGAGTCCCCAAAGGCACAATGAGAAACTCATTGTGCCTGAGGCTGTCGAAAAACTTCGTTTTCCGAACAGCCTCTCGCTCGAAACCACGCTTTCGAGCGAATCTCGAAGAAAAACCGCGTCCTGCGGACACATTTTTTCTTCCCTTGTATAAATTCCGAGATACATGCTCCCGGAATTTATGAATTTGCAAAGCAAATTCGATTGAATGCGTGCTGTCGCACGAAGCATAAAAATCGAATATTGCTTTTTCGACAAGCTGAGGCACAATGAGAAACTCATTGTGCCTTTTGTGCATAAATTTATCAAATTGATGGGCATATCCTGTGTAACTGCTGAAATGTGCGAAAAAATTCACGAATTGTTAACGGAACTGTGCAAAAAATGTCATGTAAACGCGAGTGGATTCTGATACAATAAATATATCACACAATGCAGTAAAAGGGAGGAATCATCATGACACCGGAACACGATATTTTACAGGTCACGCCGCGCGTGGAAGCGCTGGCGGTGCTCTGCCGCTCGAACAGCCGCATTGATCCGGCGCTGTACCGCAAGTACGATGTCAAGCGCGGTCTGCGCGACATCAATGGACAGGGCGTACTGGCCGGTCTGACCAACATTTCGGACATTATCTCTCGCAAGAAGATAGGCGGCGAAATCGTGCCCTGTGAGGGCGAGCTGTACTATCGCGGCATTCGCATTCAGGATCTGGTGCAGGGCTTCATCCGTGACGGCCGCAAGGGTTATGAGGAGGTTGCCTATCTGCTGCTGTTCGGTGAGCTGCCGGATGCCAAGCGTCTGGGCGATTTCAAGGCTCTGCTGGCGCAGGGACGCACGCTGCCGACCAATTTCACCCGCGATGTCATCATGAAAGCGCCGACGCACGATATGATGAACAGCCTGTCGCGCAGTGTGCTCACGCTGGCATCCTACGACAGCAACGCGGATGATATCAGCCTGCCCAACGTGCTGCGGCAGTGCCTGATGCTGATTTCGGTCTTTCCGATGCTGGCGGTGTATTCCTATCACGCCTACAATCACTACGAGTGCGGCGGCAGCATGTACATTCACTACCCGTCGGACAGTCTGTCTACTGCGTCCAACTTCCTGCGCATGCTGCGCCCGGATATGCAGTACACGCCGCTTGAGGCAAGAGTGCTCGATCTGGCGCTTGTGCTGCACATGGAGCACGGCGGCGGCAATAACTCGTCGTTCACAACACACGTCGTCACGTCCTCCGGCACGGATACCTATTCGGCTATTGCAGCGGCGCTCGGTTCGCTGAAAGGCCCGAAACACGGCGGAGCGAACTACAAGGTCGTGCAGATGTTCGAGGATATGAAGAAAAACGTGTCGGACACCACGGATGAGCAGGCAGTCGCGGACTATCTTGTCAAGCTGCTGCGCCGTGAGGCATTTGACCAGAAGGGACTCATCTACGGCATGGGCCACGCTGTGTACTCGATATCGGACCCGCGTGCGCAGGTGTTCAAATCCTTCGTCGGTCAGCTGGCGCACGAGAAGGGCAGAGACGCGGATTTCGCGCTGTACACCATGGTCGAGGAGATGGCGCCCAAGGTTATCGCGCAGGAACGCCACATCTATAAGGGCGTGTCTGCAAATGTTGATTTTTACTCAGGTTTTGTGTATTCCATGCTGGGTTTGCCGCCGGAATTGTACACGCCGGTGTTCGCCATGGCGCGTATCGTCGGCTGGAGCGCGCATCGCCTGGAGGAGCTGATCAACACGGATAAGATCATCCGTCCGGCGTACCGTTGCGTGCAGCCTGCGGAGCCTTATATTTCTCTTAAGGAGCGCTGAAACTTAATATAATAAAGAAAACAGGTGCTGTAAGTTAAAATTACAGCACCTGTTATTATAGATATAAGATTTGAGGCAATACCGTATAATTGAACAAGAGTGATTTGCGAGTGAATTTTGTGTACTGACGAGGCACAGTTTTGCGGTAATACTTGATGTATTACCGTGAAACTTCGGCAGCGCGGACGGAACTCGCGCAAGGAACCGAAGCCAAAGTCAGGACACAAAATTTCCGCAAAGCACCGCCGCTTTAATTGTGCGGTGTTGCCTTAACCAATATTGAGCGCTTCGCGCAGCACCTGCAGGCTGGCGAGATGACCGTCGAGCATGGAGAGCGTCAAATCTTCCATTTCAAGGGAAATCTCCTCGTTGTAGCCCGACATGCGGACAACCGAGAAAAACTCCTTCCACCACTTGGCATCGTGTCCCGCGCCGACGGCAACATAATTCCACGAGCGGCGGGCAAATGCGTCGATCGGCTTGGTATCCAGCATGCCGTTTGGCTGCCAGTAGCGGCGCTCCGGCCGTGAATCCTTGCCATGGATATGGTAAATTGCACCGTGCTCACCGAGCACACGGGCTGCTTCGATCGGATCGCCGCCCATCCAGAACAGGTGGGACGGATCAAGGTTCATGCCGATCATCGGGCCGACAGCCTCACGCAGACGGAGCAGCGTTTCCGGGTTGTAAACCAGCTGCATACCGTGGTTTTCCAGCGCAATCCGCTCGATTCCGCAATCCTCTGCCAGCTTAACGAGCTTTTTCCATGCGGGAATCGCAACCTGATTCCACTGGTAATCCAGAATGTCCTGCGTCTCTGGCGGCCACGAGGTCGTGATCCACACCGGCGTTTTATCACCCTCGCAACCGACCGGCAGACCGCTCATCATAACGATCTTCTTTACTCCGAGCTGATGCGCCAGCTCGAAGGTTTTCTTGGTTACATCCATGTCCTTTTCATACGCGAGCGGGTTGCCCGAGCAGTTGAGCGCGCACAGCTCCAGCCCCTTTTTACGCATGGCGTCATACCATTTTTCACGGGCGGTCTTGTCGCTTACCAGAAGGTCGAGGTCACAGTGCGGCGCACCCGACCAGTTGCCGGTGCCGATTTCAATAGCGGCAATTTTCTGCTCCACGCAGAAGTCGAGCATCTGCTCATAGGGCATATCCAGCGTGCAGGTTTTGATAGCAAGCTTCATTGTCGTATTCCTTCTCTCATTAGGATACTGTAATTTTACCACATTGTAACCTTTGGTGGCAAGAGATGTCTCCAAAATGTGCCCAAAACGACCATGAAATTTCCATGATTTTATAGGAAAAATGCCGTAAGAAAAATAAAAATGCACAATGCACGGAGTCGGGTTTTCGAATGTCACAGCAGGAATTTGTGAATGTGCACAAAACGGAATGTGTGAAAATCACCACCTCTTACAAAAATAACAACGAAGGGTTGCCAAAACGGTATTATTGCATTAAAATATTACCAGAACGTTGGAGCGTTCCTAAGTCCCACAGCAGTGGGAACCGACCGCAGAGCAGACAATCTGAGAGACTGTTTGCTCCGTATGAAAAAGGAGAGAGGTTTTTATCATGAAGAAGAGATTACTTGCTATGCTGATGACTGGCGCTATGGTTGCAAGCCTTGCAGCTTGCGGCGGCGGTTCTTCTACCCCGGCTAACGACACCCAGAAGGATGGCGGCGATAAGACTAGCAGCACTTCCGGCTGCTCTGTTGACGTTATCCTGAAGACGACTGCTTCCGAGTACTGGAGCTACGTTAAGGCTGGCGCTGAGGCTTACTCCAAGGACAACCCGGACGTAAAGGTTGAGGTTAAGGGCGCTACCTCCGAGACCGCTTACGACGAGCAGCAGAATATGATCGAGACCGACCTGAACTCCGGTGCATACGATGCATTCGTTATCGCTCCGCTGCAGGCTGACCTCGTTAAGACCCTGATCGCTGGTCAGACCGCACCGATCGTTGCTGTTGATACCAACATCGACGCACCTGAGGTTCTGTCCTTCGTAGGCACCGGCAACGAGGATGCTGCTGCAGAAGGCGGCAAGGCTGCTGTTGAAGCTGCTAAGGCTGCTGGCTGGGATAAGGTTCAGGCAATCGCAATTTCCGGCGTACAGGGCGACGGCACTGCTACCGCACGTCTGACCGGTTATGAGAAGGGCGTTACCGAGGCTGGCGGCGAGTTCCTGAAGGACGAGATCCAGTACGCTGACGCTGTTGCTGATAAGGCTGCTACCTCGATGGAAGCAATCATGCAGAACCATCCGGACGGCGTCGCTATCATCGTCTGCAACAACGACGATATGGCTATGGCTGCTGCTCGTGCTGCAAAGGGCAATGCTGCTTATGAGAAGACCATCTTTGTTGGCTTCGACGGCATCCAGTCCGCTTGCAACGCTATCCTGTCTGGTGAGGAGACCATGTCCGTTGCTCAGGAAGCATACGACATGGGCTACAAGGCAGTTGAGGCTGCTGTAAAGGCTGTTAACGGTGAGACCCTGGAGAAGTTCATCGACTCCGGCTGCTCCGTTGTCACCAAGGATAACGCTCAGGAGCGCCTGGATAAGCTGAAGGGCTACATCGGCTAAGCAATCCATCCCACACGCTTGTGGTTTTCCATTAGTTCCAGCATTTAAGTGAACGAGAAGAAACCCCTGCTCGATTTTCATCTCTGCAGGGGTTCTCTTTTCAAACATGCTCCCGCGGACAAGAAATGGTAAAGAGCTTGCACTGGGCAGGCTTTTCCTTAGGGAACTGAACCGAGAACAGTTTACTTTGTCCCGCACTTCATCTCGGAGAAGAAAAGGTGATATGCAAATGAGTGAATACGTAGTAGAACTGAAAAACGCGACCAAGCGTTTTCCGGGCGTAG
>OKRZ01001571.1_pt1 | contig 17648 bp, 16 predicted proteins | sample 1601141 | NCBI WGS metagenome assembly OKRZ01 (sample SAMEA3541524, study PRJEB24748) | human gut metagenome | biome: human gut; feature: human-associated habitat; material: faeces | place: China | collected 2012
ATCCACGCCCATATAACTTATGGACGTGGTACTCTGCTTGGCCTTTCATAGAAAAAATGAGCCTAGAAAAATGTGTAGATTTGCATTATAATATGTGGAAATATATTGCACAACAAAAAAATACAAAAATAAAACAGAAATAGATTTTGAAATGCAAGAAAATTTAAGATTTATATTGTCCTGCTATATAGGGAACAGAAGATACAGATTATTTTTTTTGTGAATCAGGAGAAGATGGAGACTGTCAACAACCCACCACTAAAGTAGTGGGTATCCTGAGCCTATTTGGATGATGTTGCAGAAATTAAGATTAAATCAGAATAGGAGAAAAATATGAAATATAAAATACAGATTTTAACTTTAATTATAATTTTAACTTTTTCTTTTGGATATTGCTCAACAACTGTTAAAGCTGATACAGATACATATTTATCTATGCATAACAATCTAATTAAAGATTATAAAGGAAAAAGATACAAATTATTTGAAAAAATGTTCCTTAATGAAGTAAAAAAAGGCACAAACAAGAAAAAAGGGCTTGACGTTAATTGCAGTTACAATCAATTACTTAAATACATAAACAGATTAGAAAGAACAAAATATTTTGCTTATACAGAAGAGCAATTAATAAGTACATTAGTATATTATTCATCTTATGATACTAATGAAATTGTAGCTTTCTTCGATTTTGGAAAAGTTCAAAAAATAAAAAAAGATAGTGAATATAATAAATCCCAAGTTAAAAAGGCTGTAAAAAAGTTAAAATTAAACAAGAATGTTAAAGAAAAAGATGCTGCAATGAGAATTTGTAAATACTTTGGAAAAATTTGTGATTATGATTATTCCTATAGTAAAACAGATGCAAAGGACTGTTTCAAAGGAAAAGGAGTTTGTTCTGCTTATGCAAGAGCCTATTATTTAGTTTCAAATTATGTTGGGCTAAAATGCAAAACAGTTTCAGGAAATGGAAATTCCAATGGAAAATGGATGCCACATCAATGGAACAGAGTTAAGGTAAATAATTCATGGTATTACATTGATCCTACATGGTATGATACAACATCTAAATACTATTTATCTAAAACATTATGGAAAGATCATAATAGATAATAAAAATTAGAGTCACAGTTTGTGGCTCTTTTTTTTGTCTGCAAAAATAAAAATATTTATCTTTTTTTGTATAATTAAATATCATATTAAATATGAAGAAGTACTTAATTAGAAAATTTCCGAAAATCTTTTCTCATATTATGTTTGTAAGAGAAAAGAAAATAGGAGTAACCAAATAATAAGAAAGAAGTTAAAAAAATCTGTTAATTGTTTTTAGCAGTATTGGATTATTTCTGTTTGCTATTTTCTCTTAAGGAGGGCAACATATGGAAAACTACAAAAACAAATTAACGGATATTACAAGGGATTTAAGACCAATAGACGATGTAATGTTTCAAAAATTAGGTGAAGATAGGGGATTTTGCCTAGAATTATTGCGAAAAGTATTACAAGACGATAAAATCGAATTAATAGAAAACATAGTACAATGCAGTATTAAAAACATCGCAGGACGTTCAGTTATTTTAGATTTGAAATGTGTCTTTAGGGATAAGAGATTATGCAATGTTGAAGTGCAAAAATCAGACGATGAAGACCATATAAGAAGAGCAAATTATAATGCTTCCATGTTGGAAACAAGCTATTCTACAAGAGATTCAAAATTTGAGGATTTGCCAAAAACAATTGTAATTTTCATAACTGAAAAAGATTTTTTTGGATATGACAAAGCTGTATATCATCAAAAGGAAGTCATCAGTGTAGATGGAGAACAGTTTGAAATCGAAACAGGAAGACAAATCATATATCTAAATATACAGTCAGAGGAAAATTCAGACATTGCTCAGTACATAAAGCAGTTTGGAGAATCTGACCCGGACAAATGCACATCTCCTAATCTAAAAAGAGTACTTTCTTTATATAAAAAAGATGAGAAAGGGGAAAGCCTTATGAACAAAGAATTAAACAAATTAATGGAGGAAATAAAAGAAGAGAGCATAACAGAAGGCAAATCCATAGGTATAGCAGAAGGTAGATCTATAGGTATGGCAGAAGGCAGAGCAGAAGGCATAACAGAAGGCAGAGCAGAGGAAAGAATCTCTTCCATAAAAAACATGGTTAAAGCAGGTCTTTCAAAAGAAATCATATTACAGTGTAATTATACTGAAGAAGAATATGAGGAAGTTCTAAAAAATCTGTAATTTTAAAAAAGAGAGTCACTGAGGCGGCTCTCTAAAAAAATCATGTTAAAAAATACTTGCAAAAATTAATAAAATATAAGAATATTATATAATACAATTATAAAAAACAAAATTAATATTTATAAATGTCTACTAACTTGTAGATTTGCGTACAAAATGGTAAAAAATGTCTACTGATGTGTAGATCCTAGATGTAAGAATAATGAAAGTTAGAAAACAAAACATATAATGTCTATCAATATATAGATTAATAAGTTATACATAAAATAAAAAATAAAAAATGTCTGCTCATAAGCAGATAAATGGAATTATGTAATCTTTTAAAATGTCTGCTATACTGCAGATATGAAAAAGCAAGGATGTCAGCTAATACACAGATGTTGAGATAAGAATAAATAAAAATGTCTACTATAATTGTAGATGATACAGACAGGCCAGCTAACAAACAGATGGACTTGAACAAAAAAGAATAAATAAAAATGTCTACTAATGTGTAGATCCAAGATGTAAGAATAATGAAAGTTAGAAAACAAAATATATAATGTCTATCAATATATAGATTAATAATTTATACACAAAATAAAAAATAAAAAATGTCTGCTTATGAGCAGATATGAAAAAGCAAGGATGTCAGCTAATACACAGATATTGAGATAAGAATAAATAAAAATGTCTACTAAATGTGTAGATGATAAAATTATTTGTATATACGAGAATAATAAACATAAAATGTCTGCTATACTGCAGATAAATTAATATAAATCTCGACATTTGAATAATTTCTAATGTCTGCTGATGTGCAGATGGCAAAAGCTTCCATTTTTAAAAAAAATAAAAATTTGTAAAATTAAAAGAGCCGGTATAAACCGACTCTCTTTTTTTATGCATACATTGAAATAAAATCTTTACAAATTTCACAAATCTGTTCAGCCTCAGCCGGATCAATTTTATCAATGTTTTCGAGAATAACTGATAAATTCTTGCGGGTACTACGTACTACACTATTTAATCTTTTTTTAGTTTTTTCAGCCTTTATTTTCTCAAAATCAGCCGGGTCAATACCCTGAACTTTAAGCATAAATTCTTTCTTTTCTGAAGGAACAGTTAATTTTAAAAATTCCTTTGCTGTCTTATCCTGCTCTTTTGGATTACTAATGTTGTTAACAATAGTATAAGCATTGAAAAGACTTATTTTTCTTTCCTTTACCAATGCAATCATTTTCTCACTTGCATTAAATACGACTTTCTGATACTGTCTACACATTCTTGTTGAAACATTAATTGTTTCTTTAAGAGCAATACAGTAACTCTTATAATCCAGTCTTCCTGCAATACATTCTTCAGCATACATTTCAGCATACATCATATTGATTGCAACGGTATCTGTTCTCTGAACTTTGTTAGCTGAGATAGCTAAAAGTCTTGCTTCCTTGTCAGAAATATATTTGTCATGAACTATGTAGCAAGGCACTTTTGTAATCTTTTTCATTGTAAGCAATGCATTAAGTCTTCTTGCTCCATCCACAACTTTATATGTTCCATCTTCATATGGCCCAATTACTGAGATTGGAGATAAAACTCCATTTGTGTATAATTCATTCTGGATCAAATCCAAATCAGTTGTTGATAATACTTTACAACCTTTCTGTAAAACTAAAGAAGATATGTCCAACAACTTGAATTTTCTTTCCTTAATTAATTTCACAACTCTCTTTTCTTTCTCCAACATTAATTTTTCATTTTTTGTCTTTGTCATAATAGATGTTCCTTTCTTTTTTCTCCAATTATTTTTGTTTTCTGATAAAAGAAAGATGAGATTCCAAACAAAATGAAATTTATTTCCTATATTTTCTAAAAATTTTGTAAAATAAAAAATTTTTTTATAAAAAAATCTCATATTTTATTTGTAACAAAAAATAATAGGAGAGTTATAAAAAGGAGTTAAAACATGAATAATTACACAGATTTAAACAAGAAAAGTATCACTATTTGCCAGAAACTTATACCTTTGGGAAAAACACGTGAAAACATTAACAAATTTAATGCAATGGAAAATGATGAGTTTGTTAAACAGAATAAAGGTGAAGTAAAAAGACTTATTAAAGCAGTAGCAAGAGAACACATTGATTCTTCATTAATTAAAGTATCTAAAACAATTGACTTTTCAAAAATGTTTGAATTAATGGAAAAAGCTGAAAACAAAGAAACGAGAAAAGAAGTATTAGGTGAATTGTTTGCTGAAAGAATAGAACTTTCAAAAATAATGGGTAAAGAACTTTCAAGTAAAAAATTTAATTCAGCAGCAACATTAACTAAAATGGTTCCGGAATATTTAAAGAATCATAAATCAGAAGAAAGTAACAAAGAACTTATTGAAAATGTAAAAAACAGACAAAGTATTTTTAATAAATATGAAGACACTATTGATTTTGCATTATCCCCAGTGTTAAAACAGGGAACTGTTGTTTACAGGGTATTAAATGAAAATGCATATATTTTCTATGATAATTTAAAGAGAATGGAAAACTTTGATTATTTTTCACTTGTAAAGACAGAAAAATTAGAAAATAAAATTATTACAAGAACAGATGAATACAAAAAACTTATGTTACAAAGTGGAATAGAAAATTATAATTATGCAATTAACATTATTAACAAAAATTTAAATGAATATTGCCAGAAAAACAAAATAAATTATTCTAAACTTAAATTAAATGAACTTAATAAAATGATATTAAGCGAAACAACATCTTTTTATGAAGAAATTGATGACTTTAAGACAGATGATGAAGTAATTATGGCATATAACAAATTTGCTGATGAATTTAATTCAACTAATTTTAATGAACTATTTAAGACAGTAAGAGATACAGATAAATCTTCTCTTATTATAAAAGGAAATTTATTATCAGCATATTCTATTAATGTATATGGTAATTACAAGATTGTTCCTGAATATGTTCGTATGCATTTTGATGAAACATATGCTCAGAAAAAAAATAAAGACAGTGACAAGGAATATAAGAAATATCTTGATAAGGGATTAAGTGTTGAAAATATTCATTTTATTATAAACACCCTAAAAAAAGATACTGAAATTAGTGAATATCATTTAATGGAAAAGATAGGAACATTGCTTGATACAAAACTTGATGAATGTGAGAAAGAAAGGATTTCCTTGAAATCTGATGATAGTTATGCATCAGAAATCATTAAAAATAATTATGATTATGTTATTAAGATTAAGAGATTGCTAAAATTGTTTGATACGGAAAGCAGTGATTTTGATGCTAAGGCAGCAAGTTCAATTGATTCTGTTCTTGAAATTTTAGAACCTGTTCAAAAACTTTACAACATGACCAGAAATTATATTTCTTCTAAACCAACATCAAAGAAGAAAATGACATTAACATTTGATACATCTTCTTTTGGTGGAGGTTGGAGCGAAAGCGTTGAAAGTTCAAAAAGAGTATTCTTGATGAAAAATGATAATGGAGACAAATTCTTTGGAATCTACAATATGGTTGGTTGTAAATATAACAATACAACCGTAACTTCCATAGCAAGAGATATTAAAGAACAACTTATGGATAAAAAGCCTAATGGAGAATACTATAGAAAACTTGTTTACAGTTCAACTGCTGATGTAGGAAAAATGATACCAAAACTTTTCATTAATCCTAATCTTGATGAAGACAATCTTAAAAGATTTAAGGCAGGAGAACATAAAACAAATAAGGAATTCTTAGACTACATAATTGATGTTGTAAAAAAGGCCATAGCTTCTCACAGAACTTGGAGTACTTATAATTTTAAGTACAAAGATAATTATGAAAGCTATAATGATTTTTGTGATGACATTCAGAGTCAGGGTTATATGACTAATTGGAAATACATTGATAAAGATTATGTTGATTCATTAGTTGAAAGCGGATGTATTTATCTTTTTAAGATTTATAATAATGACTACAGTAAGGCTAAGAAAAAAGGTGGAAAAAAGAAAACACATACTCAGTATCTTGATTATTTATTCTCAGATGAAAATGAAAAAACTAAATTAATTAAGTTACTTGGAGGAGCAGAAGTATTTTTCAGAGAGCCACAGATTGAAAAGCCTTATGTTCACAAGGCAGGTTCTGTTTTACTTAACAAGGTAGATAAAAATGGTAACAAGGTAACTGATTATAAGAACAGATTAATTGATGCTCAGAAAGTAAGACCTAATGATATTTACACAAGTGTAAAGCCTTATGACATTATTAAGAACAAGAGATACACAAAAGAACAGTTCGAACTTCATTTTCCTATCAGCATAGGAAGTGAAAGTAATCCTGTTTCTTTTAAAGAATTGACAAAAGATATGCTTAATACAACTAAAAGTACAATAGTAATCACTCGTAGCAGAAATCATTTACTTTATCTTACTGTATTTAATGAAATTGGTGACATTCTTGAATCAAAATCATTAAACACAGTTAATGGTACTGATTACAAGGAAAGACTTCAGCTAATTGAAAAGCAGAAAAAGGAAAATGCTTCAAACTGGAAAACAATTGGTTCAAATGCTAACCTTCTTGATGGATATATTTCATACGCAATTAAAGATATATCGGATTTAGTTCTTAAATATGAAGCAATTGTTGTTTTAGAGTCAAAAAGCATCTCAAAAGACAAAAATCTTTTGGATGAAAGAGCCTATACAAAATTTAAAACTGCCCTTTTTAAGAAGTTAGAATTCTTAATAGACAAAACTAAGGAAGATAATGAGCCTGGGGGATTATTACATCCTTATAATTTAACAAGGGTAGGGAACAGAGTTACGAGTAACATTATAGAAACAGCATCTAATGGTATTGTAGTACAAGTTCCTCCTTATTACAAAGCAGTAACAGATCCATTGATTTATAAGAACAAATTTGTTCAGTTAGCTAAGTTATATGCAACTAATAATACGGAAAGAAAAGAGCTTGTTTCTAAATTTCATTCATTTTTCTTTGATGGAACTAACTTTGTTTTAGAATACAATACGGAAACATTTAAACCTGAAATAAGTAACAAATTTATGTGTTCAAGTAAGGGAGAACGTATTCTTTACATTGACAAGAAAAAAACAAAGGTTAACTTAACTGAATACATTAAAGATGAATTAAATTTTGCCGGACTTAGTTATATAGAAAATGAAAACATTCTTGAAAATGCTGATTTAAAAGACAAATATATTATAAATGCTTTATACAACAGTATAAGAGGAATACTTCAGATGTACAATTATTCGGATGAAGAAGCCTTTTTCGTTTCACCTGTAAGTATTTTATATCTTGATGGTAATGATTGTCTTGAAATTTTATCATGCATAAATCTTTTACAAAGAAGTTATATGATTATTAATAAAGTCTTAAACGATGAAAAACCATATATTTCATTTAAGGAAATGTATTCATAAATCATATTTTACAAAAAGTGTTAAGTTAAGTACCTGTCAGATATATTCTGGCAGGTGCTTTTTTTTACCCTGAAAACGATATGTTTATGTCTTCTGAGACAAATTAATAAGTTAGTGTCAGGCAAGCAAAATAAAGCAAATGTTGGAATTGTTAAGTCAATACAAAGATTCTATGAGAGAAACAGTTATGTGTTTAGAGTAGTTAACAAATATCTCATATTAATATATATATGAGTGCACTAAGGAGGTTATGAAAATGAAAAAATTAAACAAAATTTTATTACCAGGAATTATGGTTTTTGTTTTTTGCTTATCAATGGGAACTTTAACCAAAACAGTATCAGCAGATGAAAGTATTTCCATAAGCACCGACTCAAAAAATCGTGTTGTGGGAAATGACATATATTTCGACAGATATATCGGATTTAATGTTAAATGCGTAGAACAGGGAACAGTGTCATTTGATGTGGAGGATTCAAGTGTGGCAAGTATTGGAGAGCATCCGGCAGGTGTCTATCATTTTAATTACAGATATGCCATCTTTCCAGGTGTTTCCATTATTAATAACACTGATACAACCTTAACTGTTACTGTTACAACAGCAGCAGGCAGAATTTATTCAAGAAGATACAATTTACATAAATGTGATATTCCAACTTCTTTAAAAGCAGAAAATACTCAGATTTTTACAGGGGAAAGCATTTTACCTCAGATTAAAGCTGTAAATGTTACAAACCATTTTGATGAAATTTATGAAACATTAAAATTAAACCCATATTTAATGACTTATAAATCATCAAACCCAAATGTTGCAACCGTGGATTCAACTGGCAAAGTTACAGGCATTAAACCAGGACAGACAATTATTACAGCAACTTATGATTATGTTTTTTCTACCAAAGGATATAATAAGCAGGGAGTATTGGAGGATATATGTATATATAATCCATCAACAACATATACTGTAAATGTATATGACAAAATCAATCGTGTTGTTTTTAATAAACCAGAAGTTACTTTAAATAAAGGAGAATTATTTAAGCAAAATGTAGTTAATTATCCGTTAGATGGTGAAACAAAAAAAGAATATAAATGGACTTCATCCAATATGGATGTTGCCACTGTAGATGAAAATGGTAATGTAACTACAAAAAATACAGGAAAAACAACAATAACAGCTGTAACTACAGATGGAAGCAATGAATCTGATAATTATACTATATATGTAAGAGCAGATGCTCCTTCTTTTGTAAATACAAGTTATGATAAAGGTCATGTAAAAATAGATTGGAATGGTGTACCTAATGCTTTATATTATGAAATATTTAGAGCCAATAGCCCTACAGAAGAATTTAAGAGCATTGGAACAACATCAGGAACAACTTATAATGATGCGGATGTAGAATACAATAAAACATATTATTACAAAGTTGCAAGTATTCCTACTGCCGGAAGTAACTGTGAATCATTACAAACAATGCCTACAGGAATCAGATATTCAATGATTTCTCCAAAGATTAAGAGCATTAAAGTTAAAAAGAAAAGATGTACATTAAAAATTAGTGGACCTAAATATGACAGTTATATTGTATATGTAGGAAAAAAGAAAAATCCAAAGAAAGTATATGCCATAATTACAGGTAAAAAAGTTTCTTTCTCTTTAAAGAAAAAAGGCAAATATTATATAAGAGTTAGAAGTCTTGCTGAAGAGTCCGGAAAGAAATATTACAGTAAATACTCTCAGACAAAGAAAATTAAAATAAAGAAAAAGTAATCAGACAAAAATAAATCTCATATTATCTAATGAGTTAAAAGCAAAAAAGGAATTTAATTCCTTTTTTTTGCTTTATAAATAAAAAAAAGGAGGAAATTTGTTTATGAAAATCAAGGATGCAGAAATAAGAAAGACAGAAGAAATATTTAAAAAGAAGAAAAACAGCAAATAATTAAGAAAAGTCAGCTACACAAAGTTGACTTTTTTTTATTTTTATAAAGAAATTTCTTGTAATTATGACGAAAATAAAGAGAAATATTATACAAAATTAACAAATGATAATTAAATTGTATCAAATTAATTGATAATACATAATTATGCCACTTTTATGCCACCTCAGGGGTCATTGACCTGCCAAATACTTGCATATACATTTTGATCGGAAAGGAGGTGGTTATTATGAAACAAAAAAATGATTTTATATTTTTATTAATTATCTTTTTAATTATACTCAAATATTAAAAAAAAAAGGAACTGAAAAGTTCCTTTTTTTATTTTTTTAATTCAAACATTTCCTTATCTCATTTTATTTATGTATCAGAAAATAATAATAGGAGAAAAGGAGTGATAAATATGTGGCCAAAGCCTTCATATTTCATAGAAATTGAAAAAACAAAAGAAGAAACATTGGATGAGTTAACTCAGCAGTTAAAAAATGTCAAAAGAGATTTGCATAATCTTGAAACTATGGACTTGTCACAAGATGTTAAAAAGCGTGCAAGAGTAGAATTAGAACAGTCTTGTTATCTAATTAAGGAAAAAATGCATAATCTTGTAGATTTAATGTAGGAGGAATTTATTATGATAGTTGTTAAAACATGGGTACAAACACGAAGTGAAACAAAAGCATATTTAAAATTCAATGATTACAAACCATTATTTAGTATTGGTCATTATTTCTTCTGCAGAAGAATTGGACATGCATTAAATAATGCAAAGTTGGTAATTGGTTAAGAGTATAGAGTCACGTAAGTGGCTCTATATTTGTGTGAACTACTTGTATCCAAGTAGTTCACAAATAAGGTAAACTTATCAAGTTGTCAAAATCAGAAATGTTTGCAAAAAAATATCATATTATAAAAGAATTAACATATTATTATATATACTATATTTTATTGCAATGGTAAAAAAAATATGCTAGTATAAAATCTGATAACCACTAAAGAAAAAATAAAAGGGGTTAAAAAGTGGAATCGAAAATTATTTTATATCATAGTAATGAAAAAGAAAAATGCAAAGAATTCGTAAATAAAGAAAACACACTTATTATAAGTAAAAATCTAAGGGATGACATTTGGCTTGGAAAAGGAATGTATTTCTGGGACAATATTGGGAATGCTAAGTGGTGGCATCGTAAGCAAAGCAATAGATATCCAGAAAAAAAGTATTGCATTACTATCGCAAATGCAACACTAAATAAGTTACTTGATTTAACAAACTATGAAATATATATGAGTTTGGATAAATTATGGGAAAATATATGTAAATTATGTAATTATAATTCAAATGTTCCGTTAGGAAAAAAGTTAAATTTTTTATTTGATTCTTTTGGATTTGAAGAAAAATATGATTTAATAAAAGTATATGGAAAATATAATGGTACTCCCAATAATGGTTTTTTTCAATTTGATTATAATACCATGAAAACAGAACCTACAATTGCTGTAAAATGTATTTATAATGTAAAAAATGTAAGCTGTATCATTGAGAAAGATTTAGTAAAGGAGGAAAAGGAATGAATCAAGAAGAAAGTCTAGCTTTTTTACAAAGTTGTATAAAAAAAGTTGAAAAAGCAACTAAACAAGATATAGAATTGTATAAGAAGAATTATGCATTGTATTGTTCACCTTCAAAAGAAGAATGTAAATCTGAATTTGAATTTATTCTTCCGACTAATGAGTTGCAACATAATTACAAAATTCGTGATGAATTCACTGTAAAAGTATGTGATCTGATTATAAAAGAGACGACAAAAAAACAATTAGAATATGGTTTTATAAATGATAATTTGTTGAGTAAAAAGGATGATGATAATTTTGCATATGCAGCATAAGGAGTTATTATGAATCGTAGTAAATTTCAATTTTCTAATCCAGAGTTAGAAAAAATAGAATTTTCATTAAATCAAAACTTTGATGAAGAAAAGTTTGATGGAATTGAAATGAAATCTAATATTGATGTACAAGTATTAGATAATAATGAAGCAAGGGTGCAATTAACATTAAATATTGGAAATGCAACAGATTTGCAACCGTTTATTATTCATATAAAAATGGGAGCAAATTTTATGTGGGAAGAGACAATTAATAAAGAAAAAGTTAAACAATTGCTTAATATAAATGGGCCTGCCGTTTTATTATCGTACATTAGACCATTAGTGGCTAATATAACTAATTGTTCAAGATATCCAGTTCTGAACATTCCCTTTATTGACTTTACAAATAAATAATTAACTAACTAATTGGCAATATAAAAGAGAGAGAATCTTAAGTGTATTCTCTTTTTTTTGCAATACTATAAAAAGTGAACTATTTGGATACAAGTAACCGAGAATTTCCACCCTTATTCTTAAATGTCTGCAAAAATATATGAAATAATTTTACCTGATATAATAAACTCATAAAACTTATGAAGGGAGAAAATTTATGGACAAGTAATAAAAAGGAATATAGTCCCATTTTTTGTAATAAAAAATTTGCTTTTACGAATGTATCATATTATAATTGAAATTAATATTAGAATAATAGGAGGATATATATATGAGAACAATTAAGAAATTTATAGCAACAGCACTTACAATGGCTATGTGTGTAACAATGATAGGTACAGCAAATGTCAGTGCAGCAACAAAAGTAAAACTTAATAAAACAAAAGTAACCATTCAGGTTGGAAGATCAGTAAAATTAAAGGTTAAGGGAACAAAGGTAAAGGTTAAGTGGCTCACTTCAAATAAGAAGGTAGCTGTGGTAAAGAAGGGTAAGGTAACAGGTAAAAAAGCAGGCAAGGCAGTGATTACAGCCAAGGTCGGAAAGAAAGCATATAAATGTAAGGTAACAGTAAAGAAAGCAATTAAGGAACAGGAAACAACTAAACCGGTAGAAACAGTTAAACCGGCAGCACCAGCAACAGTAAACCCGGTTGTTAAGCCAACAACACCAACAGAAACAACTAAACCGGAAGAAACAACAACTCCGGAAGTTGAAGAAAAGGATAATGGAATTTATAGATATACTGTAAATAATAAAACAAAAACATGTGAAATTACAGATTATGAATATGCTTATAACTATAATACAAATAAAGGTTCAGAAGTTATTATCCCAGAATCTATTGATGGATATACTGTAATTGGAATTGGTGGCTTTTATGGGGAAAATATAAAAAAAATAGTTATTCCAAAAACAGTTAAATTCTTTGAAGATAAAGAAAAAACAGGAAACGAAACTTTTTATAGAGTATTTATAGAATCTAAAAATTTTATTAATAATAGTAGTTTAAATGCAGAAGCAAACAATTATTGGGGAGCAACTGTGTATGATAAAGTAGACGGTTCAATGTATTACAGAGATAATAAATTAATCAGATTCAGACAGAATCTTCCTACAGGTGAGATTGATGATTGGGGAGATTTTATCACAGTTGCAACAAAAGAAGTAACAATCACATCAGATATTAAGGGATATGCAGAAAACGTATTCTTTTACGATAACAAGGAAACAGAATTAGAAAAATTAACAATTAATGAAGATGTAACAGAACTTCCTGAAAATGTATTTAATGGAATTGTGTTACCAGACAAGAGCAGTTTAGTAAACAACAGTAGTTTAGATGCAGAAGCAAATGACTATTGGGGAATCAGATTTGTAAATGAATAATTAGAGTAAGGAAAACTATTAAATGTTTTCATATTTAATATATATATTAAGAAAAGAGAGATGTAAAAGTCTCTCTTTTTTATATTAATAATAATCCTTTTTTATTTTAAAATTTAACCTATTCTGTTAATTAACAAAGTGGAAAAAGATTTGTTAAAAGATAGGTATAATAAAAGACACTTTAATTGGTGTCTTTATTTATATCATTTAATAGTTCATTATATATTTTCATAATATCTGTCATTCCTAAAATTTTTCCTTGTTGATTATAGCGAATTTTCTTACGAGCTTTTCGATTAAGTTCAGATAATAAATTTCTTGATAACATAATTGGCTCGTTTGTGTTTTTGTCAATATATATGTTATCAATATATTCTTTTGTTACAGGAAATAAATTTTGTGGTAAAAAAGCTCTTTTTTCTCCTAAAACATAGCCAAAAGAAATATTATCACACATTCCATATTTTTGAATTGAATGGTCATATTGTAGTTTATATTTATTAACTTTTGATGAAATAGGAATCATCCAATATATATATGAGTCATTTTTATCAAATTTAAAAAGATAGCAACAAGGCCTCCCATGAGGTTTCCCATTTATAATTTCTTTATTTTCTAATAAACCACAATTTTTAAAACGTTCGTAAAATGAATCTTTAATAAAATATAAATTCCCTTGTTCCATTTTCCTCCTATGTACAAAAACACCCCACTGAAAAACAGTAGGGTAATAATTTGAACCCCAGCCTTTTATTAGCCGCATGCTGGGTAGCGGAAATAATTTGAATCCGTACCTTCTTTTTATGGTTACTGATTTATACGGTCACAGTAAATAATTTGTTTGAAATCACTTCCGATTTCTTATTTATATTATACACAAAATAAATAAAAAATGTTATGCAAAAAATAACAAAAAATAAAAAAATATTTGTACAGAATTACCTATTTGTAATTGCCTGATTTTTTTTTATATAAAATGAATAATTAGAGTAAGGAAAACTATTTAATGTTTTCATATTTAATATATATAATAAGAAAAGAGAGATGTAAAAGTCTCTCTTTTTCTATAAAAAATTTAAAACCTTTTGTCTTTTTATTAAAAAAGCCCATATTATATACAGAAACATAAATTAAATAAGGATGAATAGCTGTGCTCACAACAACACAAAAGATTATTGTAGTTATAGAAATAGTTAAAATAAAATAGAATATAGTGAAATATTAAGTATAAAATATAAAAATTTTTCATATAAAAAAATAAAACTATATGATTTAACTTGATATATATGATATAATTATTTTGAAATAATTATACAATGTAATATATTTATGATATTTCTAGTATACATTGAGAGGAAAAATTCGTGTTTAACAATAAGATAGATAAATTTAAGGTATATGATAATGAGATTTCTAATTTAAAATCTAAAAAAACTGAACATCTTAAAATAATACAAGGAATAGATGAACAAATCAATAATACTGTTAATGAAAAACGTGATTATGGCATTAAATATTTTTTGGATAGAGAAAAAAGAAAAGAATTATTAAAAAATGCCCAAAAATATGGATATTCTCCTGAAAAAATTAATGAATTAAAAATTTTTGTTGATGAATGGAATCAAGATTGTGTTAACAATGATGTATTAGACAGTTTTAGAGTTATAGAAGAATTTGTAAAGGATAATCAAGATTCATATAAAGAAAATAAAATGTATAAATTTTCAAAATTTCTTAGTAACGAAGGGAGGAATTCAAATGAAAATTAATGTTACACCACCTAATCGTTATTCAAATTTATATTTACATAGTAAAACAAAAAAATATATGAAAGGAGAATATAATAAGATAAAAGCATGGAATGTATTTGAGGGTGAAAAAAAAGGATACTATTTATATATAACTAAAAAAAACATTCAAATTGAATTAATTAATGATAGAAAAGAAACTGTTAATAATATAGAAAAGTATTTAGAATTTTTATTCTCCAATCAATATATAGGGATAAGTTTTGAAGGAATTGACCCTATTCAATTCGACATGAAAAAAGTTAAATGCTTTTATTTATAAATAATTATGGAGAAAAGGAATGATACAGAATTAATTAAAGAATTATTTGAAGTAGTTTTATTAATTGGATTAATAATAATTAGATTTTTACCAATAGAAAATAATTTTTCTACAATTAGAATAGCAGGGTATGTAGGAGTTTTAGTATCAATGTTGGATTTATATGTAGATTCTATAAAAAAATTTTCTGATTATGATAAATTTCACGTTATAAAAGGGTGGTCCTATTTACTGTTCTTTATAATGGCTATATTTTTATTACTCTTTTTAACTGACATTATAAAGATAAATGACATATGGAGTGATGTGTTTACCTTAATGGCTTTACTTATTACATTACCCAAAAGATTGTATATACAATTATTAGCAATATATATATATGGAGGAAAGAACAATGAATAAAAAAATCGAAGAAATCTTAAAAACATATGAAGGGGATGATACAAATCTTTGTTATTATGTATTTAATATTTTAAAAGAATCAGAAACCCCAGGAAATGATTTAAAATTTTTTATAGAAAAAGTTAAAACTCAGGATCTAGATTCAGATTCAACTTATATACTTGAAAAAATTTTTTCAACTAACGAATTACAATGGTTAGATTCAACTTATGGAAAATATATTAATGAATTATTATTTATGATAGTAAATAAAGCTCATTCATCTAATTGGGATATTGAAAAATTTTATAATGTTTTATGGGAAAAAATAGATGCAAATATATTTTTTGAAGATGAAAAAATAAAAGCATTTGCATTATTTAAAATAACACAAAATTCATTGATGCCTTATGTAGAAATAGGCACTTCATTATTAATGGATAATAAAGAATTTAGTGATATAATAAAAAAAGATAAAAATATAATTATTAAAATAAAACATATTTTATCTCTTAATTTTACACAAAAAACAGAAGTAGCATCATTGATTCTTAATGAAATTCAAAAAGTTGAATCTTTTAAAGAACAATCTGTTATTTTAGCAATTGCATTAGATGATTTCACACAAAAAACAATGAAAGATTTAACTCAAATGTTAGGAAATGCAGATATTAAAATAAAAAAAACAAATAATTAAGAAAAAAATAAAAAGAAGTCATTATCATCATATGGCTTCTTTTTTTTTGCAAAAAATTAAAAAATTTCTTCCATTCTTTCACTAAAAAATCCCATATTATATACAGATGATAAACTTTAATGTGTAGAAAGGAAGGATAAATTTATGAAAAACATTCGAAAACTATTGATTAAATCCATTTTTTTAGTTTTATTTGTGGCATCCGGTATCATGCTTAACTCTAATGATGCTAAGGCTGCATTAACGGTTAATAAAAGTGGGTCAACTTATTATGTAAATGTAAAAAATGTTACTCAATTAGAAGAAGCTGGTAAATTAGTTTCATATAATGGAAACGATGCTTTCTTTGGTTCTCATACTCTTATTATCAGAGTGGAAAATAATATAACAGGAGTCGATCAGGTTGTCATATGGGGATGGAAACAGATTATTCCCGATAAAGGAAATTGTAAAATTACAACTAAAGATTATACTGCAAAAGATTCAAAAAATGCTTTCTTAGTAGAAGGAACTTTAACTTTAGGTGGTAATAATCAGACATTAACCATTGGTGGTGGTGGAACAGCAAAGCAAAATAAAAAAGCATTGGTTTATGTAAGTGCAGGAACCTGTAATATTGCAAAAAATGCAGTTTTACAAAACAATGCTAATACAGTAACAGGAACTGCAGGTGCTGTATATATTAATGAAAAAGCATCTGCTACATTAAGTGGTGGAACAATTACAAATTGTTTAGGACCAACAGGTGCTGTATATGTTAGCAATAAGAGTACTTTTACAATAAATGATGGTACAATTTCTGCTAATACGGCAGCTGAGAATGGCGGAGCTGTTAAAGTACTTAGTGGTGGAACATTTAACATGAATGGTGGCCGTTTATATAGAAATAATTGTTTCACTGAAGGTGGAGCAGTTCATAATTCAGGAACATTTAATATGAATGGTGGGACTATTGATTATAATACTTCTGTAAAAGAAGGTGGCGGAGTCAGAAATAAAAATAAGATGACTATGTCTGGCGGTACGATTCAAAATAATTCATCTTCTGATGAAGGTGGTGGTATCTTTAGTGCTAATACAGATATGAATAAAGGAGAATGTACCCTTGAAATTACATCAGGAAAGATATTAAATAATTCAGCAGAAAATTCCGGTGGTG
>OKRZ01001583.1_pt1 | contig 17574 bp, 21 predicted proteins | sample 1601141 | NCBI WGS metagenome assembly OKRZ01 (sample SAMEA3541524, study PRJEB24748) | human gut metagenome | biome: human gut; feature: human-associated habitat; material: faeces | place: China | collected 2012
AAATAAAGGAAAGAAGTCTAAAAGAAATATCAGAGGTGTGCCACAGGCCCTCGCGGGCGGCGCGGCTGCTCCACGTTCCGGCGCGCAGGGCGGCGGCGCTGCCGGTGGCATAGTCGAGCAGCATGGCCAGAAACCATGCCGCCGCCAGCCAGCCCGTCCAGCCCCAGAAGGCCGTCAGCGCTGCGGCCGCCGTGCAGGCGGCCGCTTTGATCGTTGTGAGTCGGTCCATTTATGTCTCCTTTGCCTGATCGACCATCCGCTGGCACACGATCAGCGTGCGCAGCATGTCCGGCGAGAGATCCAGCTCGCCGCGTTCATTGCCCCGCAGTGCGCCGCGGTCGATGAGCCGCTGCGCATCGCTGCGCGCCCACGCGGGTATGTCGTCGATTTTGTTGTATCGTGTCATGGGTCCTTCCTCCTCTTCGTTCGGGTGTTCCGGCGTCAGCATGGCCAGAAATGCCGTCCACTGCGCCGGGTCGTCTACCCACGGCATGGGGCAGCGCTTGCCCGTCACGTCGTAGTGCCGCAGCACGTGGTCGGTGTCGATGCCATAGCGCTGCATGATCTCCCGCGCCAGCGTCGCGGCGTTGGCCACGGTCTCCGGCTTGATGTAGTAGCTGCCGTCGGCGCGCTTGCGGCTGCACATCTCGATGCCGATGCTGTTGCCGTTGCGGCACTCGGGATGCCAGTACGCCCGCGCGCCGCAGTGCCACGCCGTGTCGCCCTCGCGCACGGACTGCATCGCGCCATACTCGTCGCAAAAATAGTGCGCGCTGGCCTGCAGGCCGCCCACGCGGTGGTAGTAGTCGCAGTTGTTGCGCGCCGTGTCGCCGTTGCCGGCCGTGTAGTGCAGCACAATGTACCGCACCGGCTGCGTGCGCCCGGCGCGGTAATTTGACGGATCGCAAGAAACAAATTCCATCAGCTCTCCGCCTCCCACGCCGCCGCGTTGGGCTGCGGCACGCCGATGCTATATAGCATGATGCCGCGCGGCGTCAGCGGCGTAGCCACCTGATAACATCGATTTTTTGTAGCGTATGCCTGTACAATTTTCATTTGTATCCTCCTTATTCAGTTACCTCCACAGCCGCCAGTGTCCCACTGCCACAGCGCCCCTCGCCCATCTGCGATGGTGATTGTCATGTGGTTGCCTCCTTGTACCTGCCCACAACGTAATAGCTGATCTGTGGGCTATTAACCGTCGCGTCGGATGCTCTCACGCACTGATACGCCGGGGCGTGCGTCAGCCGCGTGCCTAGGTCGTTTTCGGTGTTTGTGGCAAGCCAGATGTTGCCGCTTGCAACCGTTGGCGTCGCAGACACGACGGGGTTTTCAGCAAAAGCAAACGGATACTCACGCGCTTTCTTATTTACCTCGAGGCCCATCCACGATGCGGTATACAGCGGGCCCCATGTCTGCGTTGTCATTGTCAGCGATGATGTGTCGAAATTTGCCCACATTTCGGCGATGCCGGATGCCCATTTGCGCCACGTCCACTTGCCGGTCGTGCCCTGCGCGGTGATGTAGTCGGCCCCAGCCGCGCCGCCCGAAGCGCTGCCGGATGCGCCGCCGTCGGACGTGTTGTAGCTGCTGCCGGATTCGACGCTATTCCCGACCGATGTTTTGCCGGAAAAAACGAATGTGTAATCCGTGATGATTGACGGGTATTCCCGGCCGTTGATGTCCTTGACGATGACCTTGTCGAAAATGTCAAGGCGCGGATCGGACGGAAGATCGCCAGAAAATTTATATACCGGCTTTTCTTTCAGCTGCGCGTACAGCGACTCGGCAACAGCTTCGGCCGCAACGGTGATTGACCCGGCCGGCCCTTCGATACCCAGCCACAGGTTATCGTCGTTCAGTTCAATGACATAGCCGCCGGAACCGGAAAAGTATGTGTGTTCCTGCCCGTCACTGGCGAACGTCTTTTTCACGCGCACGCCTGTAACTTCTACCGGCGTTTTCGCCACCTCTACAGGGTTGATCCACTGCGTAAGCGTCACATCTGCCGCAGACGTGATCGGACGCACAAACAGTGTATTTCCAGACACCATGGCATTGCCTCCGCAGGCCAGCGCAATTGCTTCGATTACTTGCCGGATGGTGTGTTGTGCGTCCACGGTCGCCAGCCCGTTATACTGCAAGCCGTGCTGATAATCCATTGGGCCTGGCGTCAAGCCAAGCTGCTGCGCCGCCAGCTTCCACAGTTCCATATATTCGTGTTCGCCCTGCATCACTGCCGGACACAGCACGTCCGCCGCCTTCATGGCGTCGTAGCAGGTCAGCGTGGTGACTTCGTGCACGGTTTCCACTTCGTACACCTTGAAGTGGCCCATGTCCACCATGCGTTCGATTCCGTCAATGGTAATTGCCGCTTTCAGATGTGCCGTGGCCCCTTCGTACAACGACCAGTAGTCGGCGTTCGACCACCCAATGTCGTACATTTCAATTGTCGCGCATTTGCACACAGATAGCCCGACGGGGTAGCTGCCGGATGATGTCTGCGCCGAGATCTTCGTGCCGCCCGGGCGGAAAGACTGCCGGCCTGCCTGCAGATACTGCCCAGCCTTCAGCGTTACAGTTTCACCGTTCCTCTCAAACGTGATATCGTGATCCCACGTAAAAGATGCTTCGACCACAAAGTTCGTCTGCGATGGGTAGACGCTTGTGATTTGACTTTCGACTGTTCGCATATCATGTCACCACCAATCACGTCAGCGGATTGACGCTGACCATGTTAAAATCCAGGGACGTAAACAACTCTTTGCCTTCGTTCAGGCGCCCGATATTCAGCTGCCCTTTGCCGACGTAAAACCACGCCTGACACCACGCGCCGTAGTAAGCGGAAAAATAGTACAACTGGAACTGCTGACCTTTTGCAATGATCTTCAGGATCTGCGACAGCATGGTTTTGCTGACAGCCGCTCGGCTATATCCAAGTGCTTCGACCGTGAACAGCGGACTGACGACGGCCGCGCCGGTCTGGGTGCGGCCGCTGTCCTCCGTGTAGGTCGTCTCAAAATCGTACGACAGCGCGCCGGAGTCCGGCTGTGGAAGCACCAGCCATTCATCCGCTGCGCTTTTGCGAATTTTAATGTATTCCTGTGCCATGTGTTACACCGCTACAAGCGGGTTTTTGCCCGTTTGCCCTTTCCGCAGTTTTGCTTCGGTAATGACTTCGTCAAACAGCGTCCGGCGATCCAGCCTCGCAATGAATTCGTATCGGCTGCCAGCGCTGCCAGCTTCTTCGCGCACGATCTGGCGCAGCAGGGATTCCGGCGCTTCCAGGTTGTTGCCGTTGCGCTGGTCGCCCAGCACGGCAAGGAACTGCCGGTTCGCCGGGATAACCGCGCCGCGCGCCAGCATCGGGATCTGCGGCACTGGCAGTGGATTCACGCCCCACATATTCTGGAACGGTGAAATGCCGAGAAAGTGCGCATTGCGGATCGTATTCAGCATGGAATTGATCTTGTTGAACGGTACGGCAATGATCGTGTTCATGCCGCGGATAATGGCATTGACGACCGTGCGGAAAGTATTTTCGATGCCTTCCTTGATGCCCGACCAAATGCGGCCACCGGCGGAAAACACGTCCTTGACCTTCTGCCATGCGTCTCGGAATTTGCTCTGAAACCACTCCGGCACAGACTTGAAGGCGCTTTTGATTCCATCCCACGCAGCCACAGCGCCGGATGAGACCTTTTCCCACAGCCCCCTGAACCAGTCCTTTACGGCCGTCCATTTTGCGATGAGCCAATCCACTGCCGCTGCGGCACCTGCTTCCACATTGGCGAGGTGCTGCTCAAAAGCTGCATCGATACTGCTGATCGTTTTACTGATCCAGTCCTTTATGGACGTCCATTTTGCGACGATCCACACGACCACTGCAGCTATAGCGGCAATCAGCAGCGGTATCCACGCCCCTGTAATGATAGCAATAGCACCGCCAATAGTTAGCAACGCCACGGTAATAGCCGTAAGGTTCTTGCTGTTGAAGCCGTTTTTAATCACGTCACGAATTGCCACACCAAGAAGGACAAGCCCCGCGACGATTGCCGTGATTGCTCCGCCAAGCACACCAAATGCCAGCCCCAGCCCAGTGACAGCCACAGCAGCGCCGATGATGTACCCTGTCAGATTGTCGAAATTTATGCCGTTTTTAAGCATATCGACAACGTTGATGGCCATCAGGACAGCCCCCGCGACAGCAAGCGCCAGCTGCTTTGCTTTCGACAAATTCCCCAGGAACTTCTTTCCGATTTTCCACGCAGCGAATCCAGCGGCCACCGCCGCCACATACGGCGACAGCTCGCGGACAACGGCTGCAATCTTGCCGATTTTTCCGGTGTCGACCTGATCGGACAAATCAAATTTCGGCGCTATGCCAGACGAACCGCCTCCACCTCCGCCACCGGAACTATCGTTCGATTCCCAGCGGTTCATTTCATCCAGCCCCGAAAGCTGTTTTTTTGCCTTCTCGGCCGCATCCCCTGCGGCCTCGGTTGCGGAAGCCTGATTATACAGTGCCTTTGCAGATGCATCCGCTTGTGACGCCGTTTTGCCAAACAACGAATTGATAAACACGGACACAACGGCAGTCAATTTGGCAAGCCACGCCAGAAGCGTTCGAATTGCCGGCAAAATATAGTTGTAGATCGGTGCAAAAGCGGAAATCAGATTACCCCTGATCTGCGCCAAAGATGTTGACATTTGTTTGTCTGCGCCGATTGTGCTAAGCAGCATTTTGCGCATCGTACGCAGCGCTTTGGTAATCATGGTGAAAATGAAGACGCGCTTTGCTAAGCCAGCAATTCGTTTGGTGAATTTCTTAAATTGTTCTGACACATTCTGCGTCGTCAAAGCTGCAAGACGCTGCTTTCCCACATATTTGCTTACGGCAGCGCTGGCTTTTTCCTGCGCGATCTGGCTGCTTTCCAGATTAAGCTGCGCCATTTTCAGCTGCTGCGTCGTTTTCTGGATTGCATCGCCGGTTTCCTGCGATACTGTCCCGGTGCTTCTGGTTTTCTTTTCGTTTTCGGCAACAGCCTGCAGTTCTTCCAGCTGCTGACGCAGCGTGGCTACCTTCTGTGCGGCCTTGTCCACATTGTTCGCAGCCTTTTTCGCGTTGTTTTCCAGCTTCGCAAGGCCAGCGTCAAACTGGCCACTGTTTATCGTTGTATCAAATACCAGATCGCCGACAACATCAGCCATCGCGCGCACCCCCTGTCATCAGCTGCCGGATGAATTCATCTTCGTCGTCGGTCAGATGCGCCGACTTGAAATCGATCAATTCCCGGTTTTCGTCGTAGTATTCGCGCTCCCACTTTTCCAGCTTCTTGTGCTTGCGCAGCTTCCGCCGGATGTCCAGGATCGTGGAAAATGTGCAGTCGCCGATCTCCATGTAGTAGCCGACGAACGTCCACCAGTGCATATACGGCAGCGCGCGCACGTCCTGCCCGGCTACGCGGTTGATCGGCGCAATGATCATCGGGAAATCCTGTTCCCAGTCCATCTGCTTCGGCTGCTGCCGCTGGTCGCCGCGATCCACACCGCCGTCTAAAAACCACAGCATGAATTTCACCGCGGCGGCCATGTCCGTGATCTGATCCCAGTCCGGATAAAAGATCTTGACCGCCACTTCGGCGCGATCCTGATCTGTCAGCTCTGGGTCATTCAGCGCGGCGCAGATGTCCAGAATTTCGCGGAAGTCGCTTCGGATACGAAAACACCGGCCGCCGATACACGCTGTCTTCGGCAGGCCGGTATTCATGATCTGCGCTTCTTCCTGCGCTGACCGCCGCCGTTGTATTTATCCAGGTATTTCGCCTGACGCTTCTGCGCGGCAGCGGTCGCAGTGTCCATCTCGCGCCGAATCTGGCGCGAAACCGCTTCCAGGAACGAAATAATCTGCAGGGAACCGGACGGCGTGAGCGAAACGCAGTAGGCTTTGCCGAACACTGTATCGCAGACGGGCGAAGGGAACGCCGCGTCCACCTGTTCGCGTGCGTAGGCGTCCAGTTCGCGGATTGTCGCGCGGGCGTCCGTATCGCTTTCCTGCGTGCCCATTTCGTCGGCTTTAGCCTTGATCGCCATCGCGGCCGCTTCCAGCCGGTCGATGATACCGATGTCGTTCGGGTCAAAATAGATCTTCCGGTTTGCGTCGCCGTTGATGGTGAACGCTTTCAGGCCGGTTTCAAAGGAAATGTTATTGCTCACGCCGTCACCCCCTTACGCCGTCGCCTTCGTGAACGTGGCCACGCCGTCCGCAATGGCCGCCGTGCCGACCGTGCGCGTGCCGCCGTAGGTCACGTCAAACGGCATATCCACCGTCTTGTCGCCGCCCAGCGACTTCACTTCAATCGCACAGCCGCTATAGCGTTCGGCGAACATCGCCGTGTCCTTCGTGCCGGCATAGCAGTGCACGATCATCATATCCTGTTCGGCCAGCGCTGCGACATCCTGATCCTTGATTGCCAGCTGCCACAGCTTCGTCAGCGCGGTTTCGCCGGCGTCCAGATTACACGGGTCAAAGGTCTGCGTGATGGTCGGCGCGGACATGGTGGTAAACGTGTTGCCCAGGATGTCCTGCGTGGTCTCCTTGTTCCAGTCATATTCCTGACTGCTGTCTTCCACGCGCTTGCCGACGATCGACCAAACCGGCGCGGAAGACGTGCCGGTATTCAGGAAGGCCATCAGCAGCTTGCGGGCGATCGTCTGGCCCGCGGTTGTGTTAAAAGTCGTACTTTCAGGCATAATGCATCACCTTTCAAAATTGTTGTCGTACCGCATCGACAGGGATACGGCCCAGTCTTCCACACCGTCGGCATAGCGCCCGGCCAGATAGGCCGCCGACACCTGTACAAATGCAGTGATCGTCCGGCCATCGCCGAGGTCCGGCCACGCGGCAAGCGTGTGCTGCTGTCCGTCCGCCGTGATCGGTTGTTTTTCCAGCCAGCGTGCCAGTTTGTCCAGCCAGCCCTTGATGTGGATGCGGTCAGTTTCCGACTGCGGTACGGCGCGATATACCACCCGAAACGCATAGTTGCATTTCTGGTACACACCGCCCATGATGTCGGTCGTTTCGCTGATCACCGTCGCCGCAGCGAACGGATAGATCCCGACGCCGGACTTGTCGCCCAGCTCGCCGAACCGGATTTCCCGCGCTCCAATGGCCGGGAAATCATTCAGCAAGCCGCTCAGGATCGTTGAAAAATCTTTTGTGTCAACCATTTGATTCCCCCAGGATGATCCGTTTGCAGCCATCCGCCCATTCTTTTCCGTGTTCGTTTTGGGCCACTTCTGCCCAGTGCGGCACGCCGGTCGCAAGCCGCAGGTCACGGTCAGTTACAACTTTCACGGCGCCCTTGCGCGCCCACGGTGAACCGGTTTCTGGGTCGACCATGACCTTACCCATATACAGATACCGCGCATACGGACCGGGGAACACGACCTGCCGTCCGCCTTCTGCGACGTATGAACGCTGCTGCAGGCTGCCGGTTTTCAGCGGCATATACAGCTTGCTGTCCGCCAACACCTGCTTGCCGAGCCATTCCTGCGCTTTGGCGAATCGCGGGCCGTATTTGGCGAACCGGAGATTTACCCGGACGTGCCCTTTGACATAGCTGACGTTCTTATAGTGCTTGATGTCGCTCATGACGCCGTTACCTCAAAGTGTGCAATCAGCGGAAACCACGCGCAGGATGTGATGCGGTGGCACTCCGTGACTTTGCACAGCACATCGTATTCAGCCCAGTCGTGATCGCCGCGGCAGAAATAATCGCCCGGCTGAAACGCAATCATGCCGCTGCGGTCATCCGCCGCCTGGTACACTTCCGGCGTCGCATAGGTCAGCGCGCCGATGGACGCTTTCGGTACAAGCAGCAGCACATAGTGCCCAGGCACGTCGCCGGTCGTACCTGGCGTCATAGCGGTTTTTGCTTCCACCTTGACGCCAGCTAGTACGTGCCGCACCCACGTATCGGCCTGACCGCGCGCGCCGCGCACGCGCGAAAAAAGCGTGATCGTATCGCTATGCAGCAGCATCAGCACGTCACCCCCGCGTACAGCACAAGGGTGCCATCCACGGCCACGCCGGAAAGCCAGCGCCGAAGCAAGTCAAACACCAGCTCGTCACGTGCCGCCGTAGTCTTCGCGGCGGTCGTGTAGCAGCTGTCGGCCGCCTTGTATGTGATCGATTCGCTGCCGGACGACACCGACGCCACAGGGCCGGCGGTTTTTACGCCGCCGATGTCTGCGGTTTCAGCCGCGCTGTCACGCGCCTGGTCAATGCGGTAAAGGCATTCGGCCAGTTCGCACGCGCAGTCCTGCAGCTTTTCGGCGTCGATCGTGGATTCCGGCAGCGTGCCACCGAAGCGGTCAAACGTAAAGCGGTCGATCTCCCGCGACGCCGCACGCAGGTAGCGTGTGGCGGTCGATTCATCGCAGAACGGGGACAGATCGTCCCCGTACCGTTTTACGTATGTGTCAAAATCCGCGTACACCGTGATTCACCTGCCGATCACGCGCTTGCGTAGGACTTCACGTGCACCTGCGCAGCGTCCAGCACACGCAGGGCGGCGTTTTCCTCGACCTGCGCCTTGCTGCCGGCGAAAAGCTCGGAGTCGACCATGCGGACGATACTAAAGTTATCGCCGACACCGAAGGCGTTCGGATCGTACATGATGAATTCCACCTTCGCGAGGTTCGCCGCCGTGACGCTGGCCTTCGTGCCACCGTGCGGATAGTAGGCAAGATCAGCAGAGGACGCGAAGCCGTTGACTTCAATCCAGGTGAAGCCCATGAAGCTGCCGACCTGCCCGCCGGCAGCGGCGGCAAGCAGCATCTCGTTGGACGTCGGGATGTACTTCTCACCGGCGAACTCCAGCATCGTGGCAAAGAAGTCCGGGCTGCAAAGCACGATGGTGGGATTGGCTTTCGCCTTGACCATGGCTTTGCGTTCGGCCAGTACCTGCGCCTTGAAGTTGGCCGCGGTGGTCTTTGTGGTGTTGGTAGATGCCGTGCCCTCGGAGATCAGGCAGGCAAGCGCGCACTGGTTCTTTGCCTCCGCGACTTCGCGGGTGGCAAGGGCCAGATGCTCCTCGGCAATCGGGAACGCTACAGCGGCCGCCTGCACGCCGTAGATCTTCTTCGACGCCTGCAGGTTGTTGTTGAAAACGGCCTGAACCAGCGTGTCAGCGGCAGCGGTATCCGTGAAGTCACGGCCGGGCGTGCCGACAGACGCGGCGGTGGAGGTCAGCTTGTGCCAATAGCAGCCGCCGGCGCCGTCGACCATCACGTCCTGATAGGTCACACCGGGAACAAGCCAGGTCTTATAAAAAAGATTGGGAAGAACAGTTGCCTTGTACTGCTCATCCACGTAAAGGGAACCGTACTGGATAGACATAGATCATCATTTCCTTTCGTAGTCTTAGCCCCTGAAAAACGGGTTGTTTTTGTATTTCTGGGCTACGTATTCTTTTGCGCCTCCCGCCGGCGGCACCATGCCGCTGTGATCGGACGAAAAGCGCGCCTTGCTGGCGGGATCGGCCACAAGGATGCCGGGGATCTCCTTGCCGTTCTGATCGGTGACAAGGCCGGTAAACAGGTCGTCGATCGACTTGCCGCGCGCATCGTCAGACCCCAGTGCTGTCACCAGCTTGTCCGTGATGCTTTCGCGCGTGATGTCGTTGACGAAATGCTTTCCCGACAGGAACGTGTCCACCGTACTGCGCAGCTTCACGGCGTCAGCGTCCTTCTTACGGTTGTCCCGCTCGGTCTGCAGGGCATTGGTCAGGGTCGAGATCTGACCTTTCAGCGCTGCGACATCCACGCCGTCAAAGGCGGCAAGCTTGCCCTGCACGTCTTTCAGCGATGTGTCCAGCGCGTCGTGGCGTTCCTGCAGCTTGGTGAATTCCGCCACGGTCTTGTAGTTTTCGGCGACGGCCTTGCGCAGATCAGCCGCCTTTCCTTCCGGAATCGTGATACCGAAGTCGGAAAGAATGGTCTCGATGTTCTTCATGCGTAATCCTCCTGAACGTGGTTTTTTAACAGCCCGTCGACTGTGTGGATTGAGCCGGATAAACCACCGGCAGGGTCGTGATATGGCAAAGGGGCAGCCGGTTTCCCGTCCGCCCCTGCGTATCCTGATTCGATTTTGGGTATAAGAAAACCACCTTGCCGATTGGTAAGATGGTTTTCGCGCGTGCGTGATTATTATATAAAATAATTTTCTTTTCAGCCGTTATTTATGCGTAAGTTTTTCTTCATAACCTATCCCGTTGTTACATTCCTTCTGCTTGCTCGGATTTGATCTGAACATATGGTCAACAGGTATTCCATCGGGGAAGGCGTCACAGGCGCATTTCCACCCGTCAATATTTTCTCGTTGGTGGATGCACTTATCACAAGGGTAATCTGTACAAATCATTTTCTTCCCCCCTTAATATATTTATCATATAGCGCTTTTGCTTCTTTCGGGACTTCTGCATTTCTGCTTAGCAGGACTTCCACTTCCGCAATGCACTCGGCACCATCACTAAAGGCTGTTGCGCTGATACCTTCTATGTGAACATTCCCTAAAGCTGCATAGAGTTTTTCGACTTCTTCAACACTCAACCCGTGTATAAGCTTTGCATGACCACACTCATGTATAACTGCTTCTTTAAGGCTTTGCGGCAAATTGCTTTTGGTATTTGCAATCATTGCGTCAGCCTCTTTAATAGTCAATCCGCCAAGAATCCGGCTGTTAATATTGATTTCGGCTAATCCGTACTGATTAGTAAACACCTGAAACAGAGCAGAGCTTCCGGTTGTATCATCATAAAAATCGCCAAACCGTGCGGAAGAAATGTACATATCTCCGTTCGATTCAAATTCTTTTATTGTTTCGCCTATAGTGTCCGATACTTCCGGAAGGATATTTTGGGTATCCGCCATCATTTTGAAGTCGTCAATGTCAATCGATTTTATTGTACTACTATTTTCGGAATTTTCAACCGCTTTTGTAGGCAGCCCAGACGGGAGCTGCACACCGGTGATCTTCTGTTGTACCCGCGCCGCCGCAGACGCGGTTGACGCCGCCGAGCGATCCCAGCCCGCAACGGCCAGCCGCTCGTGGTATGGTTTCAGATCGTTATCGGCGCAGAACTTCGTGTAGGCCGCGTTCTGCTCCTGCAGGCGCTTGGCGGACTGCGCATATTTCTCCTGCAATTTTGCCTTGCCCGCCTGATCTTCGCAGCTTTTCACGGCCGTATGCAGCGCCGTACACTTGCGCTTCTGCGCCCGGATGCGGCGTTCCATCGCGCGCTGCGTCTGCGACAGTTCATAGGCGCGCCGGTTGGCTTCGGTATCGATCGGTTTGTTGTGATTCTGGCTGACGCCCGGAAGGAACGGCGTGAAGGAATGGCGGCAGTTATAGCCGCACAGGCCCAGCGGGTTCTCCGGGTAGCCGGTCGCATCCAGCAGGTTATCAAACTGCGCGTCCTTGCCGTCGATGCAGTACACCTTGCCCTGCCAGCCGGCATGATCGGCGATTGGGTCGGTATCGGACACACGCGCGCCAAGATGCTGCGACACCAGCACATGATTCCAGCCCATGTCTTTGCACTGCTGGATCGTCATGTTCCCGGATGACTGCGCCACGCCGGTGCGGATGCAGCGCAGCACCGCCACTTCCAGCGTGTCCTTATGGCCGGACGGATAGCGCACGATCGGCTGCACCTGCCCCAGCGCCTTCACGCCGTCGAGCATGGCGGCGGTATAGGGCTGCGCGCCGGTGCGCACTTTCCAATACGCCGCGTCGCAGATGTCGATAAACGCCTGATTGGTCGCGCCGGCCGTTGTGCGCGTGATGTTGGATATTTCACCGACCGTGCGTTCATAGGCGTCTGTAATGATCGCCATCATGCGGGGCGACAGGCCGGAAAACGTCACAGCGGCAGCTTCTGCATCCGCCTTTGCCGCCTGAATGCCGCTGTCCTTGAAGATCTTTGCGATCTCCTGCTGCGATTTGCCGGTGCTTTTTGCCAACGCCTTCTGGATCTCGTCCAGATTACCGCCGGCTTGTTCCATCACCCACGCCCGCCATTCATCCGTGCCGGTCAGCAGCTTTTCCTCGCCGCGGCCGAAGCGGATCATGAAGCGTTCGATCATGTCGCGCGCGATCCATTCCGTCAGTTCATCCAGCAGCGGCAAAAGGGTTTCGCCGATTTCCTGAAACTGTTCCGGGGTGATCATTCGGAATCAGGGAACAGCCCCGGCTTTGCTGTGTTGGCTTCGGCGTAGGCCGCTTTTGCGTCGTCCTCGCTGAAACCCTCAAAGCGCACCAGATACATCCACCACGGCAAAACGCCGAGCTGACAAAGGCTTTTCGTGTTCTGCCGGTCTTCTTCATAGCTATACGTGATGTCCCCAAAATTGTACGCCACGGTATACGTACCATAGGGCGCCAGATCGTAGATGTCGGCGTAGTCGTTCAGTGCCTGGATCAGATCATCCACAGCTGCCTGGATGCGGTCGCGGATGTCCTTGATGCGCTGGATGGTACGGCGGTCATCGGCTTCCACCTGCGTCGCGGTGGCAAGGCCCTGCTTTTCGTTATAGCTGAAATAGCCTTCTGAAAAGCCGCACTTGGTCGACAGGCTTTGCAGCAGCAGATTGATGCCCGTCTGGCGTTCGCCTGTTTTCAGCTTGCGGTCAATTTCCTGATAGAAGCTTTCGGCCGCCGAGCCGGCAACGTTTTGCACATAGCGCGGCAGCCGCACGGAAACATTTTTCCGGCCGGGCTCGCGCAGCAGACGGTCATCCACAAGGGCGATCGACCGGGAATCCTGAATTTCGTCCACCATGGCAGACCATGCAACATCCAGTCCACGCAGCTCCGGCAGGGCGTTGGCATAGATGGACATACCGCAGGCGCCGCCGTCGATATTGTTGGCGTCTGGCATGGTGCACACGGCAAACAGCGGCGAGGTATCATCCAGCACGGCGTCCGGCAGGATGCCCACCCAATCCGGCACTTCATCCAGATTTACACGGGATGCCGCTGTTTTGCCCTTCGCCACCCGAAACGCGCGGTTGGAAACCACATAATGCGTCCCTTCATAGCGGTGGTATTCGGCCTTGACGTAGTAATAATCCGGCGTTGCCTTCGTGTCATACAGCACGACGCCGATCACACGCTTGCGGTTGTCCACAGCCGTGATCGTAAATTCCGGCGGCGTGTACAGACCGATGCTGTCCGGCGTGGGTTTCAGCAGGAACATACCGGCGGCGCAGCCAACGTCCACCATGTCACGCAGGAACGGAATCAGTTCTTCGTTCAGACGTTCCTGCAGCCAATCCGCGCGGGCCGAGCCGGACAGTTCGACGCTGACACCCATCGTCGCAAGGCGCGCAGCTTCGCCGGTCACGGCCTTCGCAAAATTGATGGTGCGATCCTGATCGTTTGCCCACGGCGGGGTGCCCGTCCAGATCTGCATCCACAGGTCTTCCGCTTCGCGCATTTCCGGCGTTACCAGCGGCGCAATGCGGAATTCTTCGCGGATCTGCTTTTTCACGCTGTCCAGCGGGATATTGATTTTCACAGGCAGCCAACCTCCTTGAACACTTCGCACATTTTCGGAAATTGCGAAGCAATCCAGTCCACGTATGTTTCGTCATGGCCGTATTCCGGATGCGTAAAGTTTTCGGACAGCCCGCTTTCAAACAGAAATGCATGAATGATCTCATGACGCATAACTTTTTTCTGATAGACGCTAAAGTCTTTCAGGTCGCAGTCTTTGGCCTTTTTTGAAATAACAATGGTCTTTACCGTTTTGTCACAGTAACCATCGCATTTTTCAAGCATTGCATCTTCGGCCGCCGTGGCTTCAATGATTTCATATTCCGTCCCCAAAATATTTACAGTCATGCACTTGCCCCCCTGCGCATCGTCAGCGGTTCCAGTGCGTACCGCGTGGCGTCGATGCTATGGTTATTCACGTCCGGGTATCCGGTGACGACGTTGCCGTCCCGATCCCGCTCGTATTCATACTCTGAAAATTCTTTCGCTGCATTCGGGCAGCGCACCGGGTCGATGATGATGCGCCGACGCTGCAGCCACTTCATGCCGTGTTCGATCGACCCTGGGCCTTTAACGGCTCCGGTGACCGGCAGGCCCATTTCGCGGTGATCGTTGACGCTTTTCGGTTCGGCCGAATCCGCCGTGATGGTGTAATCGTCATAGCCGTGTTCGATGATCCAACGCGCCGTCTGTTCGTTTGATTCCTTGTTGACGTAGTGTTCTGCGAAGATATACACCGCCTCGCGGTCGCTGTCGTAGTAGCAACGGATGAAGCAGTACGGATCGGGATACCAGCCCCAGTCCTCGCCCTGGAAGATGCGGTCAAAATGCGAAATCTCTTCGTCTGTAATCTCCCTCAGTTCCAGATAGTCAAAGACGCTGCCGCCGTCGCCGTTGGCCACGCCCTCGTATTCGTGTTCGTATGCTGCCGGGTTGACTTCCTTCAGGTGCTCCGCATCGGCAATAAACTTCGCGCCCAGCCATTCCGGCGGCGCTTCCGTGTAGCTGGAATGATGGAAAATGCGCCCCGGATTCGGGACAAGCCGCTCCTTGTTGACCCAACTGGACTTGGATTTCGGTGGGTTGTATGACGAAAAATCGTAGGAATCTGCGCCGCCGCGCAGCACGGATTGGTTGATAGAACGTTCTTCTTCCGGCCCGCAAAGCTGGTCTTTTTCTTCCTTCCACAGGATACCGATATAGCCAAACGGCGGCTTAATGGATTTCAGCTTCAACGGATCGTCGCAGCCGCGAAAATAGATCGTCTGTCCGGTTTCTTTTAGCACGATTTCCAGCGGCGACAGCTTGCAGTTGAATTCATCATACAGCCCCAGTTCGTTGATCGCCCATTTCATCTGGGCATACACGCTGTCTTTCAGAGTGTTGCCCATCTTGCGGATGATACAGGCGTGCATCGTCGGGTTGTTTTTCAGCAGCTCGACGATTTTCAGGGATATATATGACGATTTCAGGCCGCCGCGGCCGCCCTCAAAGACGTACGTCATGTTCGGCTGAATGCGCCGGTTGATATCGACAAACGCCCGGCCTAGTACGCGCGCCGGCAGCTCATAATGTGCGGATGCGCGCGCTGCCGCCTTTGTTTCCTGCTCTTCCTTGATGCGCAGCGACTTCTCAAGGTCGCCGGCTGCGCGTAGACGGTCAGCGATGGAGGTTTCGATGCCGAACTGGTCTTTTTCCTGCCCACGCATGATCGCCGTGCGCAGCTCCTGGATCTCTTTCAGGGATGCCGTGCGCTCGGATTCGATTTTTTCCTGCTTCCGCGCTATATAGATTTTGATGTCAGGTTTTGTCAGGTTTTCCGCTCCGATGGATTTGGCGGTTTTCGCCGAGTACCCTGCTCTGCGCGCCGCCTCGGTCGCGTTGCCCAATTCGATGTAAAAATCCGCAAAAGCGCGCTGCTTTGGCGTGAGATTCATGGGATCACCCGCTATAGATTTTCGCCAGCGTTTTTACGACATCCGCCATGCTGTAAGTCTCCAGTACGCGCGTGCTGATATGCTTCCCGGTTTCATCGGTTTCTGCCTTTTCCAGCACGTATTTTGTTACCATCCGGCCAAGCCGCTCGGAGTAGTGCTGTAACTGATTGACTTTGTAATGCTCGCCGCGCTGGTTCAGCGCCGCCTGCAGTTTGTAGGTAAGTTGTTTCAGATTCATAACCGCACCAGAATGCACAAAGCACCGAACCCGAAACCGGGCCGGTGCTTTGCTTTTTTTGAGAGACATGAGAAAACCGGAGTTGACAGAGACAAGAGAAAAAGCCATGCGTACATTCTGCAAAAAGGATCAAAGGAAGAGAGGTATATCACAAAGTGACTTGCGGGACCGGTCTCTCGCAATCCCGCGATATCACTTTAACACAGATTTTCGAAAAAATCGTCTCACTTTTTTCTCATCTTTCCGTCAGCTCTCCGTGAGGCCATACATGATAATCGTGAAATTCCGCAGCGCCCTGTCTTTCCAGCGGTATACCGTCGGCTTCTCGACAGCGAGTTCCCGGCACAGCCGCTCAACGCCGCCGATACACGGCGTGATGTAAAAGCGCTGCAGCACACAGCGGTCCCGCTCAGAGAGCTGATTCAAGGCACGATCCACGCGGCGTACACGGTTCTCTGTCAAGCGCTGCGCCTCTTCCAGCCGCTCGCGCTTCAGGATGTTGTTGACGAGCGCATCGTCCCTGCCGTTTGAGCCGCCGGCGACCGGGCTGCCGTCCGCCGAGGCACTGCGGATACTCGTGATCTCCGTCGCTAGGTCAGTGATCTGATCTCTGATGTTTTCAATTGCCGCCTTTCGGTTCGTGTAGTTTCGCAGCTCATCAGCCGCCTCCCGCTTCCAGTCCAATTAAGTCACCTCCACATAGCGCCAGCTCTGCGGTGGGCGCTTGATTTTGCCCTTGTCATGGCAAGCGTTGCAGTCAGTCGCCCATTTCGCATCGCAATCATCGCACTCATACGGACGACAAAGCGTGCTCAGTGCGCGAGGCTTATCATAGATTCGCAAGCCTGATATGCGCCATGCCCAGCCTTCCCGCCCGCCGAGATACGCCTCGGCCGCATCGCGGGTCAAGCAGGCGTCATCAAAGATCTCGTCCGCCGGGACAACGCTCCAATCCGGCAAGCATATGCCATATCTCTCCGGGCTGACGCTACCGCCAAAACGGAGGAGGTGGACAGTGTCATAGCACTCAAACTCGCCGATGACCTTACCGCCACCGTAAAATTGCGGCTTTGGATAATCCGTCTCGATATAGTCCTCGTTCGGGTATCTCGGTTGCGTACAGTAGATATAGCACTTAAACGGCGTGTGCAGCTTTGGGCGGCTCTTGCGCACCTCAACGGTCTTTGTGCCATTGGCGATCAGCTCGCACCATTTGGGGCGGATGCTGATAAGTACGGCCTTACTCATTGTGCAGCGCCTCACTTCCCGGGACGATACGATCCCAACAGGCCGCGCACAGTACTTCTTTTACCTCTCGCTGATGAACATGTTCATGCGGGCACGGTTTGTTCTTCGGCTCGTAACCGTAGGTATTCGGGCATCCAAAACACCCGCCAATACAGGTTTCGTCCACCGCGTTCGGATGCTCCAGCGCCAGCAGCTCTCGGAATGTGCAGCCGTGCGACTTCCTTACAAGCATATCTACCCGGAAACCGTCCCAGTCTGCCGTCGGCACGCCGACATAGTCACACCACGCGCGCTCCAGCTTCGCACCGGCAGATTCCGCCCAGTCCGGAAGGAACACAACGTAGTCCACCGCCTCCATCTCAGCGAAACAGATGCGCATATAGTCCAGCTTGGTCAGCCCCTCCGGCGCTGTGGCCGGATTGATGACCGTCGCGCCCAGCCGATCAAGCTGTGCAGCCGCTCGGGCAAACTTTCCCTTATAGTCCGGATCCCCGGCGATTTTCCCTGATATGTAGATCTTCATGGTTGCCCTCCTTATCCGATCAATGTCGGTATTTCGTAATTGCACCAGAGCACTTCCGTGCGCCTAT
>OKRZ01001614.1_pt1 | contig 17308 bp, 15 predicted proteins | sample 1601141 | NCBI WGS metagenome assembly OKRZ01 (sample SAMEA3541524, study PRJEB24748) | human gut metagenome | biome: human gut; feature: human-associated habitat; material: faeces | place: China | collected 2012
AAGAAAATATAGACCTATACTACAAAAATAAGCCACGGATATTTGCAACTGTGCCCATAAAACCCAATATTTTGCCTTCTAGTTACCAAAAGCAAGGCAATAATCACCTCAGCAATCAGAAGAGCAGATGTAAACCAATAGGTGCCTGCTCCTACTGTCTCAATTAAGAGTGCATTAAATTCAAACGCCCTGTGAGTTATCATAATCTTCGGTAAAAACTCAATTGCTGAGAATATTATCATGGGGATATACAGCCTATATAGAATACTAAATATCAGTTTTTTACCATCCCCTATTATATATTGAGCCAAACCTGCTTCAATGGCAGGTTTATTAAGTTGCTTGCGGAAAAGTAAATATCCGCTAATCAAGAAGAAAGCATTTACATAGAATCCGCACAAAAATTGATTGATTTCGCCGAGTTTCAGACCATAATAGTTTTCTGTATGCACAAACAGCACAGTGATAATACTTATCGCTTTTGCCACATTTACCCAATTCAATTCTTTCTTTTTTTGCATATCTCCTCAAGTAATGTTGAAAGATTATCCATACTGTCAAAAACCTCTTCGCGCTCTATTTCATATTCTTTTCTAGAAATATTGTTGAGTTGCTCTATTGTTAGCTGGCTGAGCGAATTGCGTATTGCCTCTTCTGTCGAAGAGTCTATGCTGATGCCACAACCATAGCTTTCTATCTGTTCAGCAAGAAAAGTCCCCTTAGTAGCAATCAGCGGACGACAGAAAAAGATACCTTCATACAATTTGTTTGGATCCAAAATAGTTTCGTTGAGCGATTCTACTCCATATGTCACTACCACAATATCTACAGAATTATAAATATGTTCGAAATCATCGGGATTTTTGAAAGCACCAAACAATTTGATATTCGGGTACAATTCCATCATATCATCAATAGCTTTCTGGGTCGATTCCACATTTGCCACTCCATGGAAGTGAAACTCATGCTGAGGAAAATACTTTCCTATGGTTCGAGCAAAACGCATCATTGAGGCGTAGCGTATCGAACCCACAAATGAAAATATAAAGTGCCCATCCTTCAGGTTGAGCGGCTTGCGCTCCACACCAATAATCTTACGGTTTACCTTGTTTGGCTGAATAATAAATCTTGCCTTTGGCTGGTTAAGGAAACCCTTGAAGCCTTCAGATGTCAGCAAAGTAAATTGAGCATTCTTCACAAGATTACGGTCAATAGCCCGGAGCAAAGGACGGACTTTACCAAAAGCAGGAAAGCCGTATGCTATATCCGAAATCTCGTATGCATATGGAACGCCTTTCATACGAAGGAAGATGCTCTCGAAGTAACCAAAGGAATAATAAAGGCAACTCTGCCCCTTGTGTTCCTTTACAACACGAGCAATATCTCTCTTTACGGTTCTAATCTTTTCAAGATACCCATCACCTTTCGACATCTGCCCTAAGACGGTCACCGGAATTTTAGCAGAAAACTTATTGCAGTTGTACTGCACTCTATCATATCCGTACACTTCTACCTCATATCCGAGGGCTGCTATAGATTCCACTCTGCGGATTGCTCGAGGTTGAGAGAGTGAACTAACTAAAAAAACTATTTTGTCATACATCTCTTCTTTATTTTCTTTTTGCTAATGATAGATCCACTAAATCACCCATCTCTCGCAGAAATTGGGATGTATAGAAATTCATAAATCCACCAGCTGACGAAAAAGTCATCTCGCCGAAATATGGTTTGCCATCAACTTCATACAAATCCACCCTAACCTGAGGTATTCCACATGAAAGTTTTGAGACAATCTCAAGCATTTTGTCTAATGACACAGGTTTTGGCAAATCTGATTGGGCTTGTTTATAATGTGAAGTAAAAACGCTACACTCATCGTGTCGTTTCCAATCCAGGTCATAGGTAGCCACCTCAACAGACCCTTGATGTCTGTTGAAACATGCCCATATATGATGAGGTTTTCCATCAAAACACCAAATTTTGTAGTCTATCAGCGTGTCTGTTTCTATCGGCTGTTTCTTGCAGTCAAGCACTTCTTCGACTATCATACAAGGTTTCATGGCAGCATAGTGGGGCTCACCATTTGTCTCGCTAAACGATTTTGAGAGCAATGCAGAATACTTCTTAACTGTATTTTCTATATCCAGTTTGCCTTTGTCTTTACAAACAAGGATATCACCACTTCCGTTATTTGTTTTCAGAACAAAGGAATCCGGAAGAGAATCCCAATCCACATCCTCTGCTTTTTCCCAAACACCATATAGTTTCACAAGAGTATCATCAAGCCCTTTTTCATGAATATATTGACGTACACGATATTTGTCAGCACACAATGTCCACAAACTCGTGTCAGAATTAAACTTCAGCCAGTTGATTTTCTCGTTCAAATCTTTTGGACTGAACCAGTTCAGTGGCTTATGGAAATGATAGAAAAACTGAAGACTAGTAAGAAGCCTTGGGCTTATATAATTCAAAAAAGATTTAACATTCATTGTTATAAACTATTTGTATCAAACTATTGCTCTTTTTCTTTGTCGGAGAGATGATATGATTAACGCCATTAAAAACCATAAAGAATCATTTGCCCAAATATCGCCTCCCGTAAAACTTCTTGGAAAAACGAGGCAGACGTACATAATAATTATATTATGATTTAGACCGGATGTTCTACGAATACCTTTTATAGTTTGCGAGAATAGATAAAGAATAACAAGGCTACCCAATATCATTCCATATGTAACGAAAATGCTTAGGTACATGCTATGAGCGAGTTCTTGTATTGCCACTTCATCACCGGCAACACCCAAACCTAAAAAAGGATTATTTAGGACTACATCCCACAACTTGTCATGAATCTCATCTCTGCCTGTAGTAATATCTACAGTATCTGCATTTATCAGATAATACAGAGTGCGACTGCTAAGACCAAAGGAGTCAAGCATCCCTCCAACAAAAGAAAGTATTTCTTTAAAGAAAGATAATACAATCAAAACAAAAGAAACAAAGAACAGTTTGATGGCGACTCCAGATGAACTCTTCCTTTTCGAATTGAATAATATTTTTATCGAAACAAAGAAACCAATAGCCAAGAACGGATTTCTTGATCCATATATGAATATCACCACAGAACCAATAATTGCAGCAATAAGTGCCAGCTTGTTTTTTGAGTCAAAATACGCATTTAACTGCCAAAGTACCGACAAGAGCAGCACATTTGACATAGTCATAGAATACGCACTCCATTCAGAAGTAGTACTATGACCTATCACGCTGATAATCTCAGCATATAATATGCCACTCAAAGTTATTAGGAAAGAACCTTTGGTAAAATAATTACAAAGATATTTAAAAGTAGACAGTTTGCTTACAAGCAGAAAGGTAAAGAAGCAAGTTACAAGTGTTCTAAGAATAGTAGGCTGAATGTATTTTGCGTTTTGAGAGCAAAACATATAAGTAAATAAATAGGTCATACTCACAAAAAATAGAACAACTATAGTTTGGACGGGTATTCGCAATCTCCCCGTTGTTAACAAGGCATACGCATACATCAGCAAAGAACCACCCATAATTACGATATTCAACATATCGTTTATCTCATAAAAGAATGGAAATCCTTGCACCAGGATATTCTTACATCCTTGAGCTATCACCTGAAAGGCGACAACAAAAGAGATTAATTTATTTGGATCCTTCATTGAAAATAAAAATCAGCACTATTAATCATTCTTTAGTTCTTTCAGCCATTGAGCATAAACCACATCAAGCGAAAAACGTTTTATACTCTCTACTGCTTTCATACTCATTTTCTCTCTCTTCACTGGATTGTTCATCAACGAATCAAGCATGTTAGCAAAAGCATTGTTATCAAATGCTGGAGCTAGATAACCATTCTCACCATCCTGAATGAGCATAGGAGCCGGACTGAAAGCGTTATTTAATATAGGCACACAACCTGCTCGTTGAGCCTCCAACGTTACAAGTGAAAAAGATTCATGAACACTTGTGACACACAAAATTGAAGACTTTTTGTAATATTCCTCAGGTTGCACTCTACCACTAAAAGAGACTCGTCGCAGACCTAACGATTTTGACAATTCTTTCATCTCTTTCCATGATGGACCATCACCCAACATCAACAGACTCCAATCCGGATGTTTGGATTCAACCTGTTTCCATATACGCAACATGTTGTCAGGTCGTTTAACAGAATAGTCAAATGTACCTACCCAAACAACTATCTGTTGCTTACACTGTGACTGTTCAATATTTATATCTATACAGTTAGGGATAACGCGTACTTTTTCAGAAGATGTAATACCACACATTCGATACAGCTCTGGCTGTTGTCCGTCACACAACAACACAACTCGATCACTATTCTGGACGGTTGAGAGGTAGTGCTTGCGATACTTACAGATATAAAACGTAGTCATTATGGACGATATAAGACGAGTTTTCATCAAGTAAAAAAGCCATCCAAAACCTTTTGTTTTTAAAAGATACTCTTTTTGGTAAGCTCCATTTAATACTGGAGTAAGAATAGAATTATGAAAACATGACACTAACAGGAAATCTACTTCTTTTTTGCATAAAGCAAGAAATTGAGCACTATGATGGTCAAGGGCACATTGGTTGATTATTACATCTACCTGATGCTCTTTTATAAAATTAACAATATATCTGATATTCTCATCAGCAAACAACTTAGATGATGGCAGGAAACTCTGCCAACTGCAATATTTCTGCCCTTTATGCTTGTCTTGCGCTCCAATATACCAGACATTATTGCCTTTATCAACGAATAATGCACCCAGAGTAGCTGTTATACGAGAAATGCCTCCTAATGTAGGCACTATGCCATTACCATGAAAAAAAACTATATTCATTGTAGTTTCTTTAGCAATTCATTAAAATCCATTGTGATGAGATACAGTTTGTTGAGAGTCCTGTTATCAACATCCTGAGCAGTATAGTAGAGAAAGAATCTGCCATCCACAACTCCGGCAGTAGGCTTATATATTCCCACTTTTCCACAGGTCTCATTAGTCATAAGCGGTCTCTTAAAAAAACGGAAATGTACTCTATCCTTACTCTCCGCAAGACAAATATCAGCATTACACTGGTTGCTCTGTACGATTGCGAAAAGTTTCCCTTCACACTCAAAGAAATCAATATGCCAAGGACGATAAAGAACATTCTTATCTTCAAATTTTACCGTACCTTCTAAGTAAAACTTTCCGTTCACCTTGTCACACGACCAATGAGCAATGCCATGAGCCTTCTGTTGACTCCAGAATCCCATCAAATCAGAAATGCAAATTACAGGATTGATGATCTTCCGCAAAAAAACAGGCAGCCGTTTGATGGTCTTACTATGAAATGTGATATGTGTGGCAAGACAACGATATGTACCATCTTGTTCTTTTATAAAAGCAGGGCTTGTTTCTGGGTCGATTTCTGCATCCTTAGTTCCCACAACGGGACCGAATACTTCTCCAATTCCATCCTCAAACACTTCCGCTCCAAAAGTAGCTCTTGTAAATCCGTTTATATCGCACCTACCTGTAAAATTCTCACGCCAAAAGGCATATAACTTCTTGTCAGCATAGAGCAAAGCAGGATCCGAGTTGTATCCTTTTGTAGGCTGCCCTTGCACCTGATACGCTACTATCCAGTGTGTAGGAGGGTTGTTCGTTTCATTGTCTCCATAGCAGAGGATAGGGTTCTCTGTCTTATCATTGCTTTTATAATAAGGAGTATAAATCATCCACCATTTATGCCCCAAATATCCTTCAGGTATATATCGCACACATGGATGCACAACATCACCATGATTAATCTTCTCCTCAAATGGAGTATGCGTACATAATGCCCCTGGAGACATTGTGCCATATTTTGAACGTCCACAAACCTTATATTGAAGTTTGCGGTAAAGAGAAAGAATATTTCTAGTAAAACTCATATACGAATTACTTGACCTCTTCCAAAGTCTCCCTTAATGCATTAATATACATTTTGCCATGTTTCAAATCGGGTTCCATATAATTGCCTTCGCCCCATTCGTTCCATGCTTTTAGAATAATAATTGCTTCCTCTTGAGTTCTATCCTTTATAATGTTAATAGCCTTTCTTATTAATGTCTTAAATAAGTCAGCTGTAACCTCTGTAACAACCACTCCCGAAGCACCACTTCGAGGAGAATGATCCCAATTAGGAGTAATAGTCGGAATAACTTCTTTCCGATTATCTTCCTCTTTAATCATTTCAGGAATAATAGACTCATATTTCATTATATATGGTCTATTTAAAACCTTATGAACTACACGATCAAAAAAACTTCGTTCTTTCTTTATTGCTCTAAATAAACCAGCAACATTTACGGAATCAAAACCCATCTTTATCAATTTTTCCACATTCTTAGGTGTTATATCTCCGCCATGAACTAAATGGGCTACAAAATAAAAACCCTCAAGACCTTTTTCCTTAGCAAGTCGATTCCATACATCCATGAAATGTTTCATCTCTGGATATTCGAAAGGCATATACACCATGAAGAATAGTTTTCCGTTCACTTTTACATATCGATCATCTTTGAATGCCGATAGTAACGAATTGAAATGATTTATTATATCTTCATCTCCAGGATATAACTGTTCTGCAATAGGCTTTTTACTTACTTTACCATCCATATTCCAGAATTTAGAATACCAAGTTTCATTTGCCCAACATAAGCAAAATGGGAAATCAGGTCTTCTTGTTCTTAACGTTTCTTTAAACGGCAAGTCCAATTCCTCATGACCATTTCCGAACCAGTAATGGTAATAACAAAATGCTTCTACACCAGCCTCTCGTGCAAGTTCTGCTTGCGCTTCTCTCGCTTCCGGTAAGCGTAAGTCATAATAGCCTAAATCAGCAGGTACTTTGGGCTGTTCATGACCTGGAAAAAGTTTTTTTGCCTTACCGACATTTGTCCATTCTGTGAATCCTTTACCCCACCACAGATCATTGTGTGGCGTTGGATGATACTGGGGTAAATATAAAGCAATTACTCTTGGTTTCATAAATCTTCGCTATTATTTGTAAGTTTTATGTACACTTGTTCGATTTTATCCACAATGGAAGGAATATCATTAAAACATATATTGTTAATTGTAGCTGTTTGTTCTTTGCCATTGAGACCATTTGCATCAAAAGCACCTTCAAATTTATAGCTATATGCAAGCCCAAAAAGAGGAACCCCCGTATATATCGCAGCAAAATTTGCATGCATACGAGTTCCACAAAAAAAAGACATTTTACTTATTACATACTTTATTTGAGGAGATAACAAATCCATATCAATAAGATAAACTCCTTTTTTACTTGATAATTTATCAAACGCAGCACGACAAGCCACAATATCATCATTACTGCCCTCTGGTTGTTGATAATTATACGAATGTGGGATAAGATAAACATTAAGACCTTTATCTTGAAAACGCTGTATAATAGCATCAATCAAGAGAGGATAGCATTCAAATTGCCCAGAAAGAGATCTAAAAGAATTACTATAGCACAAACCACTTACATTAAGTCCAATACTATTTTGCCGAATATCAATATCCCATTTCTCAGGCATCATGTACGCAGATAAATCTTTTGTTAATTCATACCTTACTTCCATCTTATCAAGTTCATCAACAAATTTTGCATCTCTGACAAAAACAAATTTTGCACTCTTAAGGATAGATTTTGCAATATTGTAATTCTTTTTACGATAAAATGGTCCGATAGTCTGAGGCAATATCACAACTGGTATATTTGCTCTATTAGCCATTAGTGTCTCTCTTAATCTCCAATGAAATGTAGAACTGTTATAAATATCAGAGAAACCGTCACCACCGTTTATTGCAGCGACCAGATCAATTTGTTTGATAATTTTCTTGAGTTTTGTGAATGGCAAAAGAATACCATATTTTATATATAAATCAAATATCGGTTTAAATATATAACAAGTCTGTATTTTGTACTTTGCACCTTGGATATTTACAACTTCTAATTTATCCTCATATTTCCATGGAAAGATAGGAGTAGGGATATGAAGCAATATGTGATCACTACTTAAAAGGTTTCGTTCTTTCAAAAAAGACATAGCACCGTATCCTAAAGCCGCTGTACCTCTATTAGGATCATTAAGGTTCATTTCTGTAACAATAACATACTTTTTCATATTTCTACTCATTTTTGACGGACATTTTTTAAAGTCCGAAAGACCTTCTCTCCAAAAACACCTTCGATAGAATCTCTAATTATCGATTTCGCTTTAATAGCAAGCGATTCTTTTGTAGTGTACTTTAAACATGCTTTTGCAACATCACCCACCGCTTTTCTATCATTATCAGGTGTCGTAAACAATTCAAAAATTACAGGTCCTTTAGAGTTTCCAACAAAATCATTGACATGAGCCAAGAACTCCTCTTTATTATGAGCTGAATAATAAATGAATGAATTATCTTCAGCCCAAGCCTTAGCGTTCTTGAAATGATTATCCGCTGCTATATATCGTGAAACATCTGTTTTTTCATGTATATTACCCAATTTGAACTCTGCACCTCCATTATTATTCACCAATAAAATTCTCACATTATCTCGAATATGTCTTAGTGCAAGAGAGTTCATATCATAATAAAAAGACAAATCACCCGTTATAAGAAAACATAAGGAATCAGTACAAAAACTTTGGCCAAGCATTGTTGACATGCAACCATCTATACCAAAAGCCGCAACATTACAAAAACACTTAATTGATGGATGCAAATCAAAATGCAACCAACTCCTAAAGCTATTAAGTATAGCAAAGTTCAAGTTACTACCATGTGGAATCAAGCGGTGTAATTGCTGAGCTGCAAACACATTTCCGAATGCAATCTCAATAGAATCAAGATCGACTAAACTATTCTTCCAGCCTTCAAAAAAAGTATGACTAGGACTATCAATGTTTGAAAATCTCACAAAGAAATCTTCATATCTCATTTCAAATATTTTTGTTAGCCTACCGTAGGTATCAACAACGTTGCCATCTGGTGACACCCTCCATACTTCAGCCTCTTTACTAAGTGATTTACTTAATTTATTATAGCAAACATAGTCACCTGTAATGCCTCCAATTGTTATTACAATATCTGGTTCCAAAAACTCTTTGAAATACTTTTCGGAAGAACATAGCAAACATTTTTCTCCGTTAATTGAGTAACGCCCATGATAATTTGAAATGTGTACAGTATAGACCACAACATTGTTGGTTTCACAAAAATTTTCGATAGCATTTCTTTCAGAATCAGAGAAAGGCCTGTGTTCACCAACAACTATTAGAATTCTTTTATCCAGTAGATTAATATTTTCAAAGTCACTCCATTTTTCATATCTAATAATAACACGAGGAATTGGCAAATCTTCTTTGTCTGAGATTTCCCAAGTTTCACTATCTAAAGCTTCAATGTTTAGTTGGACTGGACCATTACAATGATGCGTCAATTCTAACATAGCTTCATTTGCAACACGCACACATAGTTGACGGTCAAGTTCTGTAGAAATGTACGGCAAATTATATGATTTTTTCACAGCATCTACAGGTAGTGATGTCTGAATAGGACATTGCATATACTCTTGTCCAACAAACACTGGATGCTTTGACATAGTAATTGCAAGTATAGGGACATGTTTATAATACGCTTCTGTTAATCCTGGAATATAATTTCTTGTAGCTTGAGCACTAGTGCATGAGGTAGCCACCATTTCCCCTGTTTGAAGATATATTCCAATTGCAACATACATGGCACTCCTCTCATCCACAACTGAATAGCATTTGAAGAATGGATCATCTTGGACTCCTTGTACAATTGGAATGTTCGATCCTCCGGGACTCAATACAATATGGCGAATATTATGCCTCTTAAGCAATGCTATAACAATTTTAGCATTTTCTACAATTGTATACATAAAATATAAAATTTATGTTAGTGTCCAATTTTGACATATAGAGTTTAGATAACCACCGAATGGCGGTTTTCTGCAAATTTTAGTCAAAATGGATTGTTTTTTAATATTGATTAGTATTTAATCCGATGCTCATGGGGAATAGATTCTTATAATCTTCTTCCTTGAAACATCGCCTTATTTTTTTTCAGATACTCCAACACCAAGTCTTTAAGCATCTTACACGTGAATATCAAAATATAGTAGGCAGCCAATACACTTGCCATCTTATCACTGCTGAAGAACAAGCTGTTCTTAACGTTCGCCCACAAGAGGGCAGATGAAAAGACGCTCAAAATCAATGTTGCTATACATAAATCTTCGTTTGTTATTACAGCATCAAAGGTCGGACATCTCTTGAAATTGAGCAATACGTCAAAATTAGACGCTAACAAAATTTATATTCAAAATCCGAATTAAAAAGATTCCCAGCTCCTCCTGTCATATATACAATATCTCCAACTATCGATCTAGACATATTGCTAACCAAAACAACAGCCATCTGAGCAATTTCCTGTGGTAACACATAACGTCCAATCGGATTGTCTAATCTAGTTAAAGATTTATCAGGCGAAAACTCCTTATGTAGCATAGGAGTTGCTGTAGGACCAGGAGCAATCCCATTAACTACGATATTATGTGGTATTAAAGACAAAGCTAATCCTTCAGTCAAAGAACGTACTCCCCACTTTGATAAGACATATGCAGAATTTGCAGGGCGCAAACTAGATGACGATGCGATATTAAGGATATTACCTGAAATATTATTCGCAATCATACGATTAGCAATGATTCTACTAAGAAAGAAATTCGCCTTTAGATTTGTATCCATAACTTTATCATATTCGTCTTCTTCTGTTGTTGAAAAATCACCTCCTCCAATACCAGCATTATTAACCAAAATATCAATTTTGCCAATAAGACTTTCCGCTTTATCCACACATTTTATGAAAGAGGCAATTTCTAAATTATTCATTTCTATACCAAATACCCGATGGCTAACCTGAAGATCATACTCAATCTTCTCAGATGCCATTTTAACTGTCTCATAATTCCGCCCTGTAATTACTACTTTGGCTCCGGAATTTACAAATGTTTTTGCTATCTCATAACCAATACCACTAGTTCCTCCTGTAATAAAAGCACATCTACCTTCTAAAGATTTAGAAAATTGAATCAAGTCAACCCTTGGGTAAACATTTTTCACAGGAGTACCATGTAACACATAATTAAAAGCTCTTACAAAATATTGTTTTAACGACATATATAATTATTGTATTATCAATTTATCATTTTGTTTTTAAAAGATTTGAAAAATAAAGTATCATAATGAATGGTACAAACCAAATTATTGTCTTTATGATAAATACAAATAAATCAAAAAGCCTTGGACTTGATATTGTTCCAAATATATGTTCAATATTAAGAAAATGAGGAATTAAAAAGCACATCACTCCAATAAACATTGGTTTCAAAAATGACAAAAATATCTGCCAACTATTTAACTTTAAGTATATTCTATATATATATATATAATATACTCCGATGAGACTCAACATATATACTACATAGCCAATAATAGCAGATCCAACAGGTATTACTGTACAAAGCAAAACATTCACAACCATTGATAATATACAAGCAATAGCAGTAAACAATACTAGCACCTTCGTTTTACCATATGCTAAGACGAAACTAAATGCTGGTGTTGAATGCATCTGTACTATTAGGAAAAGACACCACAATTGCAACCATTTTCCTAAATAAGAATACCCCGAGCCTACATATGCATTAATTATGTTTTCTGCTCCTATTACAAACGGGAAACAGAGAATGCATACCAATATAGTTGTTTTACCAGTCCAATTATTAACATATTGTTGTATTTCGTCTCTGCTATTTTGAACTATCATTTCAGCTGACTTTGGAAGGAATATTCCAGTAAATGTTCCACAAACAGTTATGATAAATTGAGGAATAACTTCAATTATTCTATAGTCTGCGATAGCTCCTGTACCATCCGTTGAGAAAATACTTAGTAGTATTGGTCTAGATTGAGTGGCAGTTACTTGAAATAGCGACAATGCAAAAATCGACAAACTGAAAGTAAAAACAACCTTAAAGTCACTCCAATTAGTTGCAGGTAATAATGTATCAATCAAATTAGTACGTCTACATTGAATAGCATACGGAATAATAGCGGAGCTCACTATCAATGTTAAATAAAAAAAATAATCGACCAATGACAGACCAAAAATAAACACAGAAGCAATAAGTACACCTTTGATCAGCACCATTACACATTGAATCTTCATTGTAAAATCCAACTTTTTGTATGCTGTCAATAGTTGGCTATAAGCTGTGGTAATCCAACTAACAGATGAGAACAGAGCTAATACAACGAAACATGTCTTTAATTGCCCAAACTGTTCATGAGTTACAGAAAACAAACTTTCTCCCCAAAGAGCAAGTGATAATAATCCCAAAATATTAAATATGGATATTATAAAATAGAAAGTTACATTCGTACGTGAAACACGTTTGATCATTTCCCTATTTCCTTCAGCTTCCCATTGAGAAAAGAACTTAATAGCTCCTGTGTTCATCCCTAGATCCATCAAGTGCATATAACCATTGCAAGCAGTTGCAATAGACAAAAGCCCATATTCAGCTTTTCCAAAATACCCTAATAACAAAGGTACAGATACAAAACCAAATAATGCATTCAATACTTTTGAAAAAGTGCTCCAAAAGAAAGAAGAAAGAAAATATTTATTATCTGATTTTAAGTTCATTTTTACTTTCGCTATAGATATTTATGTGGTATAGCTGTTTGATACCTTACTTGAACTGTAGAGACACTATGAGGATTGTACTTTGTGGACTCATAGAAGAAGCCATCACTGTATGCAAAATGATGAGCTTCAAATTGGCTTTGGCAGTGAAAAGAAACTCAATACCTTCTGAATTTTGAAACTTTACTACTTTCTAAATATCGTTCAGCTTTCATTGGATTATCCAGAAAGCCTTTGTAAGCAAGACGAACATCTTCTTCTAATTCAGTCTTATATGTCCACTCGAAGCTTGTCGCCTTACTGACATCAAGAAGTTTATGTGAAGTATCATTAGGACGTATTAATCCGTAAGCGTCCAAAACATGGTATACCCCTTTCAGGCGAGTGCCAGTAGACACTCGCCACTTGTCTTGGATATTAAGTTTTAATTTGTTTTCACTAATTGGTTAGACTGATCGTCATCGGTAGTAGGTTCTCATAATCCGTTCGCCCCTTCCGTATCTCCGCCATGTACTTGCAGAAGAAAGAACGGAAGCTGATTCCTGCCTGCTTGCAGGTTTCAATAAAAGTATTGTAAACTGCCGATCGCAAAGCCCCTTTCGTACTATAGAAGAACAAACTGTTTTTTCTCTGAATCGTCAAGGGGCGTATCGCCCGTTCCGCAACCAAATTGTCTATCGTATACTCTCCGTCTTTGCGATAGGCAAAAAGTTGATTCCAAAACTTATGGAGATAAATCAAAGCGGTTCGCATTAAATCACTCATCTCTTCTTCCGGTAAGGCAAGCAAATCATAAAGCTCACTTCGCAAACGCTCCACAATTCCATTCGTATAAATATCGTTGCGCTTTTCCTTAATATCAGTTGACGTCAAATTATCCCGGCGGTAGTCATCCTCACGTTTATACAGCTTGGCTATCTGCTCCAGGAAGGAACGGGCTTTCTCACAGGCCTGATTATAGGCATCCTTAAACTTGTTACGCGCATGGGCAAGGCAGCATAAATGATCCACCTCCATCAGTTCCTCATCAAGATACATATAGACATTATAACCATCGCTCTGCAAAGACTTGATTTGGGAATCGCCCAGAAAATCCTTCAGGACACTACGGCCACGGCCGCTCTCATGCTTGGTACCATCCTCATCAAGGAAGTCTTCATAGAAGAAAATCACAATACCAACTTTCTTGTTAACAAGGCACCACATATACGTTTTCCTATGGCCGAAGTGGGTATGGTAACGACACCACGTCTCATCAACATTCACATTCGAACCCATTTCTAAAGCAATACCCTTCAAGGCAGGGATCAGCTTGTTGAGTTGAACAGCGCCCTTATCCGCCCAATTCGCCAGATTCTGGCGGCAGGTATTCCAGTCCATATCAGAAAGGCGATTCTTTGACTCACGATAGTCAAGAGAACACATCTGATAACGGTTGAACAGAAGGCGTGACAACAATGAGGCGGTGATATGAGTACCAGGGACTACTTCATCGTATAAATGAGCCTGATTGTCATCATCACAAGGAAGGTATACTTGTTTGATACTTCCATCGGGGTATTTCACCTTCAGAACTTCAAAATGATGTTCTTCAATCAGGTTGACAACCGTACGGACGACTTTAGGCTTCATCACTTTTAGAATCACGGTGCCGGTCGGAAGTTTTGAGCGGTCACATTTATGTTCGATAGGATCACCCACGATTTCTTTCTTATAAGTAGCACCTTTACGGCTAGGACTCTGATTAACACGAGATGAAGTATCTAACGAACCATTATCTGGAGGAGTCGACGGAACAGTACCATCAAAATCAGGACGGTCATCATTCTTGCCTTTCACCGGTTTATCCTTATCGATGCCCTTACGACTCTTGGAGGTATTATAATGGTCATTGCTGACCAAACCCAAACGATCTTCCAGTTTCTTATTGGAACGAGTCAATTCTACATTTGCCTTGCGGAGCCGCTCAAGTTCATCTGTCAGTGCGACAATACGCTCAAGCAGTTTACCTTGCTCTTTGGAAGCTGACTTAAGCTCCGATAAATCATCTAACACACGGTTCATCTGCTTCTGCTTATCTTCCAGTTGACCTAGAATGAAGCGTACGTAGCGTCTCATTTCATCTGGTTCCATATCGGTACAAGGATCGGTAGAGACAGAAGAAGCGTTCAACTCCTGACTCTCAAGATAATCTCGCATTAATATTTGAGTATGTAATTCCTCTTGATCCATGGCCTTTATTTGATGTAAAAGTACTGAAAATTAAAGAAACATACAATAAATAAGACACAACACATTGATATACAATTATTTAACACACAGACAACCGCTGATAAACTATAAGCGAATGGATTTTATGCCAAGACTTTCAAGCACGGATACAAGGCTTTGCCAGTCGATCTTATAAACTGTAATGCCAAACAGTACTTCTGAAGTAGCTTACAACTCAATTCGCATAAAACGGTAACCGTTCGTAAAACTCTTCTCATGCAAATAATAAGCGTGACGCTCGTAATGGATCATTTTAACCTTCTTTGGGTCTTTAAACATGAAAATATAAACGTCCCCATCAAGAGGGTCACGGTGATATCGGGAACGGATGATCTCGGAAACACGGGGAGCCTTGCAGCGCATATCGAGAAAGGAGGGAAGATAATAGAAATTCTTCAAACCCGAAATTGTCAACATAAACCCTCCAATTTCTCTACCAATTCTTTTAAACCACAGTAGTCTAAATTGCCTTTACGGATATTCAGACCATCACTGATCTGGATAGTCACAAGGATATTACCAGGGAGCACCGGGACCGTAGCTGGCTTGAGAACAGACTCACCACAGACTGCAACGGGGGGATGTTTCCACTAAAGAATCTGAAGAAGGAGCACCTTCAATCTGAACTGGAACGATTTTCTTACGAGACTTCACAAACCAAGTATTAAAATCACGATAAGGAACTCCTTGACTCAGGCAAAATGAATTAATTGAAATTCCTTTGGGTTCACCCTCCGCTTTGTAGAGGAACCATAACTTTTCAAAATCACTGCTACTATACATAATATTACTCTTTTAGTCTGCAACAAGGGGAAAGTCGAAATAGATACGAGTCAAGACGTCAGTTTTGGATGCTTACTTTCAATGCTGCCATTTGTAGAATAGGTTGTAAGGTACTTTGTTACGGGAACAGAACTGTTCTACGGAGATACCCTTAGGCATAGCCTCCGTTTGGTACTGGAAATAGAATCTTTCCAAATCTTCGCTACTGTACATAATATGATGTTTAAATGTTCAGCTACGAAGGTAGAGCTTTTAAATTTAAACCCTAATTTGAGTGCTTACATTATTTTTGCTTTCAGCGACTAATCTTAACCCAGCTTGCATTTTAATCCCCGATATGAGAGATACTTGTTATCCTATCTTATAATAATCAAAACCACTTTCTACCATTTCTTTAGCATCATAAATATTTCGCCCATCAATAATCACTTTATTCTTCATTGTTTTATTAAGTACTTCTAAATTTGGCATACGGAATTCTTTCCATTCTGTAACAAGAAGTAAAGTATCAACATTTATAACCGCTTCATACATATCTTTACAGTACACTACCTTATCACCTATACGACGCTTACATTCTGGCATTGCAATCGGGTCATAGACCTTAACCGATGCCCCTACACTGATTATTTTATCAATTAACACCAATGCAGGAGCTTCGCGCATATCATCAGTTTCCGGTTTGAAAGCAAGCCCCCATATGGCAATAGTTTTACCTTTAATATCTCCATTAAAATGCTTCATCAGCTTATTGAATAAAATCGACTTTTGTTTTTCATTTACTGACTCTACCGCCTGAAGTACTTCCATATCATATCCTACTTTTTGAGCAGTCTTGATAAGTGCTTTTACATCCTTTGGAAAACAAGAACCACCATATCCACAACCAGCATAAAGAAATTTCTTTCCAATACGGGTATCTGTACCAATGCCTTTACGAACCATATTTACATCAGCACCTACAAGCTCGCAAAGATTAGCAATATCATTCATAAATGAGATACGCGTTGCAAGCATTGAGTTTGCCGCATATTTAATCATTTCAGCGGATGGAATATCAGTAAAAATTAACCTGTCACTCACAAGCATAAAAGGCTTATATAACCGTGACATTATTTCTTTCGCTTTCTCACTTTCTATCCCCACTACAACCCGATCTGGAGACATGAAGTCTTTGATTGCCGCCCCTTCTTTCAAAAACTCAGGATTACTTGCAACATCAAACTTGACATTCTCTCCTCGCTTGTCAAGTTCGGCTTGAATAGTTTCTTTCACCTTCTTTGCTGTTCCTACAGGGACAGTAGATTTTGTAACAACAACTGTATATTTCTTTATATTTTTCCCTATAGCCTTTGCAACCGCAAGCACATATTTCAAATCGGCAGAGCCATGCTTTAAATCCATGACTTTTTCGCTTTTTTTCGTCTGTTTTGTGATCAGAAATT
>OKRZ01001627.1_pt1 | contig 17261 bp, 7 predicted proteins | sample 1601141 | NCBI WGS metagenome assembly OKRZ01 (sample SAMEA3541524, study PRJEB24748) | human gut metagenome | biome: human gut; feature: human-associated habitat; material: faeces | place: China | collected 2012
CTTTATATCGGGAAGTTATTTCGATCAGACCGGTATCTATAAACATACCAAGATAGATTCGGATCATGATGTAAATCCCCGTAACACCCGTTATAACTTCAGAACTAATTTCGATTTTCAGATAACGCGGGACTTTTCGGCAACTGTTCAAATGGCCGCCCAGATAGGCAGAGTGATTACTCCGGGCTCCGGTAACAGTGGAATCTGGCAAGCTATTTCTTTTGCCAATCCCTTGAGCTCTCCGGGATTGGTGGACAATAAAATTGTCCGCATACAGGATGGATTGGGAAGCGTCAATCCCTGGCAAACCTTATTAAGCAACGGTTATCAGAAAGATAATAGAAATAACATCAATACAACATTACGTCTGAATTATGATTTATCATCTTTGCTGACCAAAGGTTTGTCCGTACACGGGAGTATCGCGTATGATAGCTATTATTACAGCCGTAAGAAATATTCGAAAACCTTTCCTTATTATCTTGCGCGCCGTGATGCGGAAGATCCGGATTACATCTATCTGATCCCCCAATCAGAAGAGAGTATCTGGTCTGTAAGTACCGGATGGGATAAGAACCGGAAAGTATATATGGAGTTTGGAATTGATTATAATAGAACTTTCGGGCTTCATAAAACGACAGCACTTATTCTGTATAATCAGAGTAAATATTATTCCCCCTCCCTTCAATATTATGTACCTAATGCTTATCAGGGATTGGTAGGACGATTGACCTATGAATATGCCTCCCGTTATTTGGCAGAATTCAATATGGGATACAACGGAACCGAGAATTTTGCCAAAGGCAAACGGTTCGGATTTTTTCCTGCTGTTTCATTAGGTTGGGTCATCAGTGAAGAAAAGTTTTTTCCGAAAAACAATATCGTTAAATATCTAAAGGTGAGAGGGTCCTACGGAGAGGTAGGAAACGATCAGATAGGTGGTGATCGATTTTTGTATCTGCCGTCTTCTTATGGAGCAGCGAGCGATTCGGGTGTGAACAAGTATAATTTCGGTTTGGCTTCCAATCCGTATACTTCACTGATGATTGTTGAAAATAAAATCGGTAATCCTGATTTGACTTGGGAAAAGGCGAAAAAGATGAATGTCGGTGTAGATATTAATCTGTTCAATAATTGTCTGACTGCTTCATTTGATATATTCAAAGAAAAACGGAATAACATATTAGCCAACAGATCAACATCCCCCATGATTATAGGTGCTAATCTTCCTGCATATAATTTTGGAGAAATGGAAAATCGCGGTTGGGAAATGGACCTTAATTTTAGACATCATATACAAGATTTCCATTATTGGGCACGCTTCAATTATTCATTTGCGAGGAATGAAATCATCTACATGGATGAAGTGCAGAAGAGATATGATTATCAGATGACTACCGGAAGAAGAAAGAATCAGTTTTTCGGACTGATTTTTGACGGATACTATAACTCGTGGGAAGAAATCAATGCATTAGACCGTCCTAAAAGTTCATGGAGCGGGAATCAGTTGCAACCGGGAGACGTCAAGTATATAGACGTCAACCAGGATGGAGTGATTGATGATTACGACATGGTCCCGATAGGATACACCCCCGTACCGGAGATTATTTACGGTTTCTCATTCGGAGCGCAATATAAAGGATTTGATTTCTCCATCTTATTTCAGGGAGCCGACAATGTATCCATTAAATATTTCGGACGGTCGATGTGGCCTTTCGCGAAAGGAGAAGAGAGTGCGAAATCTCTGATAAAAGAACGTTGGACACAGGAACGGTATGAGGCAGGAGAAAAGATCACCTTTCCCCGTTTGTCTCTGAATCCCAACGGAGAAACCGATCACAACTATCGTCCTTCTACTCTTTGGATACGGGATGCCAGTTATTTGCGATTGAAAAACCTCGAAGTAGGATATACATTTACCGGAGGTTTTGTCAAACGGCTTAACCTGAATAGTGTAAGATTATATTTCAACGGTTCCAATTTATTCACGTGGACAGATGTGGTAGATCTGGACCCGGAAGCACCTTCGAGAAGTGGAAATGTTGAAATCAATACATATCCGTTGCAGAAAGTATATAATATTGGTCTTAATATAAATTTTTGATAATCATGAAAAGAATAACATATATATGTGCAATACTTCTGTCGTCTGTATTGATGTTTTCGTGTAGTGACTATCTGGAAGCTCCGCCCTCTGTCGATTTGGATGAAGACGGTGTCTTTGCCGACAGGACTTTGACAGAACAATACATAACAGGCATCTATGCAGAAGGTATGCCGCTGGGGTTCTCGATGGGAAGTAGCGGGATCGACCGTAAACTGTGTGCAACCTCAACCCTGGCAGGAGCGTGTGATGAAGCCGAACAAGGTGCAAACTGGGGGAAGGGCAATGCCTCGTGGAACGTGGACAATCATAACAACAGCAGCATAGACTGGGATGAAGACCCCCGTCACAACACCCGTTGGCAGACATTACGAAAATGCAATATCGTGCTTGAACGTATTGACGAAGTGCCCGATGATCCGGGAGACGTTGATTTTAAGAAACGTTCCAGAGGCGAAGCCTATTTTATGCGGGCTTTGGTCTTCTGGGAAGGAGTATATAGATATGGTGGACTGCCTATAATATACCGTAGAATAAATCCGTCGGAAGATGGTAAACTACCCCGTAATACATTTTCCGATTGTGTAGACTCCATTCTTGTCGATTGTGACCGGGCTGCCTCCATATTACCGGATTATTATACGAATTCGATATTGGTGGGACGGGCAAACAGGATAGCCGCCTTAGCTCTCAAATCCAGAGTACTCCTGTATGCGGCGAGTCCTTTGTTCAATACCGACGATCCGTACCTTCCTTTAAGTGGAAATAATGACCTGATAGGATATGGAAACTATAGTAAAGAACGCTGGAATGAAGCTGCTAAAGCAGCCAAGGCAGCCATTACCGCTGTTGAATCTTCTGGCTATTATGACTTGTACGATGAGGGAACACCTGAAACAAATTACGAACATGTGTGGACTGCTCCCGATAACAAAGAAATAATTCTGGCCAACAAGAAATACCGGAATTTCACAACAAGCAGTCATCCCATAACAAGCAATATACCGGCATGGGCGGGAAGTAGTTGGAGCGACGGCGGTCTTTTTACAACCTTCAATTTCGTGCGTTTCTATGAGAAAAAAGACGGGAACCAACAAACATGGAATATGGATGGTGGCGATGATCTGCTTGAAAAGTACGACGAACTGGACCCTCGTTTTGCGCAAACCATTGCAGCACATGGAGCTAACTGGAATACAGAGATTGGAATTCTTAATTTTCTGCCCGGTGGAGCTCACAATGTAGCCAATGATAAAACGAAACACCTGGTTCGCAAATGGGTACCTCGCGTACTAAGAGCAACGGCTCCGCGCAACTCCACTAATATGGACTGGATTGTCTTCCGGGTAGCCGAACTCTATCTGAATTATGCAGAAGCTTTGAATGAATATTATGAAACTCCCCCGAAAGAAGCATTCGATGCAGTCCTGAAAGTTCGTGAACGCTCCGGAATGCCGGGCTTTCCTTCCACTTTGAATAAAGAGCAGTTCAGGGAGAAACTGCGAAGAGAACGAGCCGTGGAACTGGCTTATGAAGATCATCGTTTCTGGGATATACGACGTTGGCTGATAGCCGATGATGAAGGTGTTATGAAAGGTGCCATGTATGGATTGCAGCTCTCCGCTGTTACAGGAGCACCGGGTAAAGTACATTACAAACCTTATGTCTTTGAAAACAGATTATGGAGTGACCGTTCTTATTTACATCCTATCAAGCAGACCGAAATAGATAAAGGGTATATGCTTCAGAATCCGGGATGGTAAATATGTTCAATTAACTAAAAATAAAAGGTATGACAATAATAAACAGTATATACAAAGGGAAGCGTTATGCTATACTTTTGACTACTATTCTCACTTTTTATGCTCCCGTTTTGTTTGCTCAACACATAGCCGACTCTGCACTTGTAGAAGTCGCCAATGGGCAACAACCGGAATGGAGGCGAACAAGTGCCATTTCTTCCATACGTGGGGAAGATTTGATGAAAACTACTTCCGCAAGCTTGGGAAATAGTCTGCAAGGACAGCTTCCCGGACTAACATTGTTGCAACAAAGCGGAGAGCCCGGCTATGATTTCTCTATCGCGAATCTCTACCTCCGGGGACGTACTTCCTATGCAAGCGGACAAAAAATGCTGGTATATGTCGACGGTTTCGAAGCCCCGATTGAAAGTCTGTCCACTGCGGAAATCGAGTCTGTAACATTATTGAAAGACGCTTCGGCTCTGGCTTTATATGGTATGCGTGGTGCAAATGGTGTTTTATTGGTGACAACCAAGAAAGGATGCGTTTCCGCTCCGCAAGTCAGTATCCGTTTACAAACGGGAATACAACAACCGTTGGGCGTTCCCGATCCTATCAATGCGTATGATTATACCACCTTATACAATCAGGCGCGTGTGAATGACGGATTGCCTCGTTTATACACTCCAGAGGAATTGAATGCCTATCAGAACAACACCGATCCTTACTTTTACCCCAATGTAAACTGGAAAAAGGCCATTTTGAATAATACAGCTCCTTTGAGTATGGCTGATTTAAGTTTTAAAGGAGGAGGAGATGTGGTGCAATACTATGTAATGATGAATCTTTTGCAGAACATCGGTTTCTACAAAGACACCGATAAAAAACGCCGGGAAAACTCGAATGCCTATTATGCGAGCTTTAATTTCAGGTCTAATTTGAATATCCAGATAAGCAAACACCTGTCTACCGGACTCAATTTTAGCGGGAGTGTAGGTAATCGCTCTATTCCCGGAGGCAGCAGTTCTGCCAACGGACTTTTGGGAGCGATATGGAGAACAGCTCCGAATGCATTTCCGGTGTACAACCCCGACGGATCGTATGGAGGAAATGCCGCTTTTACCAACCCGGTCGGTAATATCGTCAGCAGAGGGCTTTATAAAGAAAACAGCCGGACTTTCCAACTGATTTTTATGCCTAAATACGACCTGGAGAAACTGACAAAGGGATTAAGTGTCAGTGCCGGTATTGCCTACAACAACTATATGGCGGATTCATCTATAAAGAATCAGAATTATGCCCGTTATTCTCTTTCCAAAGGAGCAGGGGGAGAGGTGCTATATACACCCTACGGCGCTGATTCTCCTTTGGAATCCGATGAAGGATTCCGTACTGACTGGAGCCGTCTGAACTTTAAGGCACAGTTGGATTATGATCGCGTTTTCAAGCAACATCAACTCACTGCCAGCATCTTTTTCCTGTCTGATTTATATCAGAAATATGGAAGTCGTGATGACATTAAATACTTGAATTATGCAGGGCGGGTAACTTACTCTTATAATCAAAAATACATAGGAGAATTTGCAGCTTCATATACAGGTTGTGATGATTATGCTCCTGGAAAAAGATATGGATTCTTTCCCGCTTTCTCCGCCGGATGGATACTGTCGAAAGAAAACTTCATGAAAAATATCAACTGGGTTGAATATTTGAAACTAAGAGCATCTATCGGACTGGTTGGAAACAATCAGAATGAGAACGGACGTTATCTGTTCGACCAGACTTATAGCAGTAACGGCTCCTATTTTTTAGGTACAGGGTCGTCATCAACAGGCGGGTTTCGGGCAGATATGATTGCCAATCCCGATATTAGTTGGGAGAAGGAACGTGTATTCAATATCGGATTGGATGCAGTTTTACTGAAAGGGCTGTCGGTAGAATTCGATTATTTCCATAAAGAAAGATATGATATCCTGTCACAGCCGTATTCCACTATTCCCGGATTTGTTGGAGCCTCTTATGGCGACATATTGCCTTATATGAATGTAGGTAAAGTAAAGAATCAAGGTTTCGAGGGTACGATCAGGTACGAAAGCAGTCTTAAAAATAACTTCAACTATTACGTTGAAACATCGGCGTGGTATGCAAAGAATGAAATTGTCGATATGGCGGAAGAAGTGAAACTCTACGATTATCAATATCGTAAAGGACGTTCCGTGAATACTCCTTTTGTACTTGTTGCTGACGGACTGTATCAGGAGAGTGATTTCGATTCGAATGGAAGTCTGAAGTCACATTTACCGGTACCGCAGTTTGGAGAAGTAAACCCCGGTGATATAAAATATATCGATAAAAATGGTGATGGAGTAGTCGATTCCAATGACTCCTATCCTGTGGGATATTCTAATATTCCGGAGTGGAATTATGCTTTGAAAATAGGCTTTGAATGGAAAGGGATAGACGTTGAGGCTTTATTTCATGGCGTTGCCAATAGAGACATCTATTTGAGCGGGCCGTTGGCTTATTCCTTTACCGACAATGGCTCTGCTTCAAAACTGGCTCTCGACAGCTGGACACCGGAGAATCCCAATGCTTCTTATCCCCGTTTGTCTACCCGGACATTTGAAAACAATTACCGGATATCTACATATTGGAAAAGAAACGGAAACTACTTCAGAATGAAGAATATCCGGATTGGATATACCTTCCCCCAGTCAATAGCAAGAGCGATAAAATTGTCCAGATTGTATGTGTATGCTAATGCGAGCAATCTTTTCACCGTGAGTCATCTTGACGGATTGGCCGACCCGGAAAGCAGTTCTTTGATTACATATCCGTTGACACGTTCCTACAACCTGGGAATAAAAATTGATTTTTAATAGGTAAGAACAAAAATATAATAATTATGAAATACCCAATAGGTTTATCTATCATATTGAATGCTCTTGCTGCTATCAGCATATTGTCCGGATGCAGTGATTATCTGGACAGAGAGTATGATTCGTTTATCGACAACGAGATGACCTTTACTTCCTATGAACGTACAAGCAAATTTCTAGTCAATGCTTATCGGTATCTGCCTGATGGTTTCAACCGTATCGGTTCCGAAGCTATGTTGGATGCCGCTACCGATGATGCCGAACATGCTAATGCCTCCTGCAACATCCAGCACTTCAACACCGGAGCCTGGAATTCAAGGTCCAATCCGGATGATTTGTGGAATAAGTATTACGCAGGAATTCGCATAGCGAATGAATTTATAGAAAATGTAGACAGAGTGAATCTGGATAAATACAGACTCGATCCGGATAATCAGAATGAATATCAGAACCGTCTGAATGACTTGAAAACATGGAAATATGAGGCCCGTTTTTTAAGAGCGTTTTTCCATTTCGAGCTGGTGAAACGTTTCGGACCTGTACCTGTGATTACTTCTACACTATCCGTCAATGCGGATTATTCGGAGACTCCACGCCCGTCTATGGACGATTGCATCTCATTCATCTCCAGCGAATGTGATAAGGTAGCCGAAGTGCTCGATTTAACTCCGGGACGAGGAATCGATTCGGATTTGGGACGTGCAACGAAGGGAGCCGCATTGGCTTTGAAAAGCAGAGTTTTATTGTATGCGGCCAGTCCCTTGTATCTGGACTGGCAGAATTTTTCGGAAAGCGATCTTCCTTCCGATATGGAGAAATGGAAAGCTGCGGCACAGGCTGCGAAAGACGTAATTGATCTGGACATATATTCGTTGTATGGCAGTTATGCCACTTTATTCAAGAATAACTTTCAGAATTCCGAGTTTATTCTGATGCGTCGTTATGGAAACAATTCCGACTTTGAAAAATACAACTTTCCTGTCAGTTATGGTGGGGTAGGCGGCATCAATCCTTCGTTGAATCTGGTAGACTCTTATGAAATGAAAGATGGCAGCTATTTTAGTTGGGAGAATGAGGAAAATGCCGTTCGTCCGCAATTCTACCGGGATGACAGGTTGAATGCTACCATTCTGCTGAATGATTCCGTTTGGAAAAGCACGGCGGTAGAGAATTGGGACGGTGGAAAAGACGGTCTGGGCGTTACCAATGCAACCAAAACCGGATTCTATCTGAAAAAATACCTCAATGAAGATGTGAATATCCAAACCGGCGGAGGAAGTCAGGGACATATCTGGCCGTTGTTTCGTTTAGCGGAGATTTACCTGAATTATGCGGAAGCCTTGAACGAATACGATCCCGAAAATGCGGATATAGCAGAATACGTCAATCGAGTGCGCAGCCGTGCCGGACAACCGAATCTGCCTTCCGGATTGACGCAGGACGAAATGCGTGAGCGTATCCGGCGTGAACGTCGTGTCGAACTGGCATTTGAGGAGCATCGTTCGTGGGATGTAAGACGGTGGAAGATTGCGCAAGAAACACTCGGAGGAGATTTGCTAGGTCTTGAAATCACCCGTAAGAATCAGGCTCGAAGAGCTGTTACCCGGAATTCCGTAATACCGGCTAACGAAGTTCCGGAAGGATGGCATTATTACGATGGAGACGAATTCAATGATTTGGTCATAAACAACTCATATTGGGGACAGTATGGAAGCGACACTCCGGTAGGAAACTCCCAGTATGGACAACCCACCGGAAATATCCAGACTTATCGTAAAAAACAGATTACGATTGAGAAAGGGAGTGGCGGATTGAGCTTTGCCCGGATAACAGCCACCAAGGACGACAATCCACCGGCTCCGACATTAAGCACTGCCAGTACGAGAGAAGGATGGTGGTCGGGAGCTTTGTCCAGCCGGGATACCGACAAATATGGTTATCAGGGGAAATATTACCCTCTGCATTCCCGCATTGAGATTCGTGCAAAAATACCTTATATATATGGTATATGGATGGGACCGTGGTGTCGTCATTATGCAGGAGCCAGTGTTGCGGAACTTGACATCGAAGAGTTTTTCGTCAAGGAATTTGAGAATACGGCTTCACCCCGCCGGCTTAGCCAGGCTTTACATTTGCATGATAATAAAACAGGCAATCTGGGAATCAACGTGAATGGGTACGGACGACATACAGTGCTTGATTTTGATCCGGGAGCAGACTTCCATACGTATGGCGTTCAGGTAGATCCGGACCCGGTTTCTCCGGATAAGCATGCTATCATCAGCTACCTGTTGGATGGTAAAGTAACCAATACATTCAAGACGATTGACTATGATGACAGATATAATACATTTATAACCAAAGCAATAGCGGAGGGAAGAGAAAAGCGAACCTGGGACATTGCGATAACCGGACAAATCGGAGGAAAGAATGAAAATGGTATCGGCTATCCCGAAGACAGGAATGCCAATTTGAGAAACGTTTCGATGGATGTAGATTGGGTACGTGTATTTACCCGGGATGAAACAGAACCAGAGATTCCTGAAAAGCCGGAATATCCCGTCGAGAAGTTTGATTATTCCCGTGCTGTGGTAGAAAAGAGAGTGTTTGATTCTAAAATGTATTGGTATCCCATACCTGAAAGTGAGATTCTGCAGTTGAAGAACTGGAAACAGAATCCGGGTTGGTAAATCATTAAAAAGAAATATCATGTTGAAAATAAAGATTCTAATAATCATATTTTGCTGTATCGGGGTGGTGAAAGCCCAAACCGTTATTCCTCCTTCATCAGAAACCCCTCCCGGATGGATTTATTACGATGGAGACGAGTTTAACGGAGATGTGATTGACTCCCGGTATTGGGGAATATATGGTTCCCCAAAAGTGGGGCGACCCACCTATAATCAGGAAAATAAAGCCATGCTTCAGACATATCGTCCGGAGCAGGTCTTTATCGAAACCCTTCCTACAGGAGAGAAGATTTGTCGAATTCGCTCATTCAAAAGTAAAGATGCGCCCAGTCCCGTTCATCCCAGTGTGAAGAGTAAGACCGGATGGTGGTCGGGAGCGCTGTCCAGCAGAGATTCCGATACGGAGAAATATTATCCTCTTTTCTGCCGCATAGAGATCAAAGCCAAAGTCCCATATCTATATGGGCTTTGGAATGCACTTTGGTTGAGGCATTATAAAGGAGCTGGAGTAGCCGAAATAGATATACTGGAGTTTTTTACCAAAGCTTTCGGGGAAAATCCTTATCCGGCCAAAGCGAATCAAACCTTGCATTTGTTCAATTCGGAAACGCAAAAGTTGGGAATCAATCTACCCAAAGGTCAGATACGATATACTGAAATCGGAGACGATAAGCCGGGAGATAATTTCCATGTATATGCGGTTCAGATAGATCCCGATCCTGTTGATAACAATCATGCCATCATTACGTTTCTGATAGATAATAAAGTCAATTACCAGATACATACCCGTACACAGTTGGGGGATGCATATACTGATTTTATCACTAAGGCTCGTAAAGAGGATCGGCTGGACAGAGTTTGGGATATTGCTATCACCGGGCAGGTAGGAGCATTTGACAAGTTGGATGTCGGCTATCCTGCGGAGGAATTGCAGCAATTTGATTTCGATATTGATTGGATAAGAGTTTATGTTCGCGATCCGCATACCCGGATCGTCGGAAATAGTAAACTACCTCATACTCCGGAAGCGGATTCATTTGTTAAAGATTTGCTCTCACGGATGACTGTGGAAGAGAAGATCGGCCAGTTATCCCAATACGTAGGCCGTACCCTTTTAACCGGTCCTGAATCAGAATATTTGAGCGATTCATTGATAGCACGCGGACTTGTAGGTTCTGTTTTGAATATATCCGGTGCAAAGACATTGCGTGATTTGCAGGAAAAGAATATGCGTCATTCCCGGATAAAGATACCGATTCTTTTTGGGATGGACGTGATTCATGGATATAAGACAATCTTTCCGACTCCTTTGGCGGAATCGTGTAGTTGGGATTTAGCAGCGATCGAACGAGCTGCCAAGATTGCTGCGATTGAATCCTCGGCAGCCGGACTACATTGGACGTTCGCTCCTATGGTCGACATCGCAAGAGACGCCCGTTGGGGCAGGGTAGTGGAAGGAGCAGGAGAAGACACCTACCTGGGAAGTGAAATAGCCAAAGCAAGAGTGAATGGTTTTCAGTGGAATCTTTGGGAGAATAATTCAGTATTGGCATGTGCAAAGCATTGGGTAGCTTACGGACTTCCCCAGGCGGGAAGAGATTATGCTCCGGTGGATATGTCGGAACGGACTTTGTTTGATACTTATCTACCTCCTTTTAAGGCTTGCATTGATGCGGGAGTACTTACTTTTATGAGTGCTTTCAATGATATAAATGGTATTCCTGCGTCCGCACATCCGTTCCTGCTCAAAGACTTATTGAGAGGGCAATGGAATTTCAATGGTTTTGTGGTAAGCGATTGGGAAGCAGTGAAGCAGCTGGTGGCGCAGGGAGTGGCGGAAGACGATAAAGACGCTACCCGTCTGGCTTTCAATTCCGGCATCGACATGGATATGACAGATGGGCTCTATAATAAATACATGAAAGAACTGATAGAAGCCGGTAAAATCAGTATGGAAGATGTCGACAATTCCGTCAGTCGGATTCTGCATATCAAATATGCTTTGGGACTGTTTGTTGATCCATATAAATTCTGTAATGAAGAATACGAATCGCAGACAATCATGAAAAAAGAATTTCTGGATGCAGCACTGGACATGGCTCATAAATCGGCTGTCCTGCTGAAGAATGACAATCATACATTACCGCTGGCAAAAAATGTCCGTTCCATTGCCGTGGTAGGTCCGCTGGCCGATAATCAGACCGAACTGCTGGGCTCGTGGAGAGCAAGAGGGGAAGATCGCCATGTGACGACTGTATTGCAGGGCATAAAGAACAAAATCGGCGGTAACAAAACGAAAGTTGGATATGCCCGTGGTTGCGATTTTGACGGAGAAGATAAGTCAGGATTCAAAGAAGCAGTGAAATTGGCTTCCAAAAGTGATATGGTGATTGCCGTTGTCGGTGAAAAAGCTTTGATGAGTGGCGAATCGAGAAGCCGTGCCCAACTGGATTTGCCGGGTGTGCAGGAAGAATTGATAAAAGAACTGGTTGCCACAGGGAAACCCGTTGTCGTCGTATTGATGAATGGGCGTCCGCTGTCTATCGAATGGGTGGACAAGAACGTATCGGCCATTCTCGAAACCTGGTTTTTAGGTACTTCTGCAGGAACCGCTATTGCTGATATACTGTTCGGTGATTATAATCCTTCCGGAAGATTGACCATTTCTTTTCCACGGGTAGAGGGACAAGTACCGATTTACTATAACTATAAGAAATCCGGACGTCCGGGAGATATGCTCCATTCCTCAACCACCCGGCATATCGATGTTCCGAATGCTCCGCTCTATCCTTTTGGTTACGGTTTGAGTTATACCACATTCAGTTATTCAGCTCCGCAGAGCACCCAAAAAGAATATACGCGACAGGAGACCATCTCCGTTTCGGTGACAGTAACCAATACCGGAGACAGAGATGGCGAAGAGACTGTGCAACTGTATGTGAATGATAAAGTTGCTTCTGTTGTGCGTCCGGTAAAGGAGTTGAAGGCATTCAAGAAAATATTCCTGAAAGCGGGGGAGTCAAAGACCGTTCAGTTTGACATTTCTCCTTTAGCTTTAGGCTTTTATGATGCTGCCATGAACTATGTGGTAGAACCCGGTGAATTTGAAATTATGACCGGCTGCAACAGTAATGATTTACAAACCATATCGGTCAAACTAATAAATTAGAAGGAGGAACCGTTCTATGAGAAATTGGATAATTGTATTTTTTGTCATCTTTGCCGCTCGGCTTTCTGCACATGACGGTGACAGTATAAAGATCACACACGGTCCTTACCTGTGTGATATGAGTACCGACGGCGTGACAGTGGTATGGACTACAAACAAACCTGCTCTTTCGTGGGTGGAAGTGGCGCCTGCCGGTGAAGATCATTTCTATGGGAAGGAACGTCCGCGATATTACGATACGGAGTCCGGACGTAAGCGGGCCAATGATACAATCCACCGTGTACGCATCAAACATTTGGAACCCGGCAGGGAATACAGATACCGGATTTTTTCGAGAGAAGTTGTCTCCTGGCCTTCGAGTGACTGGGTAACTTATGGATTGATTGCTGCTTCAAATGTATACAAGCAAGAACCTTTCAGATTCAGAACTTTCGACGACCGGAAGAAAGAAATTTCCTTTCTGGTATTAAATGATATTCACGGGCGGAGTGACTATATGAAGTCTCTGTGTCGGGAAGTAGATTTCAAATCTCTTGATTTCGTTTTGCTTAATGGAGATATGTCGTCATGGGTAGAGGGGCAGGAGCAGATATGTAAAGATTATATTGATGCTTGTGTCGAATTGTTTGCGTCCGAAGTGCCTATTGTTTTCAATCGGGGAAACCATGAAACACGTGGAGTTTATTCCGATGCGTTGATAAAGTATTTTCCTACGTCTACCGGAACTTTTTATTATCGTTTCAACATAGGTAAGGTTTGTTTTCTTGTTCTTGATTCCGGTGAAGATAAGCCGGATTCGGATTTGGAGTATGCCGGTATTGCCGACTATGACAATTACCGAGAAGAAGAAACCCTATGGTTGCGGAGTGTGGTGGAAGAAAACGATTTTAAGCAATCATCCCTTCGGATCGCATTCCTGCACATCCCGCCGACGATAGGCAACTGGCATGGAAACTATCATTTGCAGCAAACCTTGTTGCCCGTTTTAAATACGGCTGGAATTGATCTGATGTTATCCGGACACACTCATAAATATTATTTCCGTGAATCAGAACCCGATAAAGCCAACTTTCCCATCCTTGTCAATGATAATAACAGCTATCTGCTTTGTAAGATAAAAGATGGAAAAATGGTGATTGATGTGGTAGGAGCGAATGGAAAAGACAAGAAGCAACATCAGTTTGATGTAAAATTTTAGTCAAATACCATTAGATTCCAATAGTATAGTTATTTATAATTTAATGTAATCATGAAGATGAAAACTATAATAAAATTATTATTTGTATTTTCGTTGCCATTTATTTTCTGTCGTTGTGCCGACGACGGGATACACTATGAACGGGAAATCAATGTTCCCGAAGGTATCTATCTGACGGGGAGTGCGTCCCAATTCTCGGTAGAGGCAATCAATGGTAAAATGAATGTGATAAAAGAGGGCACTTTGGTCGCATTGAACACATGGCTGACATCCAGCGGAGATTTTTATATCTCTTTAGTCGGACCGGATGGGCAACCCGTTTATTATGGGCAGGGAGCGCTTTTGCAAAACGACAACAGTGAGGTGCCAACTTATTCTTTGGCTCCTGGAACCGGCGGTTTCAGAGTAATGGAAGATGGATTGTATCAGCTAATTGTGAATCCTTTATTGAAACAGGTTAATATTGTTCCATTCAATTTCCGTTTGACGAGTAAATTCGAACTGACAGAAGACGGTGAAAACGAACTCTTTCTTCAAAAACCGTCTTACGACCATATTAACCATGTGGCTACCTGGGTGTCCAGTGGCGAGTTAGAAGTGATATTACCGGCAGAGTTTTCGTTTAATTATACCGATAATACGTCTTTTGATGTGAAGGAAACAGATACGGAGAAATATACATTCTCTTCTATGTACACCGGAACGGGAGGAAGTATAAAAATGAATGTTTTAACTGAAGAATATGCCGAACTAACCAACCAGTCGCAAGTGCAGCTCAATCTTAAAAACAAAGGTGAGTATAAAGTAACGCTTCAATATGAAGTCTTGACAGGAAAATTCTTTGCGAAGATGACGGGCAATGAGATCATAGAACCCGAACCGGAGGGGTATCCAGAGAAACTATATATGATTGGAGATGAATTTGGAAACTGGAATTGGAATTCGACAAATGTGGTAGAGATGGCCCCTGTGGGACAGCTTGGCAATGGTGCATTCTGGACTATCAAGTATTTCAATGCTGGTCAGGGAATTAAATGGGCATCGGAAAAATCTGATGCGGAAAGTTTTGCCTCTTTGGGTACAAATGTCAATTATGTTGTAGGCAGTAACGGAAGAGCGACGGTAGAAACAAGCGGCCTGTATTTGGTATATGTAGATATGAACCGTAATCTTATAACTTTTGAGAAACCTGCCGTTTATGGAATAGGTGAGTGTTTTGACGGACAGGAAGTATCGTTCGATCTTTCCGGGCAGAATTTCTCTGCTGTCACTACAACATAAGGCAATCTTCAGATGTATGCAACTTCCGACTATAACAATAGAGACTGGAACACTATGGAATTCAACATCTATAATGGACAAATCTATTATCGTGGTGTAGGTGCTACACTGGAACCGGTTCCTGTTGCTTCTAATATACCAATAGAACTTGATTTCTCTCAAGATAAAGGTAAAATAGCTGTGACTTTTGCCTCTCCAAGTGATGTCCCCTCAACAGCGAAGGCTATTTATATGGTTGGCGATGAATTTGGAAACATGAATTGGGGCTCGGATGGGGTTATCTCATTAGATAAGGTTTGGAACAGTGCCGACCGATGGATACATATTAATTATTTCAATGCCGGAACTAAACTTCGTTTCTCTACATCCAAGATATTTGGTGATGGAGAGTTTACCGGACTGACTAATAATGTGGGCTTCGAAATCTCTGACGAAGGACTGGTGGTTATCCCCCAAAGTGGTACTTATATCATTTTCGTTGATTTAGGTTCGAAGACCATCTCCATCCAAAAGCCTGTAATCTATGGGTATGGAACGGCAGCCGGAGGAAACAACGAAAAGATCTTGCCTTTTACGGAAAGTAGCGACGGGAAAACATTCTCTGTTACTTTACCTAATGGAGGACGTTTCAGAATACATCCTTATATTCCTGCTTTTGATAATCTTAATCCTTCATTTGGTGCTTGGAAACGCGAATATGCTGTTAATCCGGAGACTCTTGAAATCTATTTGCGTAAAGAGGGCATGGATGAACCGAACAAAGATTATGTATGGGCTGCCAACACTATAATAACTCTTGATTTCAGGGCAGCGAAAGGAACGATAGTAGTTCCTTAGCCCGGTCTGCTCCAAGAAAAATTGTAGCTGATTATATTTTTATATCACTTTTACCCTCACACCCTCACACCTTCGTTCAATCCCTTTATTCATCGTGGTTGCAAGGTGTGAGGGAACGTGTGGCAGTAGGGTGAGGGTAAAAAGTTACCCTCACCCTATTTAATTTTAGTTTTACTTTTAATTTGTTGATTTATAGTGAAATACACTTCTGCTTGGATGTAAATAACTAATCTCATATCTCACTATTTTGATCCTTTTTCTATCATATAAATGCCGAAAGTGTGTCATTAGTATCTGCTTTTGAAGTACCGTCTCTTATTCTATATTCTTTCATCAATTATAGGTTAATACCTAATGATCTTTCTGTAAACTCTTAATGCTTCTTATGGGCTCACTATAGTAGATAGACTTGTTTACAGTAGTGAGCTTGTTTGTCTACATTTGATAGCTTATTTGTTCACATTGGTGAGCCCTTACTAATCACTAAGCGAGAATGCATACTATTCTCGAACATTTCCGTTCTGCACTCTGTAATCTGAAAAAAGGAGGTATTGACCTAAGTTTAAATAAATGGGTTGAGCTGGTAAGTCTTCGTACAACAGATTTTTCCCTTACAGGCATCTTCTTGCTTTTTCCTTTTTCGCCTTTACACGCCCGCGTGTGATATAATAATGTGTATCCCTCTTATTGTTTCCGCGCACAATTTCCCTATACATAAAAAATATGTTCTCCAACATCGTTATGCGTCAGCACTTTAGCAAATGTATTCAAAAATAATTAGAAAAAATAGTTTGATATATTTGGAGTGTATACCAAAAGGGCGTACTTTTGCACCCGCTTTCCAAGAGAAGAAAGCCTTGACAAATTGACTTAGTGAAAAAGTGGAATCCCACTTAAAGAAAAGAACAAAAAACTTCCGAAAAAGTTTGGATTATAATAAATAAAGTTCTTATCTTTGCAGTCCGATTCGCAAAGAAAATTGGCAAGAGTTATTCTTTCATACCTTCTTTCCCTTTCGCATAGAGAGCCAGAGAAACCAGCGTAAAAAGAAAAACTAAAAAAAACTTCCGAAAAAGTTTGGTAGTTAAAAATAAAGCCCTTACCTTTGCACCCGCTTTTAAAACGAAAGCAACAAGTTCTTTGAAATATTGATAAACAATACAAGTAGTACAAGTAAAAAAAATAGAACCGTCAATACTTGTTTCCAGAGCAGCGATGTTCGAAGAAACGATAGGTATTTGAATAAGGTCAATAAATTTACGGCGTCCTGAACAGAGCAAAAAAGTCATCCTAAGGGATGATAAAAAATACTTTTACAATGAAGAGTTTGATCCTGGCTCAGGATGAACGCTAGCTACAGG
>OKRZ01001628.1_pt1 | contig 17255 bp, 10 predicted proteins | sample 1601141 | NCBI WGS metagenome assembly OKRZ01 (sample SAMEA3541524, study PRJEB24748) | human gut metagenome | biome: human gut; feature: human-associated habitat; material: faeces | place: China | collected 2012
TTATATTATTGATATTGGCTACTATATCAATACAATCATTAACAAACACAGGATTGTTTGCAAAGGCTCAAGAAGCTAGAGAAAAAACAAGAAATGCAGAAGAAAATCAAGCAAGAACATTAAATGAATATGAAGATGAATTGAATAAATATATTTCTGGAAATGTAAAAATACCAATTAAGAAAGTTACTGATAATATAGGTAGTGTACTAAGTACAACAGATAATACAGAATTGGAAGATGCATATGGAAATAAAATAGTAGTACCAGCAGGATTTAAAATAGTATCAAATAGTGATACAAACAATGCAACAACAGTAGACAAAGGAATAGTAATAGAAGATGCAACATCAGCAGCAACCGCTGGAAGTCAATTTGTATGGGTACCAGTTGGAACAATATATACGGATTCAGAACATACAGAGGCTAAAAAGAAAACAATAGAATTAAATAGATATACATTTGATACAAATGGAAATCCAACAGCACAAGGAGAAAATGTTGTAGACGTTTATTTTAATGAAACAACAAGTAATGGCAATGAAGTAGCTAAAAATATAGAATATTTTAAAACAAGTGTATCAAGTAATAGAGGATATTATATTGGAAGATATGAAGCAAGAAAAAAGAATGAAAAAATGACAGTAATAAAAAATGATAATTTGTGGACAAATATAACACAAAAAAATGCATCAATACAATCCGAAAATATGTATGATTTAACAAAATCATTTACGAGTGATTTAGTAAATAGTTATGCATGGGATACGACAATAGTATTTTTACAATTGTGTGGAACAAATTCAGAATATTCAAAGCAAAATAATTTAAATATAGGTTCAGTTTCAGAAACAGGAACAACAAATGACGTACAATGTAATATATATGATATGGCAAGCAATGTAACAGAATGGACTACAGAAACATCTAATGATGCTAATTTTCCTTGTACTCTTAGAGGGGGATATTGTAGTGGAACTGGAATTTCTACAAGCTATCGAACATATAGTAATACTTCTAACAATAATGAACTTATTGGTTTTCGCCCAATCTTATATATAAATATTTAATAGAAATCATAAAATTTAAGTGTGCAAATTCAATATTTTTTATGAATTTGCACACTTTTAACTTTAATACAAATTATCTAATATTTCTCAAAGCTTCAATTCTATCTTCTGTACTTGGGTGAGTAGACCAAAGAGAAGAAGACTTCTTTTTACCCTTCTCGCCATTCTTCTTAAAAGGACTAATAATATACATATTAGCAGTAGCAGAATTAGCACTTTGCAACTCATTAGGATCGCTCTCAAGTTTTTGCAAAGCAGAAATTAAACCATCAGGGTTTCTAGTAAATTCAACAGCAGTGCTATCAGCCAAAAATTCTCTTTTTCTAGAAAGAGCAAGTTGCATCAAAGTACCAAAAATAGGTGATAAAATTAAACATATTAGACCTAATAACATCAAAATACCATTAGCCTTACTATCACTATCTCTATCTTTTGTACCACCCCAGAAAAGAATTCTAGAAAACATATCAGACAACATTACAATTAATCCAACAAACACTGAAACAACAGCACTTAAAAGAATATCATAATTTTTAATATGGCTCATTTCATGAGCTAAAACACCTTCTAATTCATAATAATCTAACTTTTCTAGTAAACCAGTAGTAACACAAATTATAGCATGTTCTGGATTTCTACCAGTTGCAAAAGCATTGGGTTGAGCATCTTCTACAACATACAAATCAGGTTTTTTAGGTAATCCTGCAGTTACCATTAAGGCATCTAAAATATTAACAAGTTTTAAATCTTCTTCTCTTGTTGCAGGTCTTGCATGACATGAGGCTAAAACGATTTTATCGCTATAATAATAAGATCCCCATGCACTGGCTATAGAAAAAATCAGAGCAATCACTATAGAAAAACCGCCTAAATTTAAAGCGTTACAAATGTAATATATTATTAAAGTTATTACAAGTATAAATATTCCAATAATTATACCAGACTCAAATTTATTTTTCTTACTAATTTCAAACATAAAAATCTCCTTTCCTGATAAAATAATATCCAAAAATTATTAAATCAAAATTAAAATAGTAAAAGGGATGCCAAAATGACAACCCCTTTAAATTAATTATGCATTTTTTCCAAAGTCAACTTTTACATTTTTTCTAGCTTCAGCGCTTTCAGCAGCAAATAATTCACGAGGTTGAAAATTAAACATATTTGCGATGATGTTAGAAGGGAAAAGTTGTAATTTTTGGTTATACATTGTTACACTATCATTATAGAATTGTCTAGAAAAAGAAATCTTATTTTCAGTATTTCTTAATTCTTCAGATAATTCAGAAAAGTTTTGATTTGCTTTTAAATCAGGATAATTTTCAGAAACAGCCATTATTGTTTTTAAAGCTCCTGAAAGTTGATTATCCAATTCAGCTTTTTCAGCAACTGTTCCAGCACTTGCCCAAGAAGTTCTTAGTTTTGTTATTTTTTCAAAAGTTTCTGACTCATGTGTAGCATATCCTTTTACAGTTTCAACAAAGTTTGGAATCAAATCAAATCTTCTTTGTAATTGTACATCAATTTGGCTCCAAGCATTATCTACTTTTACTCTTGCAGATACTAAGCCATTATACATTGAAATTATTGCAATTACTAATATTACTACTATTGCTAATATAATCCATCCCATAATTTTGCCTCCTTTTTTATTATATACATTTTACAAATTGATAATAACATAAATTTGTTTTTTAAACAAGTAATTTAAAAAAAATAGTTCTTTGTTTACAAAATATTTAAATGTAAGTAGCTTATTTAGTATAAATGTGTGCATAAATTGTAAGAAATTGTAATAATTTTGTAATAAAATTGTAATATCATAGATATTGAAAATTCATTTTAATAATACTATAATTGTTACATGGAAAAGGGGAGGTTTTTTAGATGAAAATAAAAAGTACTTTAAAATATTTGTTTATATTAACAATCAGTATATTCATGATAATAACATTAAGTACGGTTTCAAAGGCATTTTCATTAAATATTACAACTAATGAAAAAAATATAACTAAAGGTGATACAATCACTGTAACAGTAACATCAGATTCAAAGTTTGTAACATCAGATTTTGAGTTAAAGTATAATTCTGATTTGTTTGAATATGTCGAAGAAAATCAGACAAATGTAAGCATAAAAGATTATAAAAATGAAGGATATGTAATTGTTGTTTATGCAGATATAACAGGAAAAGGAACAAATACTATTTCTGTAAAATTTAAAGCAAAAGCAACAACAAGTAGTACAGCACAATTTAGCATACAAAAACAAAACTTTACAGATATCGAAGGAGTATCATATGACTCAAATAATATCAATTCTAATTCATTGAATGTAACAGTAAAAGAAAATAATAGTAATACAGGAACGTCAGGTTCACAAAATGGAAATAACAATAACACAGGAACATCAGGCTCACAAAATGGAAATAACAGTAACACAGGAACATCGGGCTCACAAAATGGAAATAACAGTAACACAGGAACATCAGGTTCACAAAACGGAAATAACAGTAATACAGGAACATCAGGCTCACAGAATGGAAATAACAGCAATGCAGGAACCTCAGCTTCTCAAAGTGGAGGTAATAGTAATGTGGGAACATCAAGTTCTAGCAGTAAAAATAGTGTAATTGCAACAACAACTCAAAAAAGTAATAGTGCATTGCCAAAAACAGGAATAGGATTTAATGTATTAGTAGTTTTTATAATTATAGCAATAATAATGGCTATTGTATTCAGAAAAAAAATACAATATTGGCGCGGAATAGGAATGTTTATATTGGCATTTGCTATAACAGTTATGTGTTCTAGTAAGAATATATATGCATATACTAAAATGCATAAATATGGTGTATATAGTAATATTATAGAAAAACAAAATGTATTAGCAATTAGTTTAGATAAAAGTGAAACAGAAAGAGAGTTAAAAGTAAAACAAATTCCCAGTTTAGTTAGCAATGCTAACTCATATAAGGATAAAAAAGGAAATACTATTTCAGAAAACTCAACAATAGGTACAGGAAGCAAAATACAATTAAAAGATAGTACAGAATATGTAGTTTTATTATATGGTGATGTAACAGGAGACGGAAAAATAAATTCAAATGATATATATCCTATAATACAGCATATATTAAAAAATCAAACACTAACAGGTGTTTATGCAAAAGCAGCAAATTTAAATAATAAAGATGATGCAAAGGATGAAAATATTAATTCAAGTGACATATATCAAATAATAAAATTTATGTTAGGTGATTTAAAAAGTGATTTAGTATATGATTTTCCATCAAAATCAAATGAGGAGTTAGATTTAAATATAACTTATGATAAAAAAGATTGGACAAAAGATTCTGTTATTGTTACAATAAGTTCTTCAACAGAATTAGTTGTACCAGATGGAAATTGGCAATTATCAGAAAATAAAAAACAAATTTCAAAAACATATAATGAGAATACTTCAGAAACTTTAAATATCAAAAGTGCAGATGGTAGAAATGGAAATATTGATGTAGTTATTTCTAATATAGATAAAAATGCTCCAAATATTTCAGGAAATTTAGTAGTAAATCCTCAAACTGCATCAGTAGGTGATAATATTGAAGTAACAGTTAATGCAGAAGCTAATGATACAGAATCAGGCATAGATAAAATTATGTATGAAGTATATAGAGGTAATGAAAAAGTTCGTGAACAAAAAATTGTAGGAAGTGCGGCTTTTACATTCCAAGCAGTAAAAGGAGTTACATATCAAATTAGAATGTATTCAATAGATAAAGCAGGTAATACTTCAGGAATTGAAACAATGAAAATGGAGCAACTAAATTATCTTGATACTGATGCGGGGCAAAAAGATTTGAATGATGAAACGGTAAGATATAATAATAATTTAAATGGACTTAATGATGCTATATCAGAAAAAAAAGATCAACTTGCAAATATAAATAATACATATTATGCAAAAAAATCAGAAATAAATGATGAATTTCAACAAAAGTTAAAAGTTGCTGAGGTTGAAAAAGAAGAAAACTTATATCAGCTTAATAAAAAGTTTAATAATATTGTTAATGAATTAACAGAAGAAAAAGATAATAAGTTGGCACGAACTAAAAGTCAATATGACGATGAAATTGCAGCAGCTAAAAAACAAGGAGCTACAACAGCTCAAATAAATGATATAAAAAAAGCATATAGTAATAAAAAGCAAAGTATACAAGATGATTATGAACAAGAATTGAACATGAGAGAAAGACAATGTAAAGAAGAAGAAAACGATGTTAATAATACATATAACCAAAGAAAAATAAATGCTCAAAGAGAATGTGAAGAGAAAATAAGTAACTTAGACACACAACATGAACAACAAATAGCTCCAATTAATAATGATATTAATAATTTTGTAGGAGCAAGAAATTCTGTTATTACAGGTTATAATAGTTACAAAGCAAGTTTAGAAAATAAAGTTTATATTTATATTACAAAATAAATGATATGAGGAAAAAATGAAAAGAAAAACAAAGAAAAAAGTTATAACAAGTTTAATTATTTTGATAATTTTTATAATAACAATTATTGGTGTTTTGGTTATTAAAAATAAAACAGAAAAAAATCAAGACAATAAAGTAGATTCTAAATTGGAAAGTAATGAAAATTATAAAATTATATCTAAATATAATCCTAATATAAAAAAGAGTCAGGATGTAAAGGTAAAAATAGATAAAATACTTAGAGGGGAAGATGCTGATATTATATTAAATAAGTATAATAATAAAGCAAGTTATGCGGTGGATATCCAAAAAAAAGATGAAGAAGAATCACTTTTAGTAGAATATGACATAGATTTTATGGATTTTGATATGGCAGATATTGGAGCAAGTAAGGATATATTAGCTAAGCTATGTCAAGATGATAAAAAAGAATATATTGAATATAATGATAATATATATAGTCCATTAATTGAGTGTATAAATAATGATGAATTTACTAATGAAAAAAAAGTAAAAGGGAAATTTGTTACAACTATACCAAAAGGTTGTACTGATTATAAAATAAAAATAGGTGATGGTGAGCATGTTGCTTATTTTGAAGGAATGTAAAACTTTATAGTTTTTAGTTTCGCTATATAAAATTAATTTTAATAGAAGAAGGTGAGAAATTTAATATTTCCACCTTCGATTTTTTTAAAATTTATAAAAAAATTTTGTACTATTTTCAGTACTTACAGCATATACTATAATGAACCAGTTGTAACTCTAAGCTTGTACAAATTTGACAAAAACAACAAAATATAGTATAATTTAAATCGATGCCAAAAGGAGGTATTAAAAATTTATGAAAAAAGAAGAAAAAGCTTCAATTTCTATAATGAAAATCATATGTGTTAGTATAATATTAATATTAATTTCAGGAATAGGAGTAATGGCAGTAAGTACAAATTTGAAAGATATTAAAATTGTATTACAAAACGGATATGAATTAACAGTATTAACATCAAAAACAACTGTTAATGAAATATTAAATGAAAATAATATTGTATTAGATGAAAATCAAAAGACAATACCAGAAGCTAATGAAGAAGTAGCAGCAGGAGCTGTTATAAAAATAGTAGATAAATCATATAGCGAAGTTCAAATAGCAAAAGTTTCTGAAGAAGGTGTACAAACAACATTAAACGAACTACTAAACAACTACGCACCAATAACAGAAAAAATAGTTACAGAACAAGTTGAAATACCTTATGAAACAATAACAAAAAATTCAGCAGGAACAAGTACAGACACAACAAACAAAGTATTACAACAAGGAAAAAATGGCTTAAAAGAAATAACTTATAAAATTAAATATCAAAACGAAGTAGAAATTGAAAAAATACAATTATCTGAAAAGGTAATTACAGAACCAGTAAATAAGATAGTACAAGTAAATAAAGTAACATCAAGATCTGGAACGACAACTAGGGAAACAGCAACAACAGTAAAAAATAATGGCGGAAAATGGTCATATTCATCAGGAGAAATGGACTTATTATGTGCAATTACAGCACAAGAATCAGGTTCAAGTTATACAGGAGCTTTAGCTGTTATAACAACAGCTTGTAATAGAGCAGAAAGCAGAAAATGGAAGAAAAATGGTTCAGACCCATTAAGTCAATACAAAGCATCAGGACAATTTTGTTATTCTATAGACAGACATTGGAAAAAGAAATTAAATGGAAATTACCCATCATATGTAAAACAAGCAGTTACAGATGCATTAAATGGAAAAAGAAATCATAATTATTTATCATTTAGAGCAGCTGGAACACACTCAGGTACTTATATAGGTGGTAATGTATATTTTTAAAGATATAAATTAATTTAACATATGATTTGTAAGAACTCTAGAAATAGAGTTCTTTTACTATTTTGATTGCTATTTTATTGTAAATGTAGTAAAATAGAAATATATGTAAATAAAAAATATTAATAAAAGCGGATATAAGGAAGGAACAGAAAATGAAACTAATCTCATGGAATGTGAATGGAATAAGAGCATGTTTAACAAAAGGATTTGAAGAAGTATTCAAAAAAATGGATGCAGACATATTTTGCTTACAAGAAACAAAATGTCAGCCAGATCAGATTAATTTAGAATTTCAAGGATATACAAGCTATTGGAACAGTGCAGAAAAAAAGGGATATTCAGGTACTGCAATATTTACAAAACAAAAACCAATAAATGTAACATATGGAATAGGGATAGAAGAACATGATAAAGAAGGAAGAGTAATAACACTAGAATTTGAAAAATTTTATATGGTAGACATATACACACCAAACTCAAAAAGAGAACTAGAAAGACTAGAGTATAGACAAATATGGGAAGACGAAATAAGAAAGTATCTATTAAAATTAAATGAAACAAAACCAGTAATAATGTGTGGGGACTTAAATGTAGCACACAAAGAAATAGACTTAAAAAATCCAAAAACAAATAGACACAATGCAGGTTTCACAGACGAAGAACGTAACAAGATGACAGAATTACTAGACTCAGGTTTTACAGATACATTTAGATATCTATATCCAGAAAAAGAAAATGCATATAGTTGGTGGTCTTATATGGGACATGCAAGAGAAAAAAATATAGGCTGGAGAATAGACTACTTTATAGTATCAAAATCAATAGAAAAACAAATAAAAGAAGCAAAAATATATTCAGAAATAATGGGAAGTGACCATTGCCCAGTAGGGTTAGAAATTTTATTATAGGAGGTAAGTGTATGGAAGAAATAAAACAAGGATGGAAAAAAAGAATATCATGGCTATTGATAGCTCTAACAGTAGTAATTGTATATAAAATGTTAGATAATTTCTCAAATGTCACAGAATGGTTTGGAACATTTTTTAGAATATTAAAACCATTTTTTGCAGGATTGTTAATATCATATATATTATTTATGCCATGTAAAAAAATAGAAAATGCTTTATCAAAATCAAAATTGAAATTTGTAAAAAAGAAAGCAAGAGGATTATCAGTAATAGCAACATATATAATTTTTGTGCTAATAATGGTAATTATAATAAACTGTATATTCCCAGTATTGAAAGAAAGCGTAGTAGAATTAGTTAGTAATATACCAGGGTATTATGAAACTTTAGTTAATAAATACAAAGAATTACCAGAAGATTCAGTACTAAAAAGTGATGTAATAAAAGATAAAATGACGGAACTATCAAATATAGATATGAAACAATTTTTAAGCATAAACAATGAAAAAATAATAGAATATGTTAAAAATATAATAAACATATTCTCAGGAATTTTTGACGTATTTGTATCAATAATAGTTTCAGTATATATTTTACTACAAAGAACAGCAATAATGAAATTTTTAAGAAGATTTGCAAGGGCAATATTTAAAAAGAATACATATGAAGCTGTAAATAAATATTTTACAAAAGCAAATGAAGTATTTTTTACATTTATTTCAAGTCAATTGCTAGATGCAGTAATTGTTGGAATTTTAACAACTGTAGCTATGTTAATAATAAAAGTAAAATATGCACCATTAATAGGATTTACAATAGGATTATTTAACATGATACCATATATTGGAGCAATTGTAGCAGTTGGAATAGGAATATTAATAACATTTATAACAGGAGGACTTGGAAAAGCAATTGCTATGGCTATTGTTGTTATAATTTTACAACAAATAGATGCAAATATTATAAATCCTAAAATTATAGGTGTTTCTTTGGAAGTAAGTCCATTACTTGTCATTTTTGCAGTTACTGTTGGCGGAGCTTATTTTGGAATATTAGGAATGTTCTTAGGTGTACCAATTGCAGTTGTAATAAAAACAGTTTTAAATGATTGGATAGATAATAAAAATAAGTTTAGAGATGAACAAGAAAAATTAATAGAAAAAAGTGAATAAAAAAATATATAAGTTCTAAAAAGTAATATATATCTTAACTTTTTAGAACTTATATATTTTTATTATTTCTTTTTCTTTTTACCAACAAAAACCGAAATAAGTATTGTAACTAATATAACAGTAATAATTGCAATTAATCCAGGCCAACCTAAAACAGCAACAAATTTACTTCCTAATGACATTATTATTCCAGCTAAAATTACACCTAATGCAACAGCACTTACACTTGTTTTAAAATCAAGATTTAAAAAGCTTGCTGCAAGTGTTCCAGTCCATGCACCTGTACCAGGGAGTGGAATACCAACAAAAAGTAGTAATGCAAAGAAAATACCTTTATTTCCAGCAGTTGCTTTTAATTTTTCTCCACCTTTTTCACCCTTTTCTAAACACCAAGTGAAAAACTTTCCAATAATTTTTTTATCTTTTCCCCATTCAAGAACCTTTCTAGCAAATAGGTAAATTATAGGAACAGGTAACATATTAAATATAATAGCAATAGGGTAGTATATAAAAATGTTTAATCCTAAACCTTCTGCTATTGGAATGGCCCCTCTTAATTCTACTATTGGAACCATACTTACAAAAGCTACTATTAAATATTTTACAATAAGTGGCAAACTTGACATTTGACTTTTCCTTTCTAAAAATATTATAAACTTTTTGTATTGTACTATAAATCTATTAAAAAGTCCATACATTTTATGAATATACTTTTAAATAAAACAAAACCCCTTGCAAAAAAACACAAGGGGAAAAGAGGTTTCGGGTTACTTATTATATTTTAAATCATTTAGAATTTTCTGGTCATATCCAAAAAATTCATTATCGATTTTAAAACTGTTTATACCTTGCTTAAACTCAGCTTGGTATATTAATGCCGAAGAAACCGGCATTGTACCATTATAATAGTTGTTTACAACTATTTTTGCATTTTTTAATGCTTTTTCTGAGAATTTTTCCTCATAAAAACGTTGCTGAGTTGTATCAGCATAGCATCTTTTGAGGACTCCTTCAACAGTATCTGGATAATATTTTGAATGTAACAAATTAATGAAAACATATCCAACGTATTGTTGAAGAGTATTGTTATTGCTGCCACCTGCTTCAGCAAAAATGATTTTTGCTAATGGATATGTTAGACTATTGTAAATGTCTTCCATATTAGCAAAGTCATAATTGACTTCTTGCCATCTGTCATAGTGATTTTGAGCTAAAACCTCAAGAGAAACAGATTGTGTATTGTTATCTATTTCTTGAGTCGGTTGTTTTTGCTCAATTGTTTTGTGACATTTAGCTTTTGGTTTTGCAGTATCGGCTTTTATGGTTGCACCAGCATATAATTGTAGACTTACTAATAGAATAGCAAGAAACAATGAATTGAGGGTTAACCGTTTAAAAAATGATTGCATGTTATTAGCTCCTTTTGTGCGTGTTTTGAAACCTCTTAGTAATAAATATCATTACTATTATAATTATAATATAATTTACATAAGAAATCAATACGATTTACAAATTTTTCCATAAAGTTACAGTTCACAGCCAATAAAATTAATATTTAAAAAAAAGTCTAAAAAACCTTGACTTCCGTAGGAAATTTATGGTATCATATAAAGTGAATTTATACGAAAATTTAACATCAAGTAAAAATTTAATTCAAAAGAAACAAATCAAAACACAACGTTAAAAATTTAAGAAAAGAGGAATTAAATATAACGAAAAATTAAGCTAATATAATTTGAAAAGCAGGCAAATTATAAAACTTAAAAAAGTAGATATATTCTAAGAAGGACTTTTCTTAAAATCAAATATAATTAAATTCTAAGTGTTAAACATACAATCCTAGAATTACAAACTGCTTCAAAAAAATATAAGGAGTGATTTATTTGAAAATTAGAGACATTCAATACGAAAAAGCTTCAAGAAAAGATTTCGCAAAAGTTGGAGATTTTATCGAAATGCCAAACTTAATCAAAGTACAAAAAGACTCATATGATTGGTTTATCAAAGAAGGATTAGGAGAAGTATTAAAAGACATATCACCAATAGAAGATTATTCTGGAAATCTAGTTCTTGAATTTTTTGACTACTACATGGAAGACAAAACAAAATATTCAATTGAAGAGGCAAAAGAAAGAGACGCTACATATTCAACAAGACTACATGTAAAAGTTCGTTTAATAAACCGTGAAACAGGAGAAATTAAAGAACAAGAAATTTATTTAGGTGACTTCCCACTTATGACAGACAGTGGAACATTTATAATAAATGGTGCAGAAAGAGTTGTAGTAAGCCAATTAGTACGTTCACCAGGATGTTACTATGCAGAAGTATTTGATACAAAAACAGGAAAAAGAACATATACATCAACAGTTATGCCTTTAAGAGGAGCATGGCTAGAATACGAAACAGATGGAAATGACATATTCTATGTACGTGTAGACAGAACAAGAAAAGTTCCAATAACAACACTTTTAAGAGCAATTGGATTAGTAACAGATGACCAAATAAGAGATTTATTTGGAAATGAAGAATTAATAGAAGCAACAATTGCAAAAGATCCAATTAAAACTCAAGAAGAAGCCTTAATAGAAATCTATAAAAAATTAAGACCAGGAGAACTTCCAACAGTAGAAGCAGCAAGAAGTTTATTTGATGGATTATTCTATGATAATAGAAGATATGACTTAGCAAAAGTTGGTAGATATAAATTTGACCAAAAATTAAGTTTAGCAACAAGAATAACAGGAAAAGTAGCTGCAAAAGACATAATGGATGGTGAAACAGGTGAAATATTTGTACAAGCAGGAGAAGTTATAACAGAAGATGCTGCACATGACATCCAAAACTCAGGAATCAATATAGTAGAATTAACAGTTGGAGAACATACAGTTAAAGTCATAGGAAATGGAACAGTTGATATCCACAAAGTATTACCTACATTAGATTTAGCAGAATTAAACATTAAAGAAAATGTAAATTATCAAATATTAAAAAGTATAATTGACACAACTGAAGAAAAAGATTTAGTAAAAGTTATAGGTGAAAGAATTGACGAATTAGTACCAAAACACATAACAACAGAAGACATGATTGCATCTATAAGCTATTTATTAAACTTAGCACATGGAGTTGGAAATGTAGATGACATAGACCATTTAGCTAACCGTAGAATTAGATGTGTTGGTGAATTATTACAAAATCAATTCAGAATTGGTTTAACAAGACTTGAAAGAGTTGTAAGAGAAAGAATGACAATTCAAGATTTAGATGTTGTAACACCACAAACATTAATTAATACAAAACCAATTACATCATCAATTAGAGAATTCTTTGGAAGTTCACAATTGTCACAATTCATGGATCAAACAAACCCACTTTCAGAATTAACACATAAAAGAAGAATTTCTGCATTAGGACCTGGTGGCCTTACAAGAGAAAGAGCTGGATTCGAGGTTAGAGACGTTCACTATACACACTATGGTAGACTATGTCCAATTGAATCTCCAGAAGGACCAAACATTGGACTTATATCAGCACTTTCATCATTTGCAAATATAAATGAATATGGATTTATAGAAACACCATACAGAAAAATAGATCCAGAAACACATAGAGCAACAGATATAGTTGAATATATGAGTGCAGATGTAGAAGACAATTACATAATAGCTCAAGCATCTGAACCAATGGATGAAAATGGAGAATTTATTAATGACAGAATTAGAGTTAGATACAGAAATGAAATTATAGAAGTTGATAAAGACAAAGTACAATATATAGATGTTTCACCAAAACAATTAGTTTCTGTAGCAGCAGCCATGATTCCATTCTTAGAACATGACGATGCCAAAAGATCTCTAATGGGTGCAAACATGCAAAGACAAGCAGTTCCATTAATGACAACAGAAAGACCAATAGTTGCAACAGGTATAGAATATAGAGCTGCAAAAGACTCAGGAATATTAATATTAGCAGAAGATGATGGAGTCATCCAAAAAGTTACAGGAGACGCTATTACAGTTAAATATAATAATGGAAAAACAGTTGTACACAAACTACGTAAATTTAAAAGAACAAATGGTGGCACATGTATAAATCAAAGACCTATAGTTAAAAAAGGTGAAATAGTAAAAAAAGGTGATGCAATAGCTGATGGACCATCAACTAAAGATGGAGAAATGTCTTTAGGTAAAAACTGTTTAGTTGCTTTCTCAACATGGGAAGGTTATAACTACGAGGATGCTATCCTTTTAAATGAAAGATTAGTAAAAGAAGACGTATTTACATCAATACATATCGAAGAATATGATTGCGAATGCCGTGATACAAAATTAGGTCCAGAAGAAATAACAAGAGACATTCCAAACGTTGGTGATGACGTATTAAAAGACTTAGACGAAAACGGAATAATTAGAATAGGTGCAGAAGTTAGACCAGGAGATATTTTAGTTGGTAAAGTTACTCCAAAAGGAGAAACAGAACTAACAGCAGAAGAAAGATTATTAAGAGCTATCTTTGGTGAAAAAGCTAGAGAAGTTAGAGATACATCATTAAGAGTACCTCACGGAGAAGCTGGAACAATAGTAGATGTTAAAATATTCACTAGAGACAATTCAGACGAATTAGGACCTGGTGTAAATCAAATAATTAGATGTTATATAGCAACAAAAAGAAAAATATCAGTTGGTGATAAAATGGCCGGACGTCATGGTAATAAAGGTGTTATTTCAAGAGTATTACCAGAAGAAGATATGCCATTCTTACCAGATGGTACACCAATAGACATCTTACTTAATCCATTAGGACTTCCATCTCGTATGAACTTAGGACAAATACTTGAAGTTCACTTAGGTGGGGCTGCTAAAGCTTTAGGATGGCACGTATCAACACCAGTATTTGATGGTGCTACACAAGAAGATGTTGAAGAATTATTACAACAAGCAGGAATGAGCCCAGATGGTAAATCAATTCTATATGATGGTAGAACTGGTGATCCATTTGATAAGCCAATTACAGTTGGTGTAATGTACATGTTAAAACTACATCACTTAGTAGATGATAAAATACATGCTCGTTCAACTGGACCATACTCATTAGTTACACAACAACCTCTTGGTGGTAAAGCACAATTTGGTGGACAACGTTTCGGAGAAATGGAAGTTTGGGCATTAGAGGCATATGGTGCAGCATATACACTACAAGAAATGTTAACAGTTAAATCTGATGACGTTGTAGGTAGAGTTAAAACTTATGAAGCTATTGTTAAAGGTGAAAATATTCCTGAACCAGGAGTACCAGAAAGCTTTAAAGTTCTTATCAAAGAATTACAATCTTTAGGATTAGATGTACGTCTATATTCAGAAGATAACAAAGAGCTTGAATTAAAAGAAAATATTGAGGATGGTATTGAATATGATCCAGAAAAGGATAAAAAGATTCTAGCAGAAGATGAAGTTGTAGCAGAAGATGATTTATCTGATGGATATATTGAGGATACTGATAGCGATATTTTACTAGATGAAGAAGAACCAGAAGATAGTGATGAGCTTTTTGAAGATTTAGATGATGAGGGCGAGGATGCTATCTTTGACGAAGATGAATAAATAAAAAACGAATAAAAATAATTTAATAAATTTCAAAAAGATAGAAGCCGACAAGAAGGAATTGCTCGAGCGGTGGCCAGAGCTTCTACTCTGTTTTGAAATTACCTAAAAATATAATTAGGGGGAAAAATAGTGGACGAATTAGATATTTTTAATAAAATAAAAATAGGAGTGGCATCAGATGAGAAAATAAGAGAATGGTCAAAAGGTGAAGTAAAAAAACCAGAGACTATCAATTATAGAACATTAAAACCAGAAAAAGATGGTCTATTCTGTGAAAGAATATTCGGACCAACAAAAGACTGGGAATGTCATTGTGGAAAATATAAAAGAGTTAGATATAAAGGGATTGTTTGTGATAGATGTGGTGTTGAAGTTACAAAATCTAAAGTAAGAAGAGAAAGAATGGGACACATTGAACTTGCAGCACCAGTAGCTCATATTTGGTATTTTAAAGGTATACCAAGTAGAATAGCTTTAATATTAGATGTTTCACCAAGAAACCTAGAAAAAGTTGTATATTTTGCATCATATATTGTTACAGATAAAGGAACAACAGACTTAGCAAACTGCCAAGTTTTAACAGAAAAAGAATATCATGAAGCAGAAGAAAAATTTGGTAGAGGTTCATTTAAAGCAAAAATGGGAGCAGAAGCTTTAAAAGAATTATTAGAAAAAGTGGATTTAGACAAGCTTTCAAAAGAAATTAGGAAAGAATTAGAATCTGCAAGTGAACAAAAGAAAGGTAAACTTGTAAAAAGACTAGATACAGTTGATTCATTTAGACTTTCTAATACAAGACCTGAATGGATGATAATGTCAGTTGTACCAGTAATTCCACCAGAATTAAGACCAATGGTTCAATTAGATGGTGGTAGATTTGCAACATCTGACTTAAATGACTTATATAGAAGAGTTATAAACAGAAATAACAGATTAAAAAGATTATTAGAATTAGGAGCACCAGAAATAATTGTAAGAAATGAAAAACGTATGCTACAAGAATCAGTAGATGCTTTAATAGATAATAGTAGAAGAGGTAGACCAGTAACAGGAGCTGGAAATAGACCTTTAAAATCATTATCTGATATGTTAAAAGGAAAACAAGGTAGATTTCGTCAAAACTTATTAGGTAAGAGAGTTGACTATTCTGGACGTTCAGTTATAGTTGTTGGACCAGAACTTAAAATCTATCAATGTGGACTTCCAAAAGAAATGGCTGTAGAATTATTCAAACCATTTGTTATGAAAGAATTAGTTGGTAGAGGAATAGCACAAAATATCAAAAATGCAAAAAGAATGGTAGAAAGACTAAGACCAGAAGTATGGGAAATATTAGAAGATGTTATAAAAGACCATCCAGTAATGTTAAACCGTGCTCCAACACTACATAGACTTGGTATTCAAGCATTTGAACCAGTACTAGTAGAAGGTAGAGCAATAAAACTTCACCCATTAGTTTGTGAAGCCTTCAACGCTGACTTTGATGGTGACCAAATGGCTGTGCATTTACCATTATCACCAGAAGCACAAGCAGAATCAAGATATTTAATGTTAGCTACTAACAACTTATTAAAACCACAAGATGGTAAACCAGTTGCAGTACCTAGACTAGATATGATTCTAGGAAGTTATTATTTAACAATGACATTAGATGGAGAATTAGGAGAAGGAAAATACTTCAAAGATCCAGATGAAGCAATAATGGCTTACGAAAATCACGATGTAGGAATGCATGCAAAAATATTTGTTAGAATAACAAAAGAAATAGATGGAGAAATGAAATCTAAAAAAATTGAGACAAGTGTTGGTAGAATTATATTCAACCAAGGAATTCCTCAAGATTTAGGATTCATAGACAGAAACGAAGATCCATTCCAATATGAAATAAACTTCCCAGTTGTTAAAAAATCAATGGGAGAAATAATAGAAAGAGTTATAAGAGTACACGGTGTAATTGAATCAGCAGAAGTTATTGACTATGTAAAAGCTTTAGGATTCAAATATTCTACACTTGCTGGTATCACATTCTCAATGAGTGATGTAAAAGTACCTGCAGCTAAAAAAGAATTATTAGCAGAAGCTGACAAGAAAATAGAAACTATTAGAAAACAATATGCAAGAGGTTTAATTACAAATGATGAAAGATATAACTCAG
>OKRZ01001641.1_pt1 | contig 17182 bp, 18 predicted proteins | sample 1601141 | NCBI WGS metagenome assembly OKRZ01 (sample SAMEA3541524, study PRJEB24748) | human gut metagenome | biome: human gut; feature: human-associated habitat; material: faeces | place: China | collected 2012
ATCCGTTGTCGCTACAAGCCTTCATAGCCATACGGATACCACCGTTTACCTGTAAACCTCTCTTGAAAGGCTTATCTGTCTGGAAACCAACGATTGTTTCCTTATCCTTATTTAAGTAGCCTGCTCCATGTGATGTAATTGTCTGAACAACCTTTGTGTCCATATCAAGAACACCGCCTGCTTCTCTTTCCTTCTTCTGAAGGTCAAGCACCTGGTTCCATAAATCTGTTGTGTTCTGTGTAGGTCCTGCTAAGAAACTCTCATCACCATCATATGGTGTGTAGTTTTTCTGGATGAAATCTCTAACGTTGACTTCTTTTGCCCAAGCGCCATTGTTAAAACCTGTCCATTCTTCTCTCATCTCTGTCTTTCCTCCTAAAAATAAATGTAAAGCTTAAAAATATATTTAGTGAATGACCTAACTAAACTTTAGTAAATCTTCGACTGTCTTTTTCTTAGGAACCGCCGGATCCTCATCTGGATACCCTATGGCAATCAAAGCCATAAGAAGCTGTCCTTCAGGCACATCTAAGATTTCTGCTGCCTTGTCAATGTCATACATTCCCATGATAACTGTTCCTAAACCTTTTTCATGCGCTGCCAGACAAAATGTCTGGGTTGCCACTCCATTGTCAAAGGCCTGCCAATTGTCTTCCCGGGAAGTGGTATAACTACCATCCCTTTCAAATCCTGAACGCTTGTCCACAATAATTGTAGCTACTAACATAGGTGCACCATCAATAATTTCCTGATTGTGTGCCCCACAGCATTCCTTTGAGATTCTATCTTTAATCTCCGGATCTGTTATGGCAATATAGCGGGTAGTCTGAGTGTTCTTCCAAGACGGAGCATATGAAGCAGTAAGTACAATGTCTTTTATGATTTCCGGGGAAACCTTATCGCTCTTAAACTTTCTGATGCTTCTTCTTGTTTTTATGCATGTAATCGCATCCATAATAGCACCTCCATAAAATAATAATTAGTTCAGTTATGAAATTCTGCAATATGAATGTTCGTCAAAAGACGCGCTACCACGCATAAAACGTCATTTTCACTAACTGTGAATAATATAACACTTTATCTTTTTTTTTGCAACGGTGATAAAGAAATATTTTATTATGTAGAAACACTCATTTTTTCACTATACAAGGTGAAAACCCATCAATGGAATGTATTTCCCTTTACATTTTAAATTGTAATACCATATATTACATTTTTCTGTTGTAAATGCAACAAATAGAGCTATAATGATATACAAGGAACACAAAATACAGTTTTTTCTGCTTGCAGAAAAAAACTAGTGTTTTGGTGTTCCGCCCCCACATGAGGAAGTAGCAATTTTTCTGAAAGAAAAATTCGCGGATTCCGAATGTGGGGAGAATTGCGAAAGTTGCGAAGCAACGCAGCAATTCGTATATCATTATTACATTACGGGGAACAAATTTTGAGAATTGCGAAAGTTGCGAAGCAGCGCAGCAATTCGTATATCATTATTACACTACAGGGAAACAAATTTGCAGAATTGCGAGAATTGCGAAGCAATGCAGCAATTCGTATATCATTATTACATTACGGGGAACAAATTTTGAGAATTGCGGAAATTGCGCAGCAATGCAGCAATTCGTATATCATTAATTATTTATATCGGGAGGTTTTATATGAACACTACAAAGCATGATTTATTTTATGGAATAAAAGAATCGGAACAGTCAGAAATGCTGAAATGTTTTAATTCTTACACAAGAAGTTATTCCGCCGGTGAGGTTATCTGCTTTTTTGATGAACCGGATGCCGGCATTGGAATTGTGGAGGAAGGAGAAGCCTGCATAATACATAGTCTTTCCAACGGTTCCCAAACCATTTTAGAGCATTTAAAACCCGGGGACTTGTTTGGTCAGATGTTTTATTATCATGCCAACCGCGAAAATATAACTCTTGAAGCATCAAAAAAATGTACCATTAGATACATCGATTATCAGCATATTGTCAAAAGATGCATTAAATCATGTCAGCATCACAGCCAGCTTGTAAGCAATATATTAATGATGGTTTCAGATAAAACAAAAGATATTTGTGAACATCTTGAAGCCGTAAGCCAGCGTTCAATAAGGGATAAACTAATGACCTATTTTGAAACCCTCTCTTCAAAAAATAATAGTAACACCTTTACCATACCATTTACCATGAGTTCTCTGGCTGACTATCTTTCCATTGATAGAAGTGCCATGAGCAGGGAACTTGGCAAAATGAAAGACGAAGGTCTTATTTATATTGAAAAAAGAGAAGTAACAATAAACAGATTTAAATAACTACATAAAATACAAAAAGGCAACTGCCATTGCTGACAGATGCCTTTTTTACTGTTGCACAGTCGAAGTATTTCACATAGCTTTCATCAGTATTATTTCTGTATTAAGAGCTATTCCATAAACTTCATTGTTGCAATCGTTATAACTGTAATTCCAACTCCTACAAATAGTATTATTCCTAAAATCATTATTGTCGATAAAGGCTTAAATTTATTTTCTGACATAATACCTTTTTTCTTTAGAAAAAATATTATGCAGATAATCATGCATATTAAAAATATATACTTACCATATACACCGTACTTATTGATTATTTCTATCATGATTTTCCTCCTCATATTTATTGCTTACTTACAGTAAATATGCCAACCCATATTAAATTGATTATAATACCTCTAGAACTATTTTACACCAATTCGCGTAGTAATCAATCCAAAGTACCCGGCTCCGACCACCGTGAGTCCGCTTATGGATGCTGACACTGTAGCTACTCCATTACGCTTGTTACTATATTTCTTTACCATTATAAATTCAATAGATTTTACATAAACGTCGAAAAAATTCAACTTATTCCGTATTTTTTTTACGGAATAAGTTGAATTCTATTTTTCGTTATTAAATATTGTCCCTACAAGGGTTGTTAAACATTTATATTTATTGTATTCCTTTAACCTCATCTTTGTCAGGGAACATTGCATTTAATATAATTCCAACTAAAGCTGCAATAGCAAGACCTGAAAGGCTGATTGTAACACTTCCTACATTTAATGCTACTGCTCCGTCAATGCCGCTTAATACATCGGCACCCATTCCTGAGCTGAACTTAATACCAAGGGCACATACAACTATAACAGCTGCAACAATTACATTTCTGCTCTTCTTAAAGTCAACCTGAGCTTCAACCATGTTTCTAACACCGATTGCTGAAATCATTCCATAAAGCATAAATGAAATACCACCAACGATTCCTGCCGGCATAGCTGAAATAATAGCTGCGAATTTAGGTGAGAATGAGAAAAGAATTGCAAGATATGCTGCTATTCTTACCACTCTTGGATCATATACTCTTGAAAGAGCAAGAACACCCGTGTTTTCACCATATGTTGTATTAGCAGGTCCACCAAATAATGCTGATAATGATGTAGCAAGTCCATCACCCATCAATGTTCTGTGCAATCCCGGTTCATTAATGAAGTCCTCTTCACATGTAGCTCCAATTGCACATATATCACCAATATGTTCCATCATTGTAGCAATGGCAATAGGCATCATTGTAGTAATTGCAAAAATAATTGCTGCTGTGTTTCCAAAATCAACTCCACCGAAAACTGTCTGTTTTACATGAATTGGCCATCCAAACCATGCTGCATCGGCAATTGCCTTTGTATCCACCGGTGAAATCCAGCTTAGTCCTGCTGCATTACCAAGGATAAGTGCAATAATGTATGAACCTACAACACCTAACAATATAGGAACAATCTTTGCCATTCCCTTTCCCCAGATATTGAAGAAAATAACAATTGCAAGGGCAATTATGGCAAGTGGCCAGCATGTTGCGCAATTGTTTAACGCTGATGGTGCAAGACATAATCCGATAGCAATAATAATTGGTCCTGTTACTACCGGTGGGAAGAATTTCATTACTCGTTTTACGCCTACTAACTTAATGACAAGAGCCAGTACCAGATACAATAATCCGGCAAATACAACACCGAGACATGCATATGGAAGCATCTCTGCAGGAGTATCAACTCCATAGGCTTTATTTGCACCTGTTACAGCTGAATAACCACCTAAAAATGCAAAGGATGAACCAAGGAATGCCGGTACCTTAAGTTTTGTAAATACGTGGAACAATAAAGTTCCAAGTCCTGCCATAAGCAATGTTGTCTGCATGTTAAGTCCTGTAAGGATAGGAACTAAAACAGTAGCTCCAAACATGGCAAACATATGCTGGAAACCTAAAAGTAACATTCTTCCGTTTCCAAGTTTCTTGGCATCATACACCGGTTCAACACCGATGTTTGTTTTTTCGTTTGACATCGTCAAATCCTCCCTCTTTTCTTTTGATATATATGGTAAACTACATCCACTTTAGTCTATGTAGCTCTCCCTCCATCTGCATACCTGCAAAATCGTTTTGTCTCAGTGCCTCATACAGCACAATCGACACTGAATTTGCAAGATTAAGAGAACGTATATCCGGATTCATAGGTATCCTTATACATCCCTCTTTATTATCTACTAATATTTCTTCAGGTATACCTGCGCTTTCCTTCCCAAACATTATAAAATCATCCGTCCCAAACTCCACGTCCGTATAACGCTTTGGTGCTTTAGTTGTAGCATACCACATTTTTGCATTAGGATTTTGTTCCAGAAAATCATTATAGCTGTCATATATTGTAACATCTAAATTTTCCCAGTAATCCATTCCTGCACGTTTAAGTGACTTTTCGTTTATGCGGAATCCCATTGGTTCTATAAGATGCAGTTTTGTACCTGTAGCACAACATGTTCTTCCTATATTTCCCGTATTCTGTGGAATTTCCGGTTCTAACAAAACAACATTCATTATTTTAGCCTCTTTTCCTTATTAATCTTTAACAATTATGTCTGTATGTTTATTCAGCTGAAATTCTTATTACAAATTTTTCCAATCTGCCTAGTGCTTCCTTTAAATCTTCCAAGGAATATGCATAGGAGATTCTTAAAAAGCCCTCACCACAGTCTCCGAAAGCAATTCCCGGAACTACAGCCACCTTTTCTTCCTTAAGAAGTCTTGTAGCAAATTCATCGGAAGTCATCCCGAATTTCTTTATGCTTGGGAAGGCATAAAATGCCCCAAAAGGCTCAAAACAGTCAAGCCCCATTTCTTTAAATCTATGTAGCACAAATCTTCTTCTCTGGTTATAGGACTCGCACATACGCTTTACGTCCTCGTCACCATTTTTCATTGCTTCAATTGCCGCATACTGACTGGTAGTAGGTGCAGACATAATGGCAAACTGATGAATTTTTATCATTTGCTTCATAATTACTGCAGGCGCTGCAGCATATCCTAATCTCCAGCCTGTCATGGCATAAGCCTTTGAAAAGCCATTAATCAGCACCGTTCTTTCCCTCATTCCCGGTATACACGCTATGGAAACATGTTCACCGTTATATGTAAGTTCTGAATATATTTCATCTGAAAGCACAAAAATATCTTTATCAATACATACCTCTGCAATTTCCTCTAAGTCTTTCCTGTCTAACGTTGCACCTGTAGGATTATTTGGGAAAGGTAAAACAAGTAGCTTAGTTTTATCCGTGATTTTTTCTAAAATCTCATCCTTAGTAAGCTTAAAATTATTTTCTTCTTTTAATTCAATAGGTACCGGCTTTCCATATGCCAATTGAACACATGGAATATATGAAACAAAACTTGGCTGTGGCACAAGGACCTCATCACCGGGATCTATCATTGCCCTTATAGCCAAATCTATTGCCTCGCTTCCACCTACAGTTACTATGATTTCATCATTAAAATGATACTCAAGTCCTAATCTTCTTTGCAGATAATTACAAATCTCTACACGAAGTTCCTTAAGTCCCGCATTAGATGTGTAAAATGTACGTCCCTTTTCAAGACTGTATATTCCCTCTTCTCTTATATGCCACGGTGTATCAAAATCCGGTTCTCCAACTCCTAAGGATATGGCATCCTTCATTTCGCTGACAACATCAAAAAACTTTCTAATACCTGATGGCTTAATCTCTTTTACTGTATTTGACAACGGATCTCTCATTACGGTGTCACCAACATCCTTTCATCTTTTTCTTTTTCATTTAAAACCATTCCATAATCCTTATATTTTTTAAGGACAAAATGTGTTGCCGTATTAAGAATGGCATCAAGGGTTGAAAGTTTGCTGGACACAAACTGTGCAATTTCCTTCATGGTCTTTTCTTCTACTATAACAGTAAAGTCAAATCCCCCTGACATAAGGTAAACTGCCTTTACCTCATCATATTTGTAGATTCTCTCTGCTGTTTCATCAAATCCGCTGCCTCTTTGTGGCGTAGCCTTTACTTCAATAAGGGCAGTAACTCTTTCATCACTGGTTTTTTCCCAGTCAATTAAAGTGTAATAACCGCAAATAACTTTTTCCTTTTCCATATCTGCAATTTCATTTGCCACTTCTCCTTCGCTGACACCTAACAAAATTGCAATTTCATGAATATCAATTTTACTGTTTTTTTCTATTAATCTTAATATTTCTTCCCTCATATATTCTCCTCTCCATAAATCATATATTTTTATAAACTAATTTACAGATACTTATAAATTTCATCACCCCGTGATGGTTCTAAATATCTTCGCTCTTCTTTATTTATTACAACCCTGTCTTTTCCGTCTGTTAACTGTCCAATAATTTCGGCAGTTATTCCATTGGCATTAAGTTCCTGCACGATGTTTTCACCTTCATTGCATATTATAAGAAGTGCTCCTGTTCCGTCTAACATATAGGGGTTATATCCGAAAAGTTCCGCCACCTCAATTGTCTCCTGCATAACAGGTATTTTTTTAATATAAGCTTCAATGCCAATATCTGCTGAAGATGCTAATTCCCATAATGCCGAAAAAACTCCCCCATCCGAAACCGCATGTAAAGTTATTGTATCATTTTTCGGAATGATTTTCATTACTTTTTCAATATCTGTATATTTTTTTAATTCAACACACCTTTGCACAAAGCCCGGATTGAATTTTTTAAGAAGTTCATCCTTTTTAAGTGAGGATATAACTGCTGTTCCTCCCACTGCTATGGTTCCTGCCATAACTACCTGCATTCCCGGTTTTACCAGTCTTCTATCCATCAGTTTAATATCATTATTTCTGTTTCCCAAAACTGTTATGTGAGCTACAACATCATCCACTACACCTTTATACACTCTACAGTATGCAATATTTATATTCTTAGCCTTAGATGCATCATCAAAATTTTTAATGATTTTTCCTAACTTTTTTTCCTCATATTCCAAAGGAATATTAATCTCTAACTGTAAATATTCAGGCTGTCCACCTTTTTCGTATAACATATTTATGGTCTTTTGAAGATAATATTCCTCACAGCCTGAAAACCACTTCAATATACAATTAGAAGACACCACGACCGTAGTGTCTTCTAATAATAATTCTGCGGCATCAACTCCTAAAGCTGTTCCCTCCAAATCAGATGACAGTTTCTTCTTCACTGAACGTTTATACGTTATTTCAGAAACTTTTCCCATTTGCATAATTTACCGCCTTTATTCATCACTTTTCTTTGTTTTCGTCTTTTTTTTGTCTGTTGACTTTTTTGTCTCCGGTTCATCCGACGCCTTTGAGTCGCCACCCTTAGTACCAATTATGGTAACTGAAGGAGACATGGCATATGTACTAGTATGAAGTAATTCCTTGCTTACTTCCTTTCCGTTTTCATATGTTATTTTCCAAAGCTTTGCAACATATCCTGTATGTCCTGACTTGGTTTCAGTATATCCTACAGGCTGTGTCGGATCCTTTCTTTCCTCTGTCTTAATCGGCGTAGTGCTAACTAATTCACTTTCGTATTTAACCGAATGACTTGCCTTCCTTGTGTCATGTCCGTAAATATTAAAGGTTATGGAACCACTTGAACTGTATACACCCTGAATATATATAGGTGCGTCAGTATCATTTTCAAACACCAAATCCTTGTAGTCTCCGGCCAAAGCCGCATCTGCTGCCAAATCAACATATGAAACTGCCATTGAATGGGAGAAACGCTTAGTTACCTTTATTTCCGCCCTAAGTAATGCATTATATAATGTACTTGATACCTGACAGATTCCACCTCCAAGGCTGTCTGCGACGCCACCGTCTACATATGTCCCTGCCGGATACCATCCGTTATCCTCAGTCCATGGAACAAGGTGCTCATTACATGAAAAGCTTTCTCCCGGATATAAAACATTCCCGTTTAACTTTTCAGCACCGTTTTTAATGTTCATGTTTCTGTTGTCATAGGAAGCGCCGGTTGTAAAATATGTAGTCCAACTGCCCATTGGTTCGTTAGAAACCTTCTTGCAATCCTCTGTTGTATACTCCGGTTTTGAAACCTGTATTACAGTATCAAACGTAATGTCAGACTTTTTATTCCATTTTTTCATTACAAAATCATAAAGATTATTTGTTGACTTATCATAGTCAACTACACATCCTTCCTTTTCAGGAATAATCTTAAAGCCATGACCTGTAGCCTCTAAGGATGCATTTTTCGCCTTTATGTTATATGGGTCACACTCTGTTTTCAACTTCTTTTTAAGACTTTCTTTCTTAAAGTCCATATTAAGAGTGTACTTCATTCCCTCATTCTTTAAATCAAGTTCGTCCTTATATCTCTTTATAACGTTTCCGGACTTACCTAATCCTGCTGCTTCATCAAGAACCTCACTGTTAGACCACTTATATCCTAACTCCTTAAGAGTTGTTTCAATTATGTTCTTGTTTACGTTAAGAGTTACCTTAACATCTGAGAGTTCCTTAACTCTATCCTGAATTTTCTTTTTGGCTTCCTTATATGTTAATTTTCCAACATTAACATCGCCAATGAAGATACCTTCTTTTATAACTTCGTCATCTTTAGCTTCCGTGCTTTGTGAAGCAGCAAATATCTGCACCGAACCTGTTAATAACACTAAAGTTATCAGCAATAAACTTAATTGCTTAATCCACTTCATTTTTCCCTCCGAAATGTTTTCCATTAATACCTGCCTTCTGCTACATACTAGAAACTTAAAACTGTTGTTACTATCATAGCTGCCACTAAAAGAACTGCAATTGTGCCAGCTATTATTCTCTGATTTCTTTTGTTATTAAAAAATCCCATCTTAATTTCTCCTTTTAGATTTCACCGCAAAACTTACTATTATTCTATAGATTCACCTACCTGTACAATTAATGAGTATATCACAAGTGATTATTTTCTCCTAGTATAAAATTTTGCCTTTTTCCGATATAATTTTGTCTATTTTTTTAGATGCTTCACTCTTTGTAAGACTATCAATATTAAAATCCGGCTGTATGTTATGATATTTCATTAAATCCGTAAGATATTTCTTTTGTTTGTCCGTTATAGGCTGTATTTTTTTTACCTTAAACTTGAAATCAAAAGGTTCAAACATCTCCGGATATTTTCCCCCATACTGCTCCATAAGTATTTCAAACAGTTTTGCCGTCACCTCTGCATCATTAAAGGCACGATGATGATTTTCATCCTTTATGCCATAATATGTACAAAGATAATCAAGAGCCCTGCTTTCTAAATCCGGTAAAACCTTTCTGGCAATTTTCAGCGTATCCATTCCCTTTTTATCAAAATCCAGTTTAAGGTCAATGGCACCCTGTTTTAAAAAGCTGTAATCAAATCTTATATTATGTCCTAACAAAATGTCGTCCCCGGCAAAATCAATAAATTCAGGAAGTATTTCCTCTATTCCTCTTTTGCCATACACCATATCATTGGTTATTCCCGTCAGGTCAGTAATATATCCCGGCACCGGAATTTCAGGGTTAATAAGCTCCGAAAAAACATCAATTTTTTTGCCGTTTCTCACTTTGACGGCACCTATTTCCAAAATTTTTGAATATCCTACGTTAGTTCCGGTAGTTTCTATATCCACACATACATAATCTCTTATCATCAGTTCATCCTTATAAATCAATTATTTGCAGTTTTGCCTCTTTGCTTAATGCATTTCTGTTTTCATAATCAAACAGCACATATATATTTTTCCCACATAGGCTAAATACTTCCATGTGGGTCATTCTCTCTAGCTGCCTGCTGTCATAATCTTCGTATCCGGGAAGCTTCTCCCTTGCCATTTCAGACTTATAAAAGTCCTTTATAATATTTTTATACTTTGAATTATCCTGAGAAAACGGCGGTCTGTTTTTTGCATTTTCCCTTAAATAAAAATCCAGGGTTAAAAGCTGGGAAAATGACAGTTCATCTGTCCACATACCCAATTTTTTACCGGTATTTTTACGGTATTTGTTAATAAATTCAAGAAGTATTTCGTATCTGGCAACTCTTGAATGCTTCTCACCATTACTGCTTTTTTCATTATAAAACATTCCCAGTTCAAAAAACATATCAAAGGCACTTTCAAAACAGCTTTCCAAGTATTTAATGGTATTTGAAAACTGAAAACTGTTGTAGTATATTTCCACAACACTTTCCACTGCCTTTAATTTTAAAATCTCATCAAATCCAATCCATTTAGTTTTTAGAACCTCATAAGGTGGTTTGTCACTGTAAACAATCCCAAACTCTGATGCCCTCATCTCCATTTCCGAGCCGTGAAGAACCTTAAGGAAACCTAACTGTAGTTGGTCGGGCTTCATGGCATAAACTACATTAAAAGAATGCTTAAAAGATTCATAATCTTCATAAGGAAGTCCTGCTATTAAATCAAGATGTTGATGTATATTACCATAGGACTTTATCTTTTTTGTAACATCCGCAATTTTTTGTATTGCTGTTTTTCTGTTTATTGCGGACAATGTGTCTAAATTAACTGACTGAACTCCGATTTCTAACTGAATAAGTCCCTGACGCATAGTTGAAATAAGTTCTATTTCCTCTTTTGTCATAATGTCCGCTGCAATTTCAAAATGAAAATTGGTAATGCCGTTGTCATTTTCCTTAATAAATTTCCATATTTCCATGGCATGACTATGATTACAGTTAAAAGTCCTGTCAACAAATTTAACTTGCTTTGTATTATTATCTATAAAAAACTTAAGTTCCTTTTTTACAATGTCAATGTCCCTGAATCTTAATTTCTTCTCAACTGAGGACAAACAATAACTACAGGAAAACGGGCATCCCCTGCTAGTTTCATAATAAATTATTTTATTTTCAAACTCCTTCATATCATTATATGTAAAAGGAATAGAGGACATGTCAATAAGTGGCATAGGAGAATTAATTATAATGTTTCCATCCTGTCTGTACGCCAGACCTTTTATATCGGAGAGGCTCTCTTCTAAGGAATTACGGCTATATGCCTCTATTACCTCCTTAAATATTTTCTCTCCCTCGCCATACATTACATAATCAATACTTCCATTATCTCTAAGTACCTGTTCCATATTGTAGGAAACTTCCGGTCCTCCTACCCATATTTTCACATTAGGGCAGATTTTCTTAAAATCCTTTATAACATCTTTAATTAAAACTATGTTCCATATATAGCAGGAAAAACCTATGGCATCAGGTTTTCTCATATATATGTCTCTTATTATTTCTTCTTTGTATTGGTTTATGGTATACTCTGCAATTTCGATTTCTACATTGTCTCTACCCCGGGATAATCCATATTTTTCACCGTAGGTTTTAAGACTGTATACTGCAAGATTTGAATGTATGTATTTGGCATTAACTGCCACTAATAAATATTTCATAGCCGGCTCCTAGCGTTAATAAAGGTTTTATTTTTGGGTACAAAAAAAGCGGGTGATGGGAATCGAACCCACATATCCAGCTTGGAAGGCTGGTGTTCTACCACTGAACTACACCCGCATATTCACTGCCTGGTTCCGGAATCGAACCAGAGACACGAGGATTTTCAGTCCTCTGCTCTACCAACTGAGCTAACCAGGCTTGTGATACCTCGCATCACGCAAAAATAATCCTACACTAAAACTTCATGTTTGTCAAGAAAAAGTTTCCATATTTCCGTTAGTTTCCACATGGAAGCTTTTGAAAATCCTATGATAATAAAAAATATAATTAACTAATGTAAATACCATTATAACCATATTTACAAAAACCAATATATTTACAAAAGTAAGTTTGAGATTTGGAAACAGCAATAATGTTATAAGTATTACATATGTTCCGAAAGTACAAACCTTACCATACCACATAGCTCCCTCTATTTTGTTACCTTTTTTAATGGATACAATACCGGCAACTGCCATAAAGCCTTCTTTTATAATATATAAAACAACCATAGCCACAACTATTTTATATTTAAAAGAAAGACTTAAAATGATGGCACCTAAGGTAATTTTATCGGCAATGGGGTCAAGCATTTTGCCCCAATCCGTAACCATATTAAATCTTCTTGCTATTTTCCCGTCAAAAAAATCTGTAATTCCTGACAGCACGATAGTAAGAATAACCGGTATATATGGGCCTCCGGACAGAGAATTATAAAATAAAACCATATATACCGCCACTAATACAATTCTAAAATATCCCATTATATTAGGTATTGAAAAATATTCATGCCAAAAATTCTTTCCCATTTTACTCACCTCACAGGAGATAGTATACACCAAATTTTACTATTTTAAAACCTGAAGGCAAATATACTTACGGCATTTAGCAATTAAAACTCTTCATATATAAATGCCGGTGCTGATGAATCCTGAGATAAAATAAAATATCCCCAGATTATCATAAATATAGCATAGAAAAATATTATCTTTCCCACAAACATTGCCTTGTCATTATTTTTTATCCTGCTTATAAAAGTTGTAAATCTGCTCATTAAAATATACCAGTCCTTTCAATGCCAGATGACTATCATCCTCGAACATATAATCATCATATTCCATAGATGTTAAATCAGCTAATTTCACATTATTATTTTTTGCAAAATTCCGTACTGCACCATAAAGTTCATCTCTCTTTGCCTTAGGGAAATTAGTGTAATCTGCCCACTTGGCATTAAGGGGCTGCATAACCATCATTACATCTATATTTTCCTGTCTGCAAATATCTATAAAACATTTAAGGTCGTCAAATTCCATGGAATCTGACGTATACTGCAGGTCTTTAAATGCTTTCTTTTTTACCTTCTCTTTGTAATTTTTATTGTAAATCCTGTCACTCATTCCAAAACGGTTATGACCTGATTTCTTCTCACCACGCTTTACCGCCTTTTTGTATAATTTATTCCAATGGGTTATCCGGTCTTTTCCACCCTCATTGGTGTCATTGCTGTACCCCTTTACAACAGATGCAATGTATAGCTTTGTATCTGCCTTGTAATTAGCCAGTGCACTGTGAACATTTTTTCTTACCGTATCAATAACATTTCCGTTATTATCCCTGTACCATTTTATGTCCTGCCTAATGTTTTTCCACATTGTAGGATTTTCGTCTGTCAGTTCCTTTATTCTCTTAATGACGTAGTCCTTTGTTTCGTCACTAATTTCTTTATTTTTAAGAAATGCTATCATATTGGTTTCTGAATACATTGAGCCAAAGGCATCCTTTCTGAAACCATATGACTTAAACCATTGAGGTGATACACTTATTACCACCTTTTTCCCTTTAAGTTCCTGACCTATGGAGCCTAGAATTATGGCATGTCCTAAGCTTTGAAAACCGCCCTTTCCAATAAACACCGGCTTTATGTCACTGTTCTTATAAATGCTGTCGGCATGGAAGCCTGAGCGTTGACAGTGTTTTAATTCCGACGAACCAAAAACAGCAAAAACATTATCGTTATCTACTAATTTTTTCATTCCGTCATTGCACCCAAATTTTGTGGTGCTAATCCATGTCCCATATCTTATGTTGTAGGCAGGTATGCCGTTTTTTGTGGCAATTCCTACCCCGGTTATGGTAACTAAAAACATAATAAATGCAATTCCCATTGCCTTAATGTTTTTCATTGTAATCTACCTCTGTTATTTCTTTTCTTCTACTAAAGCAATAATTTTGTTTGCTGTATTTACCTGACTTCTTACTACCTCTGATGGAGATATTACTACTCCAAGTTCATCTTCAATCATAGCTAACAACTCAGCAAATGCTAATGAATCCATAAGTTCTTCCTCAAATAAATCCATATCTAAATCTTCTCTTACTACATCATCGTCACATACTTCTTCTAATAAATCTAAAACTTTCTCTTTCATTTCACATGTCCTTTCTAACTCTAAAACTTTTTATTTATATTTATATAAGATGTCCTGAGAATATCAGGAATCCAAACATCACAAGATTAATTGTTACTGTCCATGACAGAACATAATACCATTTTTTCTTTTTATTTCTCTTATAGAATTTTGATTTCTTCTGATAAATTTCCGTCAGTGCCAAAAGTATTCCATGGTACAAACCATATACTATGTAACACAGGCTAAGTCCGTGCCACACACCCATAACAAACATATTTATAATGAAGCCCACTGAGGCTGTTGTCAGTCTGGTTTTAAAACGCTTTTTCTTTGTGGATGAAATAATAAATCTGGTAAATATAAAATCCCTGAACCACTCTGACAAAGATATATGCCACCTTGCCCAGAAATCCTTCATATCCTTACTTATAAAAGGCTTGTTAAAGTTGTCCGGCACCTTAACTCCCAGCATATATCCGCATCCCACTGCCATAAGGCTGTAGCCTGCGAAATCAAAAAACATATATATTCCATAGGTGTATGCATAAGCAATTTCATTTAATACCGTAGGCTCTACCACCTGCATCATAACCTTGTAAGCCAGGTCTGCCAACACAAATTTATATACAATACCTACAAAGAATTTTTCCAATCCTTTTCCAAATAATTCAAGATATTCACTTCTCTTATAGGCTTTCTGTATATCTCCCTCAAATCTTCTGCTTCGGTCAATGGGGCCACAGCTGAATGTTGGGAAGAAAATCAGAAATGCCGTAAAATCTGAAACAGAAATGTGCTCTATAACTCCGTCATACATTTCTATTATGATTTGAACCACTCTGAAAGTTAAATATGATATTCCAATAAACTGAAACCACCCAAGACCTTTAAAGGCATCCAGTTCATTTAGTTTACATAACGCAAGGGGTACAATTGTCAGAAAAACAAACAATCTGTATATCCACAGCACCCTGCCTTTTTTTCTTATTTGCTCATAAATCTTAACTAATGCAAGTTCTATAAGGAAATAAATTACAAAATAAATTAATGCTGCCGGTGTATCTATAAGCACCAGTGTTATAAACAGGACAGAAACTGCTATATCGTACCACTTAAGTGTTTTTTCACAAAGTCCGATTATAAGGGCAATTACCAAAACCGGTATTAACATTGTGAAAAAAAATTCTCCTGAAAAAAAACTCATTACAAAAGACCTCCAAGATATTTTCTGTCAGCCTTACCATTAATGTTCATTGGTATTTCTTCAACATATTTAACCTTCTTAGGTATCATATACACAGGAAGGATTTCCTTTAACTGCTTTTTAACCTCTCTTCCAAACTCACTTGGAGTTTTTCCGTCAAGATTTCCTGTAACAAAAGCTGTAAGGCTTCTTACTTTTCCTTCTTTCATATTAGGTAACACCACTGCATGGCTTATTTGAGGAAGTCTTAACATGTTGTTTTCAATATCTTCCACTTCAATTCTATATCCGTTTAATTTTACCTGAAGATCAATTCTTCCATTGTAATAAAGCTGTCCGCCAATCTTGTATCCTGCATCTCCCGTATGGTATCCACGATACATTTTTTCTTCTCTTTCACAGGTGAAAAAGGCTTTTTCGGTAAGGTCATCTCTTTTAAAATATCCTGTACTTACAGTATCACCTATTATAATAATTTCTCCCTGCTCGCCTTCAGGAAGGCTGTTTCCCTGTTCGTCATGTATTTCAAGCCATGTGCCTTTCTTCTCATGTCCTACCGGAAGTGATTTTCCTTTAGCCATGGTTTCTTCTAACAATTCAGGTGTAATCAGCACATCTGATACTGCTACAGTAGATTCTGTAGGCCCATATGTGTTAATAATTTTTACATCCGGAAATCTCTCCTGTAATTTCTTTGTAGTGGATGTTGTAAGCACCTCTCCACAAAATAAAAATACTTTAAGATTCGGCATCATTGTGCTACAGAATTTCTTATCTGCTAAACACATATCTGCAAAGGACGGCGTTGAAACCCACACATTGAGATTCGCCTCTTCAAAATGATTAAACATTACATTGTAATCTTCCTGCATTTTCTTTGTTAATGTATGAAGGGTTCCGCCTAAAGCTAAACAGGTGTACAAATCCATTACTGATAAATCAAAGGAAAACGGTGCCTGATTACCAAAGTTAAATATTTCATTTTCCTTTACCTCGCCACATAATGTAACAGACCAGTCTAAATAATTGTTAAGGCAGTCAAAGGTAATCTGAACTCCCTTTGGCTTTCCTGTGCTGCCGGATGTGAAAATAATATAATATGTATCATCTGGCTTTACCCAATTTTCCACCTTGGCAGTTTCTTCTTCCTTCTCTATAATTTCCTTTATCTTGTCTAAATTTATTACATTTTCATTATCTAGTGTGATGTCTCCCTCCACCTGAAAAATAACCTCAGGCTCAACACATTCCACTGTTGCCTCAACCCTTGTGTCAGGAATTGAAATGTCCTGGGGACAATATGCCTTTCCTGCCTTAACACATGCAAGAAAGCACACAATCATATATGGATTTTTATGTCCGTATACAATTACAGGTGTTTTAGTATCACCATAATTTCTATATATCCATGCAGCAAGCTTATCTGAATAAGCATCCAGCTGACCATAAGAAAGACAGGAATCGTCACTTTTAATAGCTATCCTGTCTCCATTTTCTGTTGAAATTTTTTTAATTTTTTTTAAAATATTCATATCACTAATCCCTTTGTAAAATATATTTGTGCCTTAAAAAAGGTAAGTTTTTTCAATGATGATACAATTGTGATACAATTGTACTATCTTGGCTAATACAAACTATACAACTTATACATATTAATTACAAGTGTTTTTTTATTAAGATTTCATTACCAAAATTAAAATTTTAAATTCCACTCTCCCATCTCACAGTGGAATTTACTTT
>OKRZ01001650.1_pt1 | contig 17151 bp, 15 predicted proteins | sample 1601141 | NCBI WGS metagenome assembly OKRZ01 (sample SAMEA3541524, study PRJEB24748) | human gut metagenome | biome: human gut; feature: human-associated habitat; material: faeces | place: China | collected 2012
AAAAATAAAGATGAAGTTAAAGAATATATGAAGAAAGCAAAAGCTTTAATTTTCCCAAGTAGATGGTATGAAACAGCTGGACTTACAGTCTTAGAAGCACAAAGTTTAGGAATACCAACTCTTGTTAGTTCAAATAGTGCTGGCAGTGAATTTGTTAACGAAAAAGAATGGATTTTTAAAAATTTAGATGAATTAAAGAAAAAAATAGTTAATTTAGAACCCAGAAATGTAAAAGTTATATCAAAAGAATATAGTATAACAAGTTATTTAAATAAAATAACAGCACTATATAATAATATAAATTTTAAAAAAATAGAGAATTTAAAAGAAATAAAAAAGCAGTTAAGGGAAGAAAAAAATATATATTATGATAAAGATATATTAAAACGAATATTTCATATTATAGTAGGACAACCTGATATTAGATTGTATAAGATCATGAAAGATGCAAAGATATACAGATTTTATAAAGAGAATAAAAAAAGCAATATTTTATGGAAAATAAAATGCATATATTTTGCTAGGAAAGTTAATAGAAATTCTAAAAGATATTCTGTTGAAATATTTGGAAAATTTGGAAAAAATTTATTGTTATGCCATGCTCCTATAATAATTAATGGATATAGTAGTATAGGTGATAATTGTATATTGCATGGAATGAATTGCATTGGTGCAAAACATCATATGGATGATGCACCAACTATTGGAAATAATGTTGAAATAGGAGTTGGAGCTGTAATAATTCGGGAATATTACAATAGCTGATGGAATAAAAATAGGAGCTAATTCGGTAGTGAACAAATCTTTTTTAGAACCTAATATTACAATAGCTGGTGTTCCTGCTAAAAAAATAAAATAATATAATATATATTATATAGAAAGGTAAAAAAATGTATAAAATTTCTTTTGTTATATTGCATTATCAAAATATAGAAGATACTGTAAATTGTGTTGAAAGTATAACCAAATTAAAAGTAAATAAAGATATAAATATTGATATGCTAATTATAGATAATAAATCTCCAAATGGAAGCGGAGAAATATTAAAGGAAAAATATAAAAATAAAGATAATATTAAAGTTATGGCATTAGATAAAAATTACGGATTTTCAAAAGCAAACAATATAGGATATAACTATTGCAAAAAAAATGGAGCTGATTTTATTCTGATTATTAATAATGATATAATAATTGAAGACGCTGAATTCTTAATAAAATTAGTTGAATTTTATAAAAACAGTAAAGATTATGAAATAATATGCCCAGATGTAGTTAATTTAGATGATAAACATCAAAATCCAATGAAAAATAAACCTATGACTATAAAAAAAGCATATAAAAATATAATATACAAGAAAATTCTTTACTTATTATTAAACATTCCTATTATAAAAATAATAACTTATAGATTCGAAACGCAAAGAGAAAAAAAATGGTTGAAAAAATATTATAAAAAAAATAATGATAATATAAATTTTAGTGTAAATTTTATTCCAATTGGTGCTTTTTTAATATATACAAAAAAATGGATATTAAATGAAAAAATTGCATTTCCAAGTGATACGTTTATGTACCTTGAAGAAGATTTTTTATATATTTATCTATTAAAGAAAAATTATAAAATTATTTATTCAAATGTACTAAAAGTAAGACATTTGGAAGGAAGAAGTGTAGATAGTAAATCTAATAATAAGTATAAAAATTTAGCATTCAAATATAAAAATCAAATACTTGCAACAGAAAAATATATAAAATTTACAAAGGATATGAAAGGAAAAAATTATGGATATAAATCTTATTAAGCTTGTTTTGTTTTTTATAATAATGATCAATATTTATGTTTTTATAAAAAAAAGAAAAAAATATAAATTAATATTAAATGAAAAATATTGGATTTTATTTTCTTGGATAGGCTGTTTGGCATTATATTTTTTTAGTGGAATTACATATACTTTCAATTTAAACATTTATAGCTTAGGATATATTTTTATATTTTGGTGTATATTTTTTTTAGGACAATATTTTGCTAAAATTATAAAAAGAAAAAATAAAATTGATAGAAAAGATATAAATTTTAAAATAAAGATAGACTTTTATCCATATTTTATTTTAGCTTTAATTTGTGTAATTATTTATATAATATACATGATGAAGACAAATAATATTATTATAGGAGTAACCAGAGATGTAAGTACAAATTCGGTATTAACGTTACTATTGGCTATATCAAGTATATCATTAATAATTTGGCTATATGAACTAGCATATTCACTAATAAATGAAACCAAAATTCCAATATATGGTTTTATATCTGCATTAATATATAATTTACCAGGAATATTAATTTCAGGTAGAGATGCACTTATAATATTTATTATTTCTACACTAATTATTACAATATATTGTGGAAAATATGCGAATGATGAATTAAATTCAACAGGAAAAAGATATAAAAAAATTAAAAGATATGGCATTTGTGGTTTTATAGTCATATTAATGTATTTAATATTTTTATCCACAAATAGATATGGAAATAATGAAAGTTCAGCACTAAATATGTTTATGTGGAGTGCAGGATGCAAATTTCCACAATATTTAGAAGATATATATTATAATTTTGGAGGAATTGGAAAAGTAATAATAAATATTGTATTCTATTATTCATCTCAGTTTAGTAAATTTGCACTTATTTTTGATAGATATAATGGACCATATATGTTAGGATTATATGAATTACATTATATTTCTAGAATGTTTCCAAATTCTTGGGCAATGAGTTACAGTTTAGTTACACAACAGTTAACTAATATTACTATGAATGCAGGAATACCAGGTATAAGAATATTTTGGGAAACAGCAATAGGATACTTAATATATGATTTTGGAAAAATTGGAACATTAATAGTAAGTTTTATATTTGGCATATTAGTAAAAAAAATATCAATGTGGAGTGAATATAATAAAAATATACTAAAAATACTTGCTCGAACTTTTGTTTGCATAGCTATGTTTTTAACAATAGAAGTTTCACCGATATTTGACTACTTTTTTATTTTTCCAACAATATGGTTAGTAGTAATTATTCTTATATATAATAGAAAAATATCAAATTAGAGGAGAAAAACATGATAAAGAATAGAAATCAACAAATGGATGTTTTAAGGGGGATAGGAATTATTCTTGTCGTTTTAGGACATACTGCATTTCCAGCAAATCATTTTATATATCTATTTCATCTAGCTATATTTTTTATGCTATCAGGATATTTTTTTAAAAGTGAAGAAATAACAAATACTAGAAATTTAAAACAATATATTTTAAAAAAAATAAAAAGACTATATTTTCCATATATTATAGCTAATGTAGTGTGTGTCATATTAAATAATTTCTTTTTAAAAACTAATATGTATAGTATTTCTACACATTATTACTTTTCAATTAAAGATATTATTATAAATATAATAAAAATACTAGTACTTAATGGAACAACAGAGATGGTAGGAGCAACATGGTTTTTACCAATATTATTTGAAATTACAATATTATATGGTGCAATAGAATTTCTAATAATCAAAATTAGAAAAAAAGAGGATAACAAAATTCAAACATTGATTTCTATAAGCTTATTAATATTAGGATATTTTTTAGCAACGAACAATATAGAACTTAAATTTATAAAAATACCAGTTTTTACATGTTATGTTTTGTTTGACTTTGGAAGAAAATTTAAAAAATATAAGAAAGATCAAAATAATTTTATAAAATTATTTGTTTTGATAAGTAGTTTGATTTTGTTGGTAATATTAAATAATTTTGGAACAATAGAAATATCCAAAAATATTTATACAAACTTAATATTTTATATAAGTGTATCTATAATAGGATGGTTTTTTATTTATGAATTATCGTATATATTCTCAAAAATAAATATTATAAAAAAAATATTCTCATATATAGGACAGAATACAATGCCAATACTAATTTTACATTTTTTAATATTTAAAGTTGTAAATTTAATTGGAATACTATCAACAAAGAAAGACATAATGTTGCTAGCAACATTTCCAGTGGCATTTAAAGAAAAATATTGGTGGATAATTTATACATTATTTGGAACATTTATTCCAATATTAATAAATAAAATACAAAAAATAATAGTAGAAAGGAAAAAAAATGAAGTTAGGAGTAGTAATAGTAACTTATAATAGACTGGAATTATTAAAAGAATGCATCACAGCATGTATAAATCAAAAAGAAGAATTTCAAAAAATTTTGATTATAAATAATGCTAGTACTGATGGGACAAAAGAATATTTAGAAAATTTGCAGTATAGCAATTTAGAAATTATTAATTCAAAGAAAAATTTAGGAGGAGCAGGAGGATTTTGGTTAGGGATAAATAAAGCAATGGAACTGGATTTAGATTATTTGCTACTTATTGATGATGATGCTATTCTGGATTATAATTATAATAAGGCAATTTCGGATTACATAAGAAATAATGATGAAAATATAGTTGCATATTCTGGAACAGTAATTACAAATAATTCAATACAATTTGAGCATAGACGTCATTTAAAGAATGGATTTAAATGCATAGATAGTACACCAGAAGAATATAATCAGGAATATTTCGATTATAATTTATCTACTTTTTGTGGGTTATACGTATCAATGAAGATAATAAGAAAAATAGGATTGCCATGCAAAGAATTTTTTATATGGTTTGATGATACAGAATATTCTTTAAGAATTAACCAATATGGTAAAATAAGAAATATTAATAAAGCCCTATTAAATCATAAAACAAAAATTTCAAATTTAAAAGGATATACTTGGAAATCATATTATGGATTAAGAAATCAAATCGTAGTAATAAAAAAATACTTTTCAAAATTTACACTTATAAAATTTATAAGTTCTATGTTAATTTGGGTTATAGGCGGAAAAATTATGAGAATATTAAAAAATGATGAGTATTATGAAAATGTTTCAGCAATATACAAAGATGCAATAAGAGATGGATTAAATAATAACTTGGGAAAAAACGATAAATATATTCCAGGAATAGAATTTAAAAAAAGGAGTGTTTAATTATGAAGATAGTTTATGTTGGAGATAATAGAAACAGAGGAAATTTTGGATGCCGTGCAACAAGTACAGCTTTGTCCCAGATAATTTCTAAGGATAATGAAATAGTTGGAAGGATCTATGGCAAGTACACTAATGTTGATACAGGAGAATTATTTTTTTATCAACATTTTCCAGCTTGGATATATAAAACAGTATCAAAATTTAAATACTGGAAGTATTTAAAGAAAGGTTTATACTTATTTAATAGAATGCTAAAAAAAGGACATTATTATTTCAGCAATTTTGATTTTATTGATTATGATTTTGATAAATCAATAAATAATTTGATAAAATGCTTACCTGCTAATCCAGAGTTGAAAGAATTTGATTTGAGACAATATGATTTTGATGCTCTTGTAGTAAATGGAGAAGGATCTTTTATATTTGCTACACCACCTTGGAGAGAATGTCTAGTAGAAGCAATGTTAATGTATTGGGCAGAAAAATTAGGAAAAAAGGTATATTATCTAAATGGTATGCTTTCTGATGATCCATATTCAAAACATAATGAAAAAACAATTAGGTTAATAAATCCAATATTTAGCAAAGCAGAGGTGATTTCTGTTAGAGAAGAATATTCTTATAAATATGCAAAAGAAAATTTTTCAAACATAAAATTAAAACATTATCCAGATGCATTATTTTCTTGGTATGATTATATAAATGATGATTTTAAAGTGAACAATGCAAAATATATTATGGGAATGTCAGGAGCAACAGATAATTCATTTTATGATTTTGATTTTTCTAAACCTTATATATGTATTTCTGGATCATCATCAGTTGGGGTAGTGGCTAATTCAAAAGAAGAAATAGTGAATGTATATACAGAATTAGTACAAGATGTACAAAGTGCATTTGCAGATTACAATGTTTTTTTAGTAGATGTTTGTGAAGGCGATAATTTTTTAAATGATGTAGCAAAAATAACAAATACACCAATAATTTCAATAGATACGCCAATATTATCAGCTGCAAAGATTTTAGCAAATGCAAGAGTTTATATATCAGGAAGATATCATCCATCTATTTTAGCATCACTAGGTGGTACACCATGTGTATTTATGTCATCAAATTCGCATAAAACACGTAGTGTACAAGAATTATTAGAATATGAAGAAATTAAGGAATTTAATGTTTTACCGGATAAAGATGAGAGAGAAAAGATTATTGAATTAGCTAAATATAAAATAAATGAGGGAGAAAATCTTAGAAATAAAATTCAATTAAGATGTCTGGAATTATCAAAAGAAACATTAAAACAACAAGATTTGTTTAAGGAGTAATATAACAATATGAATAAAAACAAAGTTTTAGCTCAAAATACAATAATTTTAGGTATAGGTCAATTTATACCTAAAATTATTGCTATGATAACTTTACCAATTCTAACAAGAGCATTTTCAACAGATGAATATGGAATTTACGACCTAATTATTTCTTTTTCTAGTCTAGCTATACCAGTAATAACACTATTAATACAACAAGCAGTTTTTAGATTTTTGATAAATGAAAAAGATGAAAAAATATGTAAATCATATATAACTAATTCAATAATATTTATATGTGCACTATCAGCAGCTTTATTTTTAATAGCTATCTTAATAGGACAATTTTTAAAAATAGATTTAAAATTATTCGTTATTGTGTTTTTAGTTTATTTTGTTGAGTCACTATATGATTTGTTAGGACAGATTGCAAGAGGATACGGAAAAAATATGTTTTTTTCAGTAGCAGTAATAATATATTCAATAGTAAACATGTTACTATTAGTAGGAAGTTTTTGGATTAATAATATTAGTATTAATAATGTGTTAATAATAATACTAATTTCATACATTGTATCAATTATCTTTTTAGTATTAAAATTAAATATAAGAAAACTATTTGATATGAAATTAATATCATTTGAAGTTATAAAAAAGTTATTAAGGTATTCGATTCCAATTATTCCAAGTTCGATATCATTATGGATTGTTAATCTGTCTGACCGTGTTATTATTACGTATTTTTTAGGTACGGCATATAATGGAATATATGCAGCAGCATCAAAAATTCCAAATTTATTTGGAACTATATATAATGTTTTTAATTTAGCTTGGACAGAGTTAGCTGCAAGAAGTATAAAGGAGAAGGAAAGCACAAATTATTATAGTAAATTATTTAACAATTTATATTCGTTTTTAATTGGAGTAATAATTTTACTTATTACATCATCACCAATAATATTTAAAGTATTAATAGATGATAAATTTAGTGAAGGATATTTCCAAATACCAATTTTATTTATAGGAGTTTTAGTAAGTTGTTTTGTATCTTTTTATGGTGGATTATATATAGCACTTAAAAAAACAAAACAAGTTGGAATATCATCTTTTATTGGTTGCATTTTAAATATTTTTATTAATATGATTTTTATAAAAAAATTTGGAATATATGCTGCGTCCATATCAACATTGATATCATTTTTTATTATCTTGATTTATAGGTTTTTAGAAACAAGAAGGTTTATAAAGATAAAATATAATTATTATAGCATATTAATTGGAATTGCTTTTTTATCAATGAGCGTTTTTAATTTTTATAAAAATACCAATTTATTTTTTATATTTAATATAATTATAACTATAATTTATAATTGTTTTTTTAATAATTTTTTAAGATTTTTAAAGAGTACAGTAGTAACTAAATTAAAAAATAAGAATTAAAATATATATTTTTGATATTATGTAAGGAGAAAAAAATGAAATATGATTATTTAATTGTAGGTACAGGGTTATTTGGTTCAGTATTTGCATATGAAGCAAATAAAAATGGAAAAAAAGTTCTAGTGATAGATAAAAGGAAAAATGTAGGAGGAAATATTTACACAGAAAATATAGATGGTATAAATGTACATAAATATGGTGCTCATATATTTCATACAAGCAATGAAGTAGTTTGGAAATATATAAATCAATTTGCAAAATTTAATAGATATACTAATTCACCTTTAGCAAGGTATAAAGATGAATTATATAATATGCCATTTAATATGAATACATTCAATAAATTATGGGGTATAGTAACACCAGAAGAAGCTAAAAGAAAAATAGAATTAGAGAAAAAGCAAGCTGGTATAGAAGAACCAAAAAATTTAGAAGAACAAGCAATAAGCTTAGTAGGAAAAACGATATACGAAAAATTAGTTAAAGGATATACAGAAAAACAATGGGGAAAGAAAGCAACCGAACTACCAAGTTTTATAATAAAAAGGCTTCCTGTTAGATTTATATATGATAATAACTATTTTAACGATATATATCAAGGAATACCTGTTGGTGGATATACACAGATAATAGAAAAAATGCTAGATGGTATAGAAGTAAGATTAAATTGTGATTATTTTGAACATAAAAAAGAGTTAAAGAATATAGCTGAAAAGATAATTTTTACTGGACCAATAGATAAGTATTATAATTATAGATTTGGAGAGTTAGAATATAGAAGTTTGAAATTTGAAACAGAAGAATTAGATTTAGAGAATTATCAAGGTAATGCGGTTGTAAATTATACAGAATATGAAGTACCATATACAAGAATTATAGAGCATAAACATTTTGAGTATGGTCCTGGTTTAGGAAAAATAGCAAAAGGAAAAACTGCCCAAAAAACAGTAATAACAAAAGAATATCCGGACAAATGGATACAAGGAAAAGAACCATATTATACAATGAATGATGAAAAAAATACAAATTTGTATGAAAAATATAAGAATTTAGCAAATAAAGATTCAAAAGTAATTTTCGGAGGAAGACTAGGACAATACAAATATTTAGATATGGATAAAGTTATAGAAGAGGCATTAGAATGTGTTCAAAAGGAATTAAAATAATATATTACAAAAAATAAATCTAAATTGGGCTTATTTATTTTATATAATCACATACAAAATTTGACAAATCACCCCCTAAGAGTGTATTATAACTACAACAGGGGGATTTTTTATGGAAGAGAAAAAAAGTAAAAATAAAAAAATTATAATATGGACAATAGGAATAATAACAATAATAACATTATTAGGAACAATAGGAAAAACAAACTCACCAAAAAACACAAATAAAATACAAATCAACAAAACAAGCCAATATACAAAAACACAAAGCACAGTAAGTCAAAATAAAGAAAAACAAAATATTACAAAAAATCAAAACATACAAAGTACAAATCAAGCTAATGAGGTTAAAGAAACAAAAACAAACACTACTTTTAACAGTAATACCAATACTATCAATACTCATACTACTAATACTGCTACTAATATAGGAACAAAAAGTAGTGATTCCAAAACAGCACAATCAACACAATCTAGTTCAACTCAAAAAAATAAATCCAAAAACCAAACATCGTCAACAACAAAGAAAAATACAACAGTTTCAACAAGCACAAAGGACAATAGTAAAACAGTATATGTTACCCCAACAGGAAAAAGATATCATTATATATCAACATGTGGAGGAAAAAATTCAACAGCCTCAACATTAAACAATGCAAAAGCAAGAGGATTAACACCATGTAAAAAATGTGCACAATAAAACATAGATTAGTAGCAAATCATAAACAAATTTATAATAAAGGGGAACAAAAATGGAAGAAAATATAGAATTGTGCTATTTCAGGTTAGAAAAAGACAAATACATAAATGTGCATGATGCCAAAGAAAAAATTGTAGGGAAAGATTTTAATTTTAGTTCAAAATACAAAATTAAATATATTAATAAAAATTTGGAAATAGAAGAAAACAAAAATTATATACCAAATTTTTACAACATAAATACAAATAATATCTCCAATATAACAGCCGTTATAGGAAAAAACGGTTCTGGAAAAACAACATTATTAGATATGATAACAAAAATTTTATGTGTGGGACCATTTCGAGAATATAACTTTATAATAGCTTTTATAAAAAACAATGAAATTTATGTTTATGCAAAAGAAGGTTTAATAAATAAAAAAATAGAACATGATTTTAAGTTAATAACATTTGAAAATCAAAATATTAAAGAAAGTATATGTAAAGATATAACAAAGAACACAAGCGTTGTTTTCTTTTCTAATATAGTTAATTTAAGAAATAAACAAATAAACAGTAGCATTATGAAAAATAATTTTTTTAATATATCAATAGAAGAAGATATTAATAAAACATATATAGAGCCAGAAATTGAACTCAATAGAAAATATGTAAATCAAAAATTTGTTGATCAAAGATTTGTTGATAATAGAGTTAATAGAGAAATTAAAAATAAAATGACAGAAAGAAATATCAAATTTTTATTACAAAATAATTCTATATTAAAAGTAGAAAACATTTCTCTATATTTTAAATGTTATCAAAAATTAGGAGTATTTACTTCTTCATTAGATAAATTGAGATATTATAGAAAAAATAATCCAGTAAAAAAAAGTGGTAATTATATAGATAAACTAAACTATTCAGTAACTAAAAAAGAAAAAGAAATATACGAAGAAATAGAAAGAGAAATATTAGATTCACATAGTAATAAAAGAAGAACTGTTTTATACATAGCATATTTCATTTTAATAGATAAATTTTTTGAAGAATTATATAATAAAATAAATAATAATGACATAATTAATTTAATAAATAATGAGATAAAGAAAAAAGTAAAAAGAAGTAGAGCAATAGAGATGATTTATCAAGTTATAGCGGTAATAAAAAATATAGAAATAGATAAAATTAAAACAATTTATCAAAGAAGTATTGATAGTGAAGATTCAATTACTGATATTGTAAATGAATTTAAAAAATTTTTACAAGAAATTTGTAAAAAATATGAACGAACATTAAACAATCTAAGAGTAATAATAGACAATCATCAAATAATGGTAGATACATTTAGGCCATATGGAAAAGGAAAAATTCAAAGTAGGAAAGTACTTCATCAAATAATGCCAATAATTTCAGTTCCAAATGAAGAAATAAAAACATTATATAAAATATTAAATTCAGACAATAATTTTATAGAAATGTTTAATCTGGAATTTAAAGGTTTAAGCTCTGGACAACAAGCTCTTTTAAATATGTATTCAAGTTTTTATGATGTTTTGGATAAAATTGAAGATAAAAAAAATGTATTAGTATTAATGGATGAGCCAGAATTATATTTTCATCCAGAGTGGCAAAGAAAATATATATATTTTATAGTTGAATTTTTTAATACCTATTATAAAAACAAAAATGTTCAAATTATATTTACATCAAATTCACCATATGTATTATCAGATTTAAACAATTCGAGTGTTATTATGATGGAAAAGGAAGAAGAAAATAAAACATTTGCCGGAAATATAATGAATTTACTAATTGATAACTATTTTATGGAAGATACCATTGGAAAATTTGCAGAAGAAAAAATAAAAGGAATAGTAAATCGAGTAAAAAATAAGGAAGTAAATAGTGATGATTTTAAAATAATTGATCAAATAGGAGAAGATGTAATAAGAAAAAATATAGAAGAGATGATAAAAAGATATGATAAAAATACAACCACTAAGAAATGATAAAATTGAAGAATATGGAAATATTATAAAACAAAAAATTGTAATAAAAAAAGTTGATATTGACTATATAGAAAAAATAATGGATAGACACAGAATAAAAATAGTAGACAAAGAACAATTTATTAAAAAAGCAAATGAATTCATAGAAGAGAAAATAGAAATTGATATAGATTTATTAATAAAAGGAAAGTTAGAAGAAATAATCAAAATATATAGGACATATGTAAATGAATATCCAGAGTTATTCAAAGATGAAATAACTAGCAAAGAAACAAATGAACAGAAATTAATGAACTATATATTAAGAGATATATTTAATTATGATAAAATTATCTCAAATAAAGAAACAGGTATTGCTTATGAAATTTTAAGTTCACTTGGAGTTAAAGTTTGTCCATATTGTAATAGACAATATATACAAACAGCAATTAATGGGAATAAAAAAATTACAAGAGCAGATATTGACCACTTTTATCCTAAAACTATATACCCAATGTTTGCCTTATCAATTTTTAATTTTATTCCGTCTTGTGGTACGTGCAATAAGTTAAAAAGTTCCAAAAGTTTTACATTAAATAACAATTTATATCCATATGAAGAAGGAGTAGAAGAATTTAGAATTTTCTCATATGAGATTCCAGATTATAGTATAAAAATAGAAAGAAATATAGAAGATACTCAATATAAAAAATTTTTAAAAAATGTCAATGAATTAAATCTAGAAGAAATATATAATAGTGGACATCAAGATGAAGTGAAAAGAATTGTAAATAGAAAAAAGTCATTTGTTGAAGCCAATATAGAACAATATAATAAACAAATGGGACTTGAAATTGAAAAAGATAGAATTAGAGACTATTTAGACTATTTATCAGAAGAACAGGTAAAAAGAACAGTATTAGGAAAATTAAAAAATGATATTATTGATGAACTATTAGAGGAATAATAAACATTATAAAAAATTGAGCTAACATTATTAAATATAAGTTAATAATGCTGGTTCAATTTTTATATATTTTTTTTCAAAATTACTTGATACAAAAGTATCAATATGATAGAATAACAACATACAATTTAAAGAAAAAAATAGAAGGAGAAAAAAATGGAAGAAATCGATTTAAAAGAACTATTAAGCTTATTTTGGAGCAAAAAAACACAAATAATATTAATAATATTAATATTCATGTTAATAGGAGTAATCTACACAGTAGGATTTGTAACACCAAAATACACATCATCAACAACACTACTATTAGCAACATCAGAAAACTCAACAACAAAATCAAGCACAATAACAACAACAGACATAACATTAAACTCTAAATTAGTATCAACATACACTTTATTAATACAAAGCAAAAGCGTATTAAGCCAAGTTATATCAAACTTACAAATGGACATAAGTGAAGAAGAACTAAAAAATAGCATAACAGTAACACAAGAAAAAGACACAGAAATAATAAAAATATCTGTAACAAACGAAAATGCAGCAACAGCAGAAAAACTAACAAATGAAGTAGCAAAGATTTTTATGCAAAAAGTACAAGAAATATATAAAATCAACAATGTCCAAGTTGTAGACAAAGCAGAACTAGAAACAGAACCATCAAACATAAACCATTCAAAAGATATATTAATATTTACATTTGTAGGACTAGTAGTAGCAGTAGGATATGTTTTAATAGCAAACATGTTAGATACAACAATAAAATCAGCAGAAGAAGTTGAAAAACAATTCAAAGTACCAGTTCTTGCATCAATACCATTATATAACTTTGAACCTGTAAAGAGCAAAGGAGGAAAGAAAAAATAATGAAAACGAAAAGAGAATTAATAACACAAAGAGATCCAAAATCTCCTGTATCAGAAGTATTCAGAACATTAAGAACAAACATACAATTCATGAATGCAAATAAAAAATTAAAAACTTTATTAATAACATCAACATTCCCAAGTGAAGGAAAAAGTTGGGTTGCATCAAACTTAGCAGTAACATTTGCACAAGCAGATAATAAAGTTATATTAATAGATGCAGATATGAGAAAAGGAAGACAATACACAATATTTGGAGCATCACCAAGACCAGGTCTTTCAAACTATTTATCTGGAATGGATGTTGAAGATGGACAAGAACCAGATGTAACAGATTACTTACAAAAAACAGATATAGAAAACTTATTAATAATGACAGCTGGAAACATACCACCAAATCCATCTGAATTATTAGTATCACCACAAATGAACAAATTACTAGAAGATTTAAAACAAGCATGTGACATAATCATAATAGATGGAACACCATGTGAATTAGTAACAGACTCTGTAATATTATCAAGAATAGTTGATTCAACAGTTATTGTAACAGCACATAAAGAAACTAAAAAAGAAAACCTAGAAAAAATAATAAGAAATATTCAGCATGTAGGTGGACATTTAGCAGGTGTTGTTGTAAACAAAATGCCAATATCTGTTAAGAAATATAATGAAAAATATTATTATAATAGTGCAACAGGTTCAACTTTAAATCAAACAACAAGTAGAAGAGAAATAAAAGAAAAAGCTTCTAATATATTAAAACAAAATGACGATATGTACAAAGAAAAGAAAATTGAACAAAGAAAATCAAATACAACTAATGTGAACGATGATTATGAATCAGAAAATAAAATGGAAAAACCAAGTTTTATTAAAAATAATAATTCAGGAGTAGACTTAGATAGGTCAAAAGATATATTAAATCAAATTAATTCATATTTAGATAATGAAAAGAAAAATTTACGCTAGAACAGAAGAAAGAGGAGAGCAAAAATGATAGACTTTCATACACATATATTACCAAATATAGATGATGGAGCAAGAAATATAGAAGAAACAATAGAATTAATAAAAGAAGCAAAACAAGCAGGATTTGACGAAATAATATTAACATCACATTACATTGAAAATTATTATGAAACAGATGTACCAGAAAGAGATATGTGGGTAAAAGCTATAAGTGATAATTTGAATGCAAAAGGAGTAGATATAGACTTATATTTAGGAAATGAAATTTATATATCTAATAATATGATGCAATTATTAATAGATGGTAAAGCATCAACAATAAATAATAGTTGTTATGTTTTATTTGAAATGCCATTAAATGCTGAGCCAATGGACTTATACAATGTCATATATTCTTTACAAGAGAATAAACTAATACCAGTATTGGCTCATCCTGAAAGATATTCATTTGTACAAAAAGAGCCTGAATTAATATATGATTTAATTCAAAAAGGTGTATTAATGCAAGCAAACTATGGAAGTATATTAGGACAATATGGTAAAAAAGCAGAATTTATTGTTAGAAAATTTTATGAAAACAATATGATACACTTTTTAGGAAGCGATGTACATAGACCAAATACAATATATAAAAGAATACCAGATGCAATTGCAGAAATAAGTGCAATTATTGGAGATGAAAAGGTTAGAGAATTAACAACAACTAACCCAAAACTTGTATTACAAAATAAAAGAATAGATGTAGAAGAGCCAATAGAATTTAGCTTGACATTTAAAGAAAAAATGATGATGCTTTTGAAAAATTTAAAAAAATAGGAGGAAACTTAAAGATGAGAAAGTACTTTGGAACAGATGGCATAAGAAGAATTGCCAATACAGAACTTACACCTGAATTAGTATACAAAGTAGCAAAAGCAGGAGCATACGTTCTATCAAAACATACAGACCATACACCAACAATATTAATAGGAAGAGATACAAGAATATCAGGAACATTAATAGAAAGTGCAATGGTAGCTGGATTTCTAAGTTATGGCGCAAATGTAAAATTGTTAGGAGTTATACCAACACCAGCAGTTGCATATTTAACAAGAAAATTACAAGCAGATGCAAGTGTTGTAATATCAGCTTCACACAATACATTTGAATTTAATGGAATAAAATATTTTAGCAATAAAGGTATGAAAATACCAGATAGTCTTGAAGAAGAAATAGAAGAAGTAATGGACTCTGGAAAAATAGACGAATTAACTGCAATAAGCAGTAAAATTGGTGTATCTGAATACAGAGCAGATTTATTAGATGAATATGTATATTTTTTCAGAAAGAATTTTGATGACAACTTTGAAAAAATAAATAAAGACAATTTTGTTGTAGGAATCGACACAGCAAATGGAGCAACATCAGTAGTTGCAGAAAAAGTATTCAAAGCATTAGGAATAAAATACAAAATAATAAATAATTATCCAGATGGAATAAACATAAATGAAAATTGTGGTTCAACACATCTAGAATCATTAAAAAAATTTGTAGTTGAAAACAAATTAAGCCTTGGAGTTGCATATGACGGTGATGGCGACAGATGCCTAGCAGTAGATGAAAAAGGTAATGAAATAGATGGTGATATGATAATGGCAATTGTATCAAACTATTTAAGGAAAAAAGGAAAATTAGCAAAAGATACAATTGTTGCAACAGTAATGAGTAATTTGGGATTACACAAATATGCAAGAGATAATGGATTAGAATTAGTTCAAACAAAAGTTGGAGATAGATATGTATTAGAAGAAATGCTAAAAGATGGTTACAACTTAGGTGGAGAACAATCTGGACACGTAATTTTATTAGACTACAATCCAACAGGTGATGGAATTTTAACATCATTAATGTTAATTCAAGCAATATTAGAAGAAAACGAGACATCATCAAAAATGACTGAAATAATAAAATTATATCCACAAGTATTGATAAATGCAAAAGTAAGCTCAGATAAAAAATATGATTATGAAAAAGATGATGAAATTAAAAATGCAATAGAAAAATTAGAAAAAGAATTTGCTGGAAATGGTAGAGTATTAATCAGACCTTCTGGAACAGAACCATTAGTAAGAGTTATGATTGAAGGAGAAGACCAAGAATATATTACGAAAAAGGCAAGAGAAATTGCAGATTTAATAGAAGAAAAATTAAAATAAAAAATTGCAGTTAAAATAAAATAACAATAAATATATTTTATAAAAAATAAATATAAATAAAACAAAAGAAAAAAGGGGGAAATATAAATGTTTGTATTTGATTTAACAAATCTATTAACATTATTTTTAGTAACTATTGTCACAGTATTATTCATTTATTTATCACAAGAATTAAAGAAAAGTATGGTTGCAGTAATTCCATTATTTGCATTTGTGGTAGACTTAGTAATACATACAATTCAAACATTAACATTAAAACAAGAATATTCATATTTGTTTGGAACATTAACAGCTAATATGGCAATAGATTTTGCGTTTTTACTAGTAACATTTTTAGCATATTTATGGGCTGACAATGTAGAAGCAAAAGAATTCAACAAAAAGACAATCAATAGTAAAGGAATTGATTGGTTATTTAAAGAAATTTAAAAATATTGGTTACCATTATAAGAAAAAAGTTGCTATATAGGTG
>OKRZ01001662.1_pt1 | contig 17077 bp, 14 predicted proteins | sample 1601141 | NCBI WGS metagenome assembly OKRZ01 (sample SAMEA3541524, study PRJEB24748) | human gut metagenome | biome: human gut; feature: human-associated habitat; material: faeces | place: China | collected 2012
GGTGTGTCGGACATGCACCCGTCGGATTGTCCAAACGTGGAAGAGACACGGAATCTGATGCAAACATTCAGCCGGAAGAAATGCACGCATTTTTTTCAACGAATGTTCCATCTACACTTCCAGCGAAATCGAAAAATGTGATCTTTTATCCTAGTACATCTCTTTCGACGCCAGCTGTCCGCCTGAAGCGGCAGCCTCCCGTCTATTTTTCATCATAGAGATGACATTTTACCTTATGTCCGTTGCCAACATCCTTGACCTGCGGCTCTTCGTGCTTACAGATCTCCATGCACTCACTGCAGCGGGTGTGGAACTTACATCCTGCAGGCGGATTGGCCGGGGAAGGAATATCGCCCTTCAAAAGGATACGTTCCTTTCTGACATCCGGATCCGGCATCGGAATCGCGGAAAACAGCGCTTTCGTGTACGGATGCAGCGGGTTTCCGAAAATATCGGCAGTCTCGCCGGACTCTACCATGCCGCCAAGGTACATAACGCCCACGGTATCAGAAATATGCTCTACGACAGACAGATCGTGAGAGATAAACAGATAGGTCAGTCCTCTCTCCTTCTGCAGATCGCGAAGCAGGTTAATGATCTGTGCCTGAATCGACACGTCCAGGGCAGATACCGGCTCATCACACACGATGAATTCCGGATTCAGCGCAAGCGCACGCGCGATACAGATTCTCTGTCTCTGACCGCCGGAAAACTCGTGCGGATAACGATCCTTGTGATACTCCTGTAATCCACAGTCCTTCATAACCTTGGTGATATAATCATCAAACTGCTCCTTCGGCACGAGTCCGTGCTCACGCACTGCCTCACCGATGATCTCACCGATCGGGAGACGCGGAGACAGGGATGAATACGGATCCTGGAAAATGATCTGCATCTTTGTGCGCAGATCGCGGAGCTGCTTCTTATCGTACTTGCTGATGTCCTCGCCATTGAAGAGAATCTCGCCGTCTGTCTTCTCGATCAGACGCAAGATCGTTCTTCCGGTCGTGGACTTTCCACATCCGGACTCTCCTACAAGTCCCATGGTAGTGCCGCGCTTAATGTTAAAAGACACGTCGTCGACCGCCTTCACACTGCCTGTCGCACCGCCGAAGAACCCTCCCTTAATCGGGAAATACTTTTTCAGATGAGACACTTCAAGAATATTGCCGCTCTGATTGGTTGTCTTTGTCGCTTCGTTATTGCTCATTCTTCGTGTCTCCTTCCTTGCCGACTGCCTCCGCCGCACAGCGGTAGCAACTTACAAAATGAGTCGGGGAAATCTGGTACATTCCCGGATATGCTCCCTCACAGCCGTCTACGCACATCTCGCAGCGATCCTTAAAGTAGCAGTAGTTCGGCATATCAATTGGGTTCGGAACGCTTCCCGGAATGCTGTAAAGCTTCTCCGTATATTTACCGACCACCGGCTTTGACTTCATCAGTCCGATGGTGTACGGGTGTCTCGGATCTTTGAAAATCTCGCGTGCCGTTCCTTTTTCCACGACACGTCCCGCATACATAACGACCACATAATCTGCCATCTCTGCAACCACACCCAGATCGTGTGTAATCAGCATGATGGAGCTGTTGATCTTATCCTTGAGTCCGCGGAGCAGATCGAGGATCTGTGCCTGGATCGTCACATCGAGCGCTGTTGTAGGCTCATCGGCGATAATCAGACGCGGATTACATGCGAGCGCCATGGCGATCATGATTCGCTGGCGCATACCGCCGGAAAGCTCGTGCGGATACATCCGGTATACGCCTTCCTTGTTGGCAATGCCGACCATTTCAAGCATCTGGATCGTACGTGTCTTGACGTCATCCTTTGTCATGTCCGGATTGTGAAGTGCAATAACCTCATCCACCTGCTCGCCGATACGAAGTACCGGATTCAGGGAGGTCATCGGCTCCTGGAAAATCATGGACATGTAGTTGCCGCGCAGCTTCTGCATCACAGAAGTCGGGGTGTTGACCACATTGTATACATGATCGCCGGTATTAAAGCGGATCTCTCCTCCCACGGTCTGACCGGATGGGCGCTGTACCAGCTGCATCAGGGAAAGGCTTGTCACGGATTTTCCACAACCGGACTCACCTACGATACCGACCGTCTTGCCCTGCGGCACATCAAACGATATACCGTCGACGGACTTGACCGTTCCGATGTCCGTGAAGAAATAAGTCTGAACGTTGTCGAACTCAACGCAGTTCTCCGGATTCTTCATCTTTGTCACATATTCCTCCTCCGGAATATGCTTTCTGTTTCTTTTTTTCTCGATCTCCTGCGTAATCTTGCGGTTCTCCCGCGCAATCGCGCGGGATTCTTTTGCGGAGATATAATTTGCGTTTTTCTTCTTATTATTAAATGCCATTCCTGTCACCTACCGTTTCATCTTCGGATCGAATGCATCACGCAGACCATCACCGATAAAGTTATATGCAAGTACCGTGAGCAGAATCAGGACACCTGCCGGAACCCACACGAATAAATAGTTCGTCATAACGTAAGAGTCGTTGACCGCATTGATGATACTTCCCCAGGAAGCTGCCGGATACTTGATACCAAGACCCAGGAAACTCAATGTGGACTCAGCAAGAATGACATCACCGATTCCCATACTTGCAAACACAACAAGCTGCGGAATGACGTTCGGAATCAGGTGTCTGAAAATTCTACGGCTTACACGGATACCGGTTGCCTCTGCCGCCGTCATGAACTCCTGCTCACGCAGGGACAAGATCTGTCCGCGGATAATACGGGCAATGCTGACCCAGCCGATGATACTCATGACAATACACAGCATGTAGATACGTGTCTTTGCCGAAGCCTTGTAGTAATCCATGATCGAACCAAGGATCAGATACAGCGGAATCGCCGGGATACAGTAAACAACATCAACCACACGCATCAGGAGTGTGTCCACCCATCCGCCGAAAAATCCTGCGATACCACCTACAATGATACCAATGATAAGCTCAATGATAACTACGACAAATCCGATCATAAGGGAAATTCGTCCGCCGTACATCAGACGCGCCAGAAGATCCATTCCGTTGCCGTCCGTTCCACACAGGTGCTTTACAGACGGTGCCGCATAACTGTCGATGACACGCGTCTCCTGATAGCGCTGAATCGTATACTGACCGTTTTTATCCTTGATCAGATAGGTGTCGGTCTCACCCTGCTCGTCCGTATACTCAAAGGAATTCTCCCCGGCAGTCATTGCTGCCTCAGCTGCCTCCTTGAACGCCGGTGTCAGTACGATACCGCTGGCTACCGGATTCATGCTCATATCAGATACATAAGCATAATCCGCACCGTCTGCCGTATGAATCATGGCAGCGCTTCCCTCGTTTTCAACCGTGTAGTTCACGCCGTCCGCCTCAACGTTCTTATCGCCGTTTGCGATCGCAGTCAGCACCTTGCTGTAAAAATCATAAGAAAATGTTGTGCCTTCGTCAAAAGCTGTCACAGACTTCCGACAGGCGATACCAAGCTCTGTCGTCGTGTACAGTGTCTCTTTCACACCAGATGCATCGAACACATACTCCACGCCGTTGTAAGTAAACTGGTTCTGTCCGGCTGCCTCCGCAGCGTCATGCTCCTCAGACTTTAATGCCAGCGGATTCATCTGCTGCTCTGCCGCGTAGATGTGATATGTGTCGTCATCAATTTTGCCAAGTGCCAGTGTCTGTCCATCTCTGGTCTCGAACACCAGGGCATTTTTCGTCACGGCCAGGATCATCTTGGAATACACATCGCTCGGAAGCTCCACACCGTCCGCTGCAAACACCTGAAACTCATCAATTTTTGCCGCGCCGGCATAATCCTTCTTCATCTCTTCCGTGCGGTAAAAGACCTCACTCTGGGAATACGGATTGACTGCACCTCCGACAAAGGCAAACAGGAACATACAGACAATGATAACCAGTCCTACAATTGCCAGTCTGTTGCGGAAAAACCGCTTTGCAACCATCATTCCGGGGGAAAGTACGCGGACACGCTGCGCGTCATCAAGCTTCATATTATTCTTCTCGTTCTCCATGTTCTCTCCTCCTTTCTAGTTCACGCGGACACGCGGGTCCACAACTGCGTATAAAATATCGGCAATCAGGTTGCCAAGTAAGATCAACACTGCTGAAAACAGCATGTAGAACATAACAAACGGAATGTCACCCTGTAATACCGCCTGGTAAGAAGTATATCCGATACCTGGGATCTGGAACAGCGTCTCTGTTACCATGGCACCACTGAAGAGTCCCGGCAGTGTACCGCCGAGCAGCGTGATAATCGGGATTAAGATATTGCGGAATGCGTGGTAATGAATGACACGCTTCTCCGGCAGTCCCTTCGCGCGCGCCGTACGGATGTAATCCGCATTCAGCACTTCAAGCATATTGGTTCTGGTGTAACGCATCAGGGAACCGATGCTCACGATCGTCAGTGTAATTACCGGAAGTACCAGATGCCATGCCATATCCAGAATCTGCCGTCCGGAGGAAAGGCTCTGGAAGTTACGTCCGACAATACCGTAGAGGTCGAACCAGCCAAGCTTTACGGAAAAGACCCATTTTAAAAGTGTTGCAACGAAAAAGCTCGGAAGAGAAATACCGACCAGTGCAATAACGGTGATTGTATAATCGGTTGCAGAATACTGCTTTCTCGCAGCGGCAATACCTGCCGGAATTGCGATGATGATCTCCAGAGCAAAAGATGCCAGTGACAGTGCAAACGAATACCAGATAACGCTTGCAAATTTGGTCAGTACCGGCTGGTTAAAATACCAGGAATCACCGAACTGTCCGCGGATTGCTTTTGCTGCCCAGCGGAAATATCCCTGGATCACACCGGTGTCCAGACCGTACGATGCATTTAACTGTGCCACCCATTCGTCATAACTCTTTGCTCCCGGTCTCTGTGACAATGTCAGTGCCTGCTGCTCCACGAATGACGACGGCATGCAACGCATGATCGCGTAGATGATCATGGAGACGAAGAACAGTATGACAATCGAGAGCAATACTCTCTTAACAACAAATTTCTTCATGATTCTTTTTCCTTTCCTCGCTGCTTCTGATGCTAAAGGTATTTTGCAAAAAGGCGTCACGCATCCTCTTGCAAAATACCTTTAAATCCCTATGCACCATGGCACAGGTTGTAGAAGAGGGGAACCTGCTCCCCTCTCCCTCCACCATCAGCCAGTTACTCTGATCCTTAGTTCATCTGGATCTTCTCAATCTCGTTGAGATAGCTATAGAAGGTTGTCAGATCCTGCGGAATGGAATCCACATTGACACGCTGTGTACTGAATACAGAAGCGTTCTGTCTCTGATATACCGGAATCTCTACAGCGTAATCTACGATAAAGTCAAGTGCTTCCTTATAAACTGCCTTACGGAATGCCTGGTCGGTATTGGTTCTTCCCTCCATTACCAGTTCATCCAGCTCGTCAGAGTAGATTGCATAGTAGTTTGCGCTACCGCCTTCGCTGTGATAGATCTGGAACATATCCGGATCTAAGGTTGCCTGCCATGCTGCGCACCACATCTCTGCAGTCTCACTGTTTAACGCATCCCACATGATGGTTCCGTCAGCCAGATCGTTGATTGTCAGATCAAATCCGATGGTCTTAAGTGCCTCGGATGCTGCGGTCAGGATACCGAAGGAAGGATGATCTCCCTTTCCGCCTCCGCCGATCATTACCTCATAGCTTAACTTCGCACCAGCCGGAGCTGCTGTTAACTTGCCATCTGTTACTGTGTAACCTGCTGCCTCGAAGAAGCCAAGTGCTGCGTCAAGTGCTGCAGCATACTTCTCGTCATCCGACATACCGTCTGTGTAGATCGGGTTGCCGTCTACGTCCTTGGAGAATGCAACCTCGTAGTCTGCGTCAGACTTCTGCGGTGCTGCCCAGGAAGTATTGGAGATCGGGTAGTTAATTACTGCTGCTGCCTCTCCATAATAGGAGTCGATAACCATATCACGATATACAGAAATTACTGTTGCGATTGCTTTTCTTAAATCTTTGGACTGCTCAGAAGAAGGATCATCGCCAACCTTAACGTTCTGGGAGTTGATTCCGATGTAACCATAACCATTGTTATCGTACAGTGCTGTGGTTAATACATCACCGGACACCTCACCGTTGCTGTTCTCAGAGCAGATCTGTGCCATAACCTCTTTGGAGATGGACGGATCAGAAATATCTACCGTACCCTGAACAACACCCGGAAGCTTATCTGCCTCAGCGGTCTCCTTGAACTGGAGTTCCTTGGTAACCGGTGCTCCCTTGTAGTATGACTCATTCGCCTCGAGATATACTGTCTTGTTCTCGTAGCTCTTGAAGACATACGGACCAGCGCCAAGCGGAGCGGTCGTCTTCTCGCGGATTGCGGAAAGATCACCCTTTGTGAAACCGAACTGGTTGTTATCGTAATCGTACTGGCTCTCATCACCATAATAATGAAGCGGTGTGATCTGGATATCCATGGTCTGAAGTGCCGGTGCGCTGACCTCTGTCAGAACAACACGTACGGTCTTGTCATCCAGCTTCTGGATACCGGAAATATTTGCTGCTGCATCACCGGTCTCAACACCTTCGGTAGCGTATGCATATACGTCTTCCGGAATCAGATCGGAGAGAGCGCTTCCTGCGGACTCTGCCTCCATAGCTGTAAAGCTCCATCCGTACTTGTCACCGATTGCCATAAAGAAATCCTTAGCGGTCGCATCTGCCGCAAGACCGTCGAAGCCCCACTGTGCTGCTGCGCCTGCTACGTCGCCCTCTTCGCTGACGCCGTTCTCTACGCAGTAATCAACGATTTCCTGTGCGAATGCTGCACCACCATCGTTTACAGCATCCCAGAATGCGTTCTGCTGATCTTCTGTCCAGTATGTGAAGTCTGTGTTATCCTCGCCTGCTGCCGCAAGTAAAGATGCCAGTGTGGACATACCGCTTCTGTACTCTTCCATACCCTCGATCGGGAGAGAGTATACAGATGCGCCTCCGTCATAAGTCGGATCACAGAATACATAGAAAGAGAAGATGATATCATCTGCGGTTACCGGCTCTCCATCAGAGAAAGTCAGATCATCACGAAGCTTGAAATCATAGTATACGGTTCCGTCTTCGTTCTCTGTGATAGTCAGATCGGTTGGTCCGTAGTAAGTATAATCGGTACCGTTGTACGAAGTGGTCTCACCCTCGATACCATTGTAGATAAACTCACCGGAACGATCGTTGTAAACCAGAGAAATCTGTGTCACATCAACGATGTTCTGATCCGGCACACTCTCAGCGAAGAATGGGCTGAACTTCTCGCTCATACCGTCATTTGCGATAACGAGCGGTGTGTCGCTGCCGGATGCAGCCGTGCCTGCTGCCTCTGTGCCTGCTGTCTCGGTTCCAGCTGTCTCGCCGCCAGCCTTGCTTCCGCCGCAGCCTGCAAATGAACCGACAGTCAGTGCTCCTGCCAGTAACAAAGCAAGAGTCTGTCTCATTTTTTTCATAATATTTCCTCCTTATAAAAATATTATCTATGTTTTAACCTTATAAAAGGAAAAAACCTACTCCATTGTAGCATTCTCAATCAGAATGCCGCTGTAATTGCGGTCATAATACTTTCCGAAAAAAAATGCAACCGCCAGAAACAGGAAATGGCATATCAGATAGATACATTCCATTCCCATACGGATCTCACCACGGTGCAATACCATGTATACAAGATCCAGAACCGCTCCGATTCCCGTCAACACCATTGCCCCGATACAGGAACGCTTCATGCGAAGCAGCCCCGTCTCATAGTGTGCCCGGTGCATACGGACCGGTGCCCCGATATAGCTGACCGCACCATAAAGCATGTATCCGAGCGGAAGAATCACAAACAGATACGGGAATACAATCCACGCTGTGCGGGACGAATCCGGATTTAAAAGTCCCATTCCAAGCTCAATCACCCACAGCGCGATCGTCCAGATGACATTTAAAATGCCTGTCCGCCGCTTCTGCTGCTCATCAAACGGAAGCACATAAAAATCTCCCTGATAGGACGTTCTTGTCACCAGAAGACCATGCCGGTTCTGCTTTAATTCATTTTGATAATCCTTTTGGTAAGGGTTCTTGATCATCGCCGCTTCCGCCTCATTGCTCTCTGTCCGTCATGCAGTATGGTACAAAATTACCGCGTTATTGTGCTAAAATATTTTTGTGTAACAAAAAAAAGTGACAATGAACCGCTTTGTCCACTGAACACTTCACAAAATACACTTGTATGTTGCACACGCACAACACTTTTTTTATTATACATGTGAAACTGGTTTTGTCAATACTTTTCCCGCTGGCACATTCTGCCTCGTTTCGCATGTTTTTACAATCTCATTTAGTTCTATGCATATTTTTACACTATGTTTTATTTATTTTTTCTACTTTTTCTTCTATTCTGTGCTGTTTTTCTGTCATTTTTCATTTTCTGATCCTAATTTCTTTATGACTAAATATGCAGTTTTCTTTTCCCATGTTTTTCCACGTAAAAAATCCCGGAACGGATTTTACTCTCCGTTCCGGGATTTCTCTTCCCTGTATAAGTATGCATCACCTGCGGTCATACATACCAGCCAGTTCTTATGATGTTATGCTGTCTTTGTTGCGTACATGAAGTACTTCATACCGAATACCGTTGCGTAGATACCGGTTACGTTAGACTTCTGCATGTAAATATCATTGTAGTAGTAGATCGGAACTACTGCCCATGTGTCCATCAGCATATCCTCTGCCTGATGCATTAAGTCAACACGCGCTGCAAAATCTGTTGTGGTGCGGATCTGATCGATTAGTGCATCATATGCTGTCCAGTCCGGAGAAGAAGATACCGGGGTACCCTTTCCTAACTGCATATCGTTGTTACCGGAATCAGAGGTAAAGATCTCTAACATGTTAACCGGGTCGTTGTAATCTGCAAGCCATCCCTCACGCGCGATGGTGAAGTTACCGCTCTTACGATCCTCAAGGAATACATTCCAGTCCTCAGACTTGATCTCAAGGTTGATACCAAGTAATGCCACATCCTGCTGTACGGACTCAGCAACTGCAATGTGTGCTGTACCGTCGTTTGTTAAGTATGTCATGGAGATTGCCGGATCTACTGCGTATGTACCGTCACCGTTGTCTGTAAATGTGTATCCAGCCTCTTCCAGTAAGCCCTTTGCTGTCTCAAGCTCGCCAGCACCGGTAGCTGTTGCATCATAGTAAGAAGTATCTGCTGTCTTGAACACGCCGCCGTTACCGTCTGCCATACCTTCCGGTACGAAAGAATCAGCCGGGATCTGACCTGTCTGGCCTACGTTCTCAACGATGAACTGACGGTCAACCAGTAAGCTGATTGCCTCACGCATCTTAGCAGCCTCTTCCTCTGTCTTGCCATCGAAGATCGGGTCGTTTACGTTGAAGCCGATGTAATAGGTTCCCAGGTTGTCAAGAATACCAAACTCCGGATTGACACCATTTAAGGAAGGAATCTCATCGTTCGGTACGGAATCAATGTAGTCAAGGTCACCGCTGTTGTATGCAGCATAGGTTGCTGTATCATCAGCGCTTAACATGAAGTGAAGCTCGTCCATGGTTACGTTTGCCGCATCATAGAAGTTCGGGTTCTTTACATAAACCATGCTCTCGTTGTGATTCCAGGACTCCAGTGTGTAAGCACCGTTGCATACGAAACCTGCTTCCTGTGCCCACTTGCCAGGAACAGTGCCGTCCGGATCAGCAGCCTCTACGGATGCCTGATGTACCGGATAGAATGTCGGGAATGCCATCAGATCGTTAAAATAAGGGCACGGGCTGACAAGCTTGATCACGAGTGTGTAATCATCCGGTGTCTCAACTGCCAGTGTACCGTCATCGTTGCGGGCGATTACATCGAACAGATAAGCATAGTCTGCTGCTGTCTTCTCATCGATGACACGATTCCAGCTGTATACGAAGTCAGATGCCTTTAAGTCATCTCCGTTGCTCCACTTGGACTCAATCATGTGAACGGTGTACTCTGTTCCGTCCTCAGATACTTCCGGCATATCGGATGCGAGTGCCGGGATAAGATTACCATCCTTATCATAGGTATAAAGACCTGCGAAAGAGTTTACTGCAAGGCAGCCACCGTCTACGGAGCTGTTTAATGCAGGATCAAGGTAATCCGGCTCACTTGCCAGGTTGATGTTGAGCACATTTGTCTCAGCGTTTGTGGTTGTTGCTTCTGCAGTTGCTGCAGCCTCTGTGCCAGCAGCGGTTCCTGTGGACTCGCCTGTACTTGCTGTGGAATCAGATGATCCGCCACAAGCCGTAAGACCAAGTGCCATAGAAGCAACCAGTAATGATGCTACTAATTTCTTCATAATGAATCCTCCTTGTTTTCCGAAGGAAAATGCGACTGTCACAACAGGAGCAGAGGATTTTCCTCCAATAAAATGATCTATGTTCCACGCACCTCTTCGGTAACGTTGAAACCTTATTTGTTCCAGCATGCAACGAAGTGTCCGCTGCCTCTGTCAGAAAGCGGCGGCATCTCTTTTGCGCACTGCTCTGTCGCGTATTTGCATCTGGTGCGGAACGGACATCCGGTCGGCATCTTCAGAGGGCTCGGTACATCTCCCTCCAGCACGATACGCTTGCTGTGTCTGGCTGTCTCCGGATCCGGAATCGGAACCGCTGACAGTAAGCTCAATGTATACGGATGCATCGGATTGCCGTTTAACTCATCGGCATCGGCAATCTCCATCATTTTTCCAAGATACATAACTGCAATACGGTCGGAAATATGGTGAACGACCAGCAGATCATGAGCGATAAACAGATACGCCACGCCCAGCTTGTCCTGCAGTTCCTCGAACATATTTACCACCTGCGCCTGAATGGACACATCCAGTGCGGATACCGGCTCGTCACAGACGATAAACTTCGGGTTTACCGCGAGTGCTCTTGCAATACCGATACGCTGTCTCTGTCCGCCGGAAAACTCATGTGCATAACGCATGGCATGCTCGGCATTCAGTCCAACCAGCTCCATGAGGTTCAAGATTTTCTCACGGCGCTCTTTTTTATTCGCATATAATTTATGAACATCCAGAGGCTCTCCGATGATGTCCTCGACCGTCATACGCGGGTTCAAGGATGAATACGGATCCTGGAATACCATCTGCATCTGTCTGCGGTAAGGAAGCATGTCCACATCCACTTTCTTGCCAAGCACCGGCTTGCCGTTTGCATCGACGATCAGCCTGCCATTCTCATCATACTGCTCGCCGCTGTCAAATAGCACCTTACCATCGAACACGATGCGTCCGGCAGTCGGCTGGTACAGACGAAGCAGCGTTCTGCCGACAGTCGTCTTGCCGCATCCCGACTCTCCTACCAGACCAAGTGTCTCGCCCGGCTTGATTGCAAATGAAATATCATCCACCGCTTTTAGCGGAATCGTCTTAAATCCCTGATGCACAGGAAAATACTGTTTTAAATGACTTACCTCAAGAAGGTTCTTTTCCTCACTCATTACTCTGCCTCCTCCTGTGCCTCATATAACTCTTTGATGTTCATCCAGCAGCTTGCCAGATGGGTATCGCTGATGCGAAGTTCTTCCGGTTTCTCAGAAAGACAGATCTTCATCGCCGCATCACACCGCGGGCAGAATGCACAGCCAGCCGGCATCTGCAACAGGTTGATCGGTGTACCGCCGATCGGCACCAGCTTTTCGTTCATATTGTCTGCCTTCGGGATGGAACGAAGCAGTCCCTTGGTATATTCATGTGCCGGACGGTAGAAAATATCATCCGCTGTACCGCGCTCGCAGACACGTCCGCCGTACATAACAAGAATCTCATCACACATACTTGCAATGACGCCGAGATCATGGGTTACCATGATAATCGCCATTCCAAGCTTCTTCTGCAGATCCTGCATCAGTTCCAGAATCTGTGCCTGAATCGTCACATCAAGTGCCGTTGTCGGCTCATCTGCAATCAGGATATCCGGCTCACAGACAAGTGCCATGGCGATCATGACACGCTGACGCATACCACCGGACAGCTCATGCGGATACTGCTTCATACGGCTTTCCGGCTCATTGACGCCGACCAGTGTCAGCATCTCCACCGCGCGCGCCCACGCCTCTTTTTTATTCTTATCCGTGTGTAATAATATTGCCTCAATCAGCTGACTTCCAACGGTAAATACCGGGTTTAAGCTGGTCATCGGATCCTGGAAAATGATGGAGCATTTTTCTCCGCGGAACTTCTGCATCTGCTTGCTGTTCCATTTGGTAATGTCCTCACCGTGGAATCTTACCTCTCCGCCAGTGATCTTACCGGTCTCCGCCAGAATCTGCATGATGGAATATGCAGTAACGGATTTACCGGAACCGGACTCTCCTACGATTCCGAGGGTCTTTCCCGGCTCTAAGTTAAAGGAAATACCATTGACAGCCTTTACCTCACCTGCATCTGTAAAGAAACTGGTATGAAGGTCTTTTACTTCTAATATATATTTATTTTCTTCGCTCATATCCTTATCTCCTTAATTCAATTTCGAGTCGAAAGCATCACGAAGACCATCACCCAGTAAGTTCAATGCCAGTACGATCAGGCAGATGGCGATTGCAGGAATGACCAATCTAAGTGGGTAGGACTGCATGCCGGCTCTGGCGTCGTTTGCCAGACTTCCCAGGGAAGTAAGCGGTGCAGATACACCAAGTCCAAGGAAACTCAGATAACTTTCGGTAAAAATTGCACTCGGCACCTGAAGTGCTGTCGTAATAATGATAACGGACAGACAGTTCGGCAGAATATGTCTGCGCAGGATTCTGGCATTCTTTGTACCGATGCATCTTGCTGCCAGAACGTACTCGTTGTTCTTAATGGAAAGGATCTGGCCTCGGATCAGACGCGCCATACTTACCCAGTACAGAAGTCCGAATACGATGAACATGGAGATCATGTTCGTTCCCAGCTTTTCCAGCACCGTTCCGGTAATGAGCGGTTTTAAGGTCTCATTAAACACTACCGACAGCAGAATGATGATCAGCATGTCCGGCAGGGAATAAATAATATCCACAATACGCATCATGATGAGGTCGACTTTTCCACCAAAATATCCTGCAATGGAACCGTAAAGCAGACCGATGATCAATACCATGATCGATGCCACAACACCGACCGACAGGCTGACTCTCGTTCCGTAGATCACACGGATAAAGTAGTCACGGCTTAAGCTGTCCGTTCCGAAGATATGTGGAAACAGCTTCTCGCCGGTCTCGTTCATATACTTTGTCTCAAGCTTGGAATATTCAAACGGTCCAAGGTTCGCTGCGGATTTGTCACGCACACCGTTGACCGAGATAATCTCGGAATACTTGTAAGGACATACATGCGGTGCGATGATGATGGTCAGAAGGATCAGCACCAGTACGATGATACTTCCCATGGCAAGCGGATTCTTGCGCAGGCGTCTCATACCATCCTTGAAGAATGTGGTAGACTCACCCATGACATCCTGCTGCTTCTTTTCCTCATCTGTCGCCTTCTCGAAATTTGCCTTATTGAATTTGCTCAGATCTACCTGTGCCGACAGAATCTGTCTATGTTTCAACTCCATTACTTCTATCCGTCCTTTCGTACTTTACTCAAATGTGATTCTTGGATCGACGAACTTATATGCAATATCGGTCAGCAGGTTTGCCACAACCATTAAAATTGCGAGGAAAATTGTCGTTGCCATAATCATCGTATAGTCTCGGTTGGTAATACTTGTTACGAAAGACGATCCCAGTCCTCCGATGGTAAAAATATTCTCAACAACCATGGAACCTGTCAAAATGTATGCAACCATCGGTCCCACATAAGTGATAACCGGAATCAGCGCGTTGCGCAGTGCATGTTTGAAAATGACCTTCCAGCCCGGAACACCTTTCGCTCTCGCGGTACGGATGTAATCCTGGTTCAGGGAATCCAGCATACTGGTCTTTGTCAGACGTGTGATGTACGCCATCGGATAAACACTCAGTGCGATGATCGGCAGTACATAGTTCGGACTCGTGGACGACCATACCGGGAACCAGCCGAGCTTTAAGCAGAACACTAAAAGAAGCAGTGTTGCAAGCACGAAGGACGGCATCGCCGTACCAAGCGTTGTAAAGAATACGATCAGCCGGTCCGGCCAGCGGTTACGCGTCAGCGCCGCAATACTTCCAAGTACAAGCCCGACCACGATTGCCACCAATGCAGCCATGCCACCAAGCTTTGCCGATACCTTAAAGCGGGAAGAAATCTCGCCCCAGATATCACGACCGCTATGTAAGGATACGCCCCAGTCACCATGGAGAAGATTGTTCATATAAATCACATACTGCTCCGGAATTGGTTTGTCCAGATTATATCTCTCTTCCAGGACTTTCTGTGCCTCCGCACTCGTCGCTTTTTCCTTATTAAAAGGACCGCCCGGGATAATGTTCATCACAAAGAATGTAATGGCACTGACGATCAGGATGGATACAATCGCCAGCAAAACTCGTTTTACGATATACTTTCCCACTTTTTTTCTCTCCTGCTTCTTGAAAATTCTTTCTCGTTTTATCGCTCTAACATTGCGTTCTTTTATCTGTCTGTTTCTCTAATGCAATGTCACTTTAATCCGATAAAATAGTATAAGTGTATTATACTCGCTCACTATCATTTGTCAACCGCTAATTGTATACAAAAATACATGGATATTACCTCCTTTTTCTGTACGCCCAGTAAATACAAGTGTTTTTCCCACATAAATACTCTGTCCTTTTTTTTAGAAATTTGTTATACTTTCTTCAATCACATCATTTCTTACAGAAAGAAGGCAGCTCCGTCATGATTCAAAATGATGATATTCTGAATATGAACTTTTATAAAAAGGAAAAATTTACCGGCAGTTATCAGGGAATGCGTTACCTCATCCAGAAAGCCCAGGGCGAGGATGAAAGCGACATCTTCCGTGTCACTATCTGGCCCGGTCCTTATAATTTCGCCAGCACCGCGGACGATCTGAAAAGTTCTGTCACCTTTCCGTTTACGCCGGAAGGCAAAGAGCAGGTGGTCAGCTGGTTGAATGAGCAGTGGAGTGCGCACCGCACCGAATGGTCCGGACGGTAAATCAGTTTCTTCCTTTATATAAGTATCTCGCTGATTTATTATCACTGCACCGCAACACAGCATCAAAAAAGCCATATACGAAGTATACCTCTTCGTATATGGCTTTTCTTATTCTATTCCTATTCACAGAAACGCCCGCAAATTCCCAAAGCTCCACGCCGTGTTCTGCATTCTGTCCCTGCTCTACTGCGGGTAACAGGAGCTTGAAAAGGTTCAAGTCCTGTCTTCCACTTTTCTCCTGCTTTACTGCGGGTAACAGGACTTGAACCTGCACGGTCTCCCACCAGAACCTAAATCTGGCGCGTCTGCCAATTCCGCCATACCCGCTTATCAGAGAAATAACTGCTTCCCTTGGAAAGCTACCGGTATATTATAGCGTGCTGGCAGACAGATTGCAACTTCTTTTTGGATTTAAGCCTCCGGCTTCTCATAGCGTGTCCACACTTTGTCCGCGCCGCATACATTCTTCGTGCCGTCCTGCTGAACGATAATATAATCGCCCTCACCGATAAAGGTACGTCCTCTGCGGTGCTTGATGTACGGGCACACGATCGTACCGTCGGGCCGCTCAATCTTTACGAGCGAATCCGTCACGATCCATCCCTTGGTCACAACATCGGAAAACAGTTCAAAACCATCTTCCATCCCTTTTCCCACTTCGTATTTGTCTACTTCGGACTCTAACGGAATTCTTCGACTCTTCATAGGTCTCCTCCTTTTCCGGTGATGCTCCCTGCTTACCTTCCTTATATTCTGAACACTTTCGTCCGCCGCATGAAAACGCGGGCGTCCATCCTGGCACCATATTCACTTCTGCCTTCGCCTACATTATACCATACTGTCCGAAAATTTACATGCCTTTTTTCGTACTTTCGCACTATTCCCATGAAACAACAAAAATCCCCGTGATGCCGGAATATGACATCGTGGGGATTTTCGCTCTATATACCTGCCGTATTCCGGCAGCATTTCTTATTTCTTATCTCTTTATGATCTGGCGATCCGCTCCGCCTGCGCCCTTCGCACAAACCGGAATGCGCCAATGCTCTCAAGCGCCTTCGCTGTTGCAAAGAAGATGACGGAATCAATCGGCCACATAATCAGATTCTTTAATGCACGCGCCGGAAGGATCACCATGAATGCCTGTCCATATAACACGGTGAGACACAATGTATTCAGGAACACATTGCACACCAGCATCACGATGAACTTGGTGATGAGCACACGCGGCAGTGTGAGTTTCTTCTTATAATACATACAGCCGTACATGACGCCTGCCAGCATCGTAACCAGTGTCAGCTGCGGACAGAACGGACCGGTCGGCTTTAAGATGTATTTGATAATATCAAGCGTTCCGGAAAAAATGCCGCCAACCGTCGGTCCAAACAGGTAGGCAATGATTCCGTTCGGGATACTCGAAAAACCGATGCGGATAAAATTGCCGTATTCGATGGAGAACATGCCAAGAATAATGGCGATGGCTGCCAGCATAGCCATGGTAGTGATGGTTCTTACCGATTTTAATTCACGGTAGGAATCGGTGAACAAAGCGACGAATTTTTTCATAAAAAAATTACCTCCTTTGCAGACCTCATCATACTACAACTGGAGATAATATTCCTATCTTCGGATGCAGCGGGATGCGACTCATGCACCGCAAGAAAATCTTTTCGTCTGGCTGACAACTCCCTGTTCAGCCGGCACTTAACGCGCATGTGTCTACTCTGCGAACAATATTTACTTGCAACGGTAACAGTATAACATACCTTAGCGGTAATACAATAGGCAATTCTCACTAAGTTTTGTTCCAAAGTCACAAAAAGCGGAAAACCTTTACCGGTTTTCCGCTCTTTATTCCTTAGTGAGACACGGGGGATTCGAACCCCCGACAACCTGATTAAAAGTCAG
>OKRZ01001671.1_pt1 | contig 17019 bp, 16 predicted proteins | sample 1601141 | NCBI WGS metagenome assembly OKRZ01 (sample SAMEA3541524, study PRJEB24748) | human gut metagenome | biome: human gut; feature: human-associated habitat; material: faeces | place: China | collected 2012
GTAGGACGATCAAACCCATGATTTTCTAACATTGGATATAATTGATTTTGCTTACGAGATAGATGGATACGCCATTCTGCTAAGGAATCAAATATGCCAAGCCAAGGATTTTTAATAAACTTATCTTGTTTTAATAATTCATCCGCTTCAAGAGCTACTTTTTCAACAGCATTGATTTCTTCTAAATAAGCCCACAATGGATGATTCTCTGGGTACTCATTTTCGGCACGCACTAATACACCGTCAAATAAATTCAACAAATCATCCATCTTGTCTAGTATTTCTTCATCCTTATAGACACCTTTCAAACTTTGCTCTGCATAAGCAAATTCGTCAGGCGTGCAAGTACCTAACTTTTCTTTTAAAATACGATTACCCTCTTCCAAGGATAATTTACCGTCTAAATAATCCTCTTTAATAGATACAATAATTCTGTACCGTTCGTTATTAATGTCTAGCTTTTGCTGTAATGGATTCATATGCTTATACCTCCACGGGTCAAAGACTATTAGTATATACAATATATTATTACTATATTAAATATACATTTATTATACTTATTTTGAAAGTAATTTTCAGTTGCTGTGGATACATTTCTCAAGATAATTGAGCCACAAAATACTTTCACCCCATATAATTAAACCCTTAAGTACTTTCACCAGCACATAAAAAAGCACCCATACAATGTATGAGTGCCTTCTATTAATTTCTAAAATCAATATATTCAGTTTTAGAAGATGCTACTGGATTACCATTAGAATCTGTAGCAGGGGTAAAACGCCATGTAGAAATTTTTTCAACAAGCGCTTCGTCAAGGGCAGTAACGCCACTAGATTTTACGACCTCTATATCCCCTACAGAACCATCTTCATTAATGGTAAAACGCACATCTGCACTATGAATCGAATCGCCATAACCAGTAATATTAATTTGATCTACAGATGGAGTAGATATGGCTACAGGCAATTGAAATGGAGCCGCCAACACAGAGGCTACCATACTAGTTACAAACAATGCGCTTAATACAGTACAACGCAACACTTTTTTCATCACATTCTCCTTATTTAGCTGTTACAGCTTGTTTAGGTAGAGTAATTGTCATCCCAATAATAGATTCATGAGCCTTTTGGTCCACTCCAATAGCAGGTGTGAATTTCCATTGAAGGATTGCCTTTTTCACAGCTTCATCTACTGGTGCATAACCAGAAGAACGTTCTACGAATACATTTTTAACATTACCTTTTTTATCAATTAAGAAGCGTACGCGCATATTAGGCGCTACTGTAGCTGTTTGAGGAACCTCAGGCAACTCAGGTTTTACAATTTCCACTTCGCGCGGAGATTCTAAGAACTTAGCGGCATCAGCTGTATAGTTACCTAATACGCCAAAGGATGCAACAAGTAAAGCCGCCGCAGTGAATCGGAATAATTTATTCATAATATGCCTCCTTAGTTATTGTAAGTCTATAAATAATATCATACTAAATAAAGATGAATATTTAAAGAATATTTTCTTATTGATAAATTTTCTCATTTATGATATATTGAGTTCAAGATAACTGTTCGGACTTACATATCAGGTAGATATGACAAAAAACTACACAAAGGAGGTTCATCATGAGACGTAGAAAGCGTATTCAAATGAAGGTCATGATGGTACTTGGTATCGTTGCCCTCATTGGGCCAAACCATCTACAAGCTCTCATCCACTAATGGATCGTGACCCAAGCAGACGAACGTATTACTGCCAATAGCCGCTACGTTAGTAGCGGCTATTTTTCCGTTTAAATTCAGAGAAATATTCCTTTTCAAATTAATTCATTATTAGAGCAAAATATTTCCCTCAAACAAGATTGTTAAGGTTTTTAAAATTAGTATCTATAAAAAGGAGGTTTATTATGAAATCCAATCGAGTCGTATTAGTCGTAGTATCATTAGCACTTATGTTATTAGCTCTTGCCGGTTGTGGAAAAGATGCAGCCCAAGACAGTCAGAAAAAATTAAATGTTGTAGCTACTACTACAATGTTAACGGATTTAGTAAAAGAAATTGGCGGTGACCATGTATCCGTCCAAGGACTCATGGGCCCTGGCGTAGACCCTCACCTCTATCAAGCGAGTGCCGGCGATGTAACAACTATGTCTAAAGCAGATGTTGTGGTGTACAACGGCATTCACTTAGAAGGTAAAATGGGTTCCATTTTCGACAATTTAACAAAACAAAATAAAGCTACTATCCGCGTATCCGACGCAATTGATCCAGCTACTCTACTCGACTTTGACGAAGAAGATGGCGTGAAAACTAAAGATCCTCATATTTGGTTCGATGTAGCTAACTGGAAACTTGCTGCCAAAGCGGTTTACGAAGGTCTTGCAAAAGCAGATCCAGCTCACAAAGAGGATTTCAAAAAACGCTATGATGCATACCTCACTAAATTAGATGAAACAGATGCATACATCAAAGCACAAGCAGAATCAATTCCTAAAGAATCTCGCGTCCTCGTAACAGCACACGATGCCTTCCAATACTTTGCTCGCGCTTATGGCTTTGAAGTAAAAGGTTTGCAAGGTGTAAGTACTGCTACAGAAGCAGGCACACAAGATGTAAATGAACTTGTTCAATTCATCGTAGATCACAAAATCAAAGCCATCTTCGTAGAATCTTCTGTACCGCACAAAACAATTGAAGCCGTTCAAGAAGCAGCTAAGGCTAAAGGCTGGAACGTTGCTATCGGTGGCGAATTATACTCCGACTCCCTCGGTTCTGAAGGCACTGAAGGTGGCACATATATCGGCATGGTAAAAGCCAACATCGATACTATCGTTAAAGCACTTAAATAACAAATAACGTTTCAAAACAAGGACAACATACAGTGTACGCCCTATGTAAGTACAAGTACTACTAACAATACAGTGATAGTAGTACTATTGATAAAAGGAGGTCTCCATGGAATGGGCCGTTGAAGTTGAAGATATGACCGTAGCCTATACGACAAAACCCGTATTATGGGACGTAGATATGAAGGTACCCATCGGTTCCTTAGCGGCCATCGTCGGTCCTAATGGAGCCGGTAAATCTACATTATTAAAGGCCATGTTAGGCCTATTAACAGTTATTTCAGGTAGTGTTAAGTTTTATATCGACCACCACCTTGCGATGAACAAAAAGGATTACAAGAAAATCGCCTATGTACCTCAAAGCGGTAGCGTAGACTGGGACTTTCCTACTACCGTATTAGACGTCGTACTTATGGGCCGCTATGGTCATCTAGGATGGTTCAAACGACCAAGTAAAAAGGATAAGGAACTGGCCCTCTCCATGATTGAAAAAATGGGCATGAGCGACTATGTAAACAGGCAAATTCGTCAACTTTCAGGGGGCCAACAACAGCGTGTATTCCTCGCGAGAGCCCTCGTACAAGAGGCAGATATTTACCTCATGGACGAGCCTTTCAAGGGCGTCGACAAAACGACGGAGCACGCCATCATCTCTCTTTTACAAGAAATGAAAGCGCGCGGCAAAACGGTGATCGTCGTACACCACGATTTAAATACGGTACCTCAATATTTCGACTGGGTAACGATGGTCAATAAGCAAACTGTTGCCTATGGCCCCGTAGCAGATACCTTTACCAATGAGGCCATCGAACGTACATATGGCAAGGGGAGGATTGTATGACCATTCTCCAATCCTATACGACACAGATGGTATTGCTCGGCACGGCCCTTTTGGGCCTTGCCAGTGGTATTGCAGGCACCTTCGCTGTACTGCGCAAGGAAAGTCTCATCGGTGATGGTCTCTCCCACGCGGCACTGCCCGGTGTAGTCATCGCGTTCTTGCTGACAGGCATCAAAGATATTGAGGTTCTCATCTTGGGCGCCGCCCTATCCTCTATCACTGCGGCATGGCTCATTACTATCACCGTAGAAAACAGTAAAATCAAATTCGATGGCGCTTTGGCTACTATACTATCTGCTTTCTTTGGTCTTGGTATGGTTCTACTCACCTACCTTCAAAGTCTAAACAATGCAGGTCAGGCGGGGCTTTCAAAATTTATATTTGGACAGGCCGCCACCATATTAGCTCGCGATGTGTACATTACATCAGCGGCAGCACTCATCATTATCGTTTTAACAGCCTTATTTTGGAAAGAACTAAAGCTCATCTCCTTCGACGTAGAATACGCTAAAACATTGCAAATTCCCGTCACCTTTACACTCATTTTATATCGATCCCTATTGATCATGACCATCATCATTGGCATTCAATCAGTAGGTGCTATCTTGATTAGTTCCTTACTCATTGCACCGGCCGTAGGGGCCCGTCAGTGGACGAACAAGTTAGGTACCATGTGTGTACTAGCAGGATGTTTCGGCATGGTATCTGCTATGGGCGGTACCATATGGAGTACAACAGTACAAAAACTGCCTACAGGTCCTGCGATCATCGTCATTCTGTCGGTTATCGTACTGTTGAGCCTCATATTTGCACCTAATAGAGGCATCTTGTGGCAATATCGTAGAAACAAACAATCAAAACAAGCTTTACGATCAGAAACTGCAAAGATAAGTCCTGCCGATTTACAACAAAAGATATATAGAGCAGAGGGTGGACAGCCTCGCATAGGAGGTGCCCCATGACAGTACATACAGAGATTTTACTCATCGCCATCGCAGTATCTATCGCATGCGCTATCCCTGGTGTATTCCTCGTGCTACGCCGCATGTCCATGATGGCCGACGCCATTACGCACACCGTATTCCTCGGTATCGTGCTCGCTTTCTTTGTAACGGAAGACTTAAACTCTCCCTTGCTTCTAGTAGGGGCAACACTAGTCGGCGTAGGAACGGTATGGCTTACAGAGATGATTCATAACACGGGCCTCGTCAACGAAGACGCGTCCATCGGTATCATCTTCCCCCTTCTATTCTCCATTGCCATCATCCTCGTCAGTCTCTATAGCGGCAACGCACACCTTGACGTAGATACGGCATTACTGGGAGAAATAGCATTCGCCCCATTCGATAGATGGATTGTAAACGGTACCGACTTAGGGCCTGTATCACTATGGATTTCCCTTGGGGTAGCAGTCATCAACCTCCTATTAGTTATGCTCTTCTACAAGGAATTGCAGCTATCTACCTTCGATCCACTATTGGCAGGGCTCTTCGGCTTTATGCCAGCCCTCATCCACTACGTGCTGATGACCATGGTATCCCTTACCGTGGTGGCTTCATTCCAAGCAGTAGGCGCTATCCTCGTTATCGGCCTCATGATCGGACCTGCGGTCATCGCTTATTTATGGACGGACTCTGTGAAAGCCATGCTCACTAGCAGTATCATCATCGGCATTATCTGTGCTGTCATCGGTACAGAAGTCGCTTTCACCCTAGACGTATCCATTGCAGGCGCTATCGCAACAACGATTGGTCTCGCATTATTAATTGCCGTTATTGGCACGCCAAAGACAGGCTATATTGCAACCTATCTTCGCCAACGCCACTTGCGTCGTCACTATCGAGAAACGATGATGCTCTGCCACATCTATACCCATATGAATACACCTGAGGTAGCCATTGAAAATGGTATCGGCACCATTCACGAACACTTGAACTGGAAGCCAGACTATACCCACCAAGCCGCATCACACCTTAAGAAACAAGGCTTGTTGTATGTAACAAATGGATACTATATGCTGACCGATAAAGGCGTGGCGCAAGTTAAAGAAATTATTTAATCAACCATATGGGTTTTCGTATACACAATAATAGGCAAATCCGTATAATCTAATTACATTAATTGTAAAAACTTAATATTTTTCCCAACAAAAAAGAAGCTGAAATCAATGCACTGCAAAGATTTCAGCTTCTTTTATATGGGAACTATTATATTCAGCTTTATTGTAAAACCATAAATAGTGAATCTTTACTCATTTCTAAGCACCTAAAATACAATCCGCATTTGATACCATTTGGCACCGCCGTGATCAGACGCTGATTCGCCTTCATTTAGAAAGCCAAACTTGGCATAATAGGGAATCTTTTCTTCTTTACAGGTTAGAATAACGCCTTTACGTTTTTCCTCTCTGGCCAAGTCTATGAAAGCCTCTATCAACTGACCACCTACACCACGGTTGCGGTATTCTGGCATTGTATTTAGACCAAAAATCATCTGCCATGCGCCATGAGGATTATGCAACGAAGCATCGGCGAACATCTCATCCGTCAAGACTTCATCACCCGTTACAAAACCATCGATAAAACCAATCGGCGTATCGCCGTCAAAGGCAATTAAAAACTGTCCTGCATAATATTTTAAACGCTCCGCAAAGGCCTCACGAGGCGCTGCCTCAGCAGGAGGAAAGCAAGTTGCTTCTATATGTGTCACTAAATCTAAATCAGCGGTTGTCGCTTTTCGTATTACTATATCCATATCCTTCTCCATTGTATATACATATCGGTTTTAGTATTTAGTATATACCGTTTACATAACAAAGGCTACACGTAACTCTATGTACGTGTAGCCTTTTATTAACAATTTGACCACTTACTTGCTATATAGATTATCCGACCACTTATCTTTTCGTATATTTAGGTACATTCCGATATTGCATTGGTAAGGAATCTTCTTTTATTTTAAAGCCATGTTTCTCGTAAAATGGTGCATTCTTGCTATCACCAATCATAACATTAATGTACAAGTAAGACTTGTAAGCCTCTTTCACCATTTCTAACAAATGACCAGCAATACCACGGCCATGATAATCAGGGTGAACCAGCACATAATTGATAAAGCATACTAGCTCGCTATCATCCATGACACGGATAAGACCAACCAAACGGTCACCATCCCATGCAGAAATCACACGAGAGGAATTCATGAGCGCCTTGTGTAGACGGTCAGGATATTTACCTACCACCCAACGGACAGATAGAAATATATCTGCAGCTTGTTGAGGCGTAAAATTTCTTTCTTCAGTATACGTAATCGCCATAAAAACTCCTCCAAATGATTACTTTAACTTTCGCATCTCACGAATAAACGCCTCTGCCTCTTGCAGGTTCTTAGGAAACTCAAAATAAATACATTGCTCTTGTCCACAATAAGGATTACGGAAATCATAACCGCTCAACAACAAATACTTGATAATCTTCCAATCTTTATCATTAGATTTTTTAGGAGCTTTGAACTTCTCGTTCACAAAGTACATCTTACCTTTACATGTGGGACAGGTCTTATTGGTATTAAACAACTCGTAGTTTGTACCCTCCGACAAGGAGATCCGGCAGTTTACACATACATTTTTATAGCCCATAACTATTTACTCCCATACGGTTTATGTTGAAAGATTTCTTTTACAACCCCTTCACCAACAACATTTCCGCCTTCCATGATAAGGAACTCACTACCTGCTTGTAGAGCAGAATAATCTATGGTTTCATATACTGGTAAAGCGTTAGCTTGAATTGGTTTATCAAAAATGCCATCTTCGCCATCAATAAAGTTTACACCTAACAACTGTTCAGCACACTTTATAACAAGATGAGGGCAATACTTTCCATTATTCAAATTCGGTGGAGTTCTCCTCTTCTTACTGAAGAAAGTAACTGTGCAGCAAATAGTAAAATCTAAATCGCTCATATTAGCCCTCATCAACTACATATACCAGATCTCCTTTAAAGTATATGTTCATTATACAGTGTACGGGATTCCCTTCGGTACATAACCACCCTTGCAATACAGCTCGACCCCAGTTATAAGTCTCTGTAATAACCTCGAACTCACTTTCACCATATTCCTGCTGATACTGAGGTAACTCAATTCTTTTACCTGTGAAAGTATCTAATATCGTACTATTAAAGACGAGAATTCCTAGATCATCAACATCACATTTCTCAAATACAATCTTGGCCTTATGAGTTTGTTCAACACCATTCTCATAAGAAAAAATATAGTTAAATGTAAAGATTAAACTATCGTCTACGTATTCTATTTTCTGTACCCTTGCATCATGGAGAGAATACTTAAAATACCCTCCAAAAGATCTTGTGATTTTCATAGATTCTCAAATTTATAAATAAACTCTTTCATTCGACATACAAATAACACAATCCAGCCTTAACGAATAAAAAAGCACATAACTGAACTCTTAATATTTCAAGCTATATGCTTTTTATTAACCACTAAATGATTTTAAAGTCTTGATTCACCTGATTATATCTATAATATTTTAATAATTAAACTCCAAATATTTATAAATAATCAATTGTATCCATAAAATTCAAAAGCGATTCTTCTGTATTTATTCGATTATTGGTTAATATTTCTACTATATCTCTTCCAGATATAATAATTACAGGATGACCATCCTCCAATAACTCTTTATATGCCTGTTCAGAAACATAAGATGTTGTAACAAAAATCCCAAAGTCCCTATATTTCAATCTAGATATTAGTCTAGATAATAGTTTTACCCCATTAGAATTATCTCTTTGATAGCATTTAGCCTCTAATGCACATCTTAATTTTATGGAGTTATTTTTGTGCCCCAATCGATACTCACCTATTGCATCTATACCTCCATCTCTAACAGCTCGCGTAATGTTAAAATTCAAAAAATTATTATCCATTAAACCAACTAACTTGGCAGCAAAGTATTCAAATTTATAAGGATCATTTTTGTAATATTCGTATATAAAATCTAGTTTTTTAAGTTCTTTATTGGTTGAGGGTAATTGTTCATTTTTTGATCTATATTCTTTATTCTTTGGAGCCCGTAAAATAATATCTTCTGTTAAACCATATCTTACATACTTAATCCAAGAGTCAGGTGCAAAGCTAGAGTTTAAAGAATCTCCATTTATTAAGCATCTTAGCCACTCTCGATTAATAGATTTTGTATTTAAAATTGTAAAATGAGCCTCATAATTTATAAATCTTTCACCATTTGAAGTTCTCCAAATCGCTTTTAATGAATTATCCTTTCCTAAGTGATAATCTTCTGGAACAGCTAAGCCCAAAAATTTAACACTCCGATTACTTGATACTGTAGGATTCTTCATAAAAATAAAAACTGGTGGAATACTATTACGATTTTCCTCATTAAATATAGCTTCTAATATTAGATTACCCTTCTTAGAATCTACTTTATCTCCAGGTCTTTTATTATCACCATAATACTTAAACTTTCCAGTCTCTGCTTCTAATACATCAGGCCAATCTATATCTTCATTTGAAGAGTACAAGACAATATATGCTTTATCTGTACTATTCAAAATATTTCTAAACCTAAATCCTCCAGCATTTTGTACATTCATCAACTTAGTCAAGACATCATCTGATATATTACCAACCTCTCCACCCTCATAAATTTCATCTATTACAAGGTCTACTTCGGATTCACATAATTCTTTAAACGAAATCATATATTCTCCACTTTAACAGATTAAATTTTATAAACTAACAACATTGTCATTCTCTACTCTAAAAAATCTAATATTGCTGATGCTATTTTGAATGATAATATAGGTGGAACTGCATTACCAATTTGTCTAAACGCTGTAGTACGTGATGATTCAAAATAAAAACTATCAGGAAAACCTTGGATCCTTGCAGCCTCTCTTACACTTATAGATCGATTTTGTCTCAAGTCAGGATGAATATAATAGTGTCCATCTTTAGATATGTGGGCAACAATAGTATGACTTACTGAATCATAGTCTAAAGCTTTATATCTATCTAGAAAGGAAGTTGTATTAGAGTGCGTCTGAAGCTCTATTGGTATATCATTATACCTTAAACTTTTCCCTCTTTTTTTAGCATTCAATACTAATTTATAGATTCTTAAATCATTTTCGTTATGTGGTCTTGCAATATGCTGAGTTAAAACATCATCTTTACTCCGAATATATTTCTTAACAAACTTACTTTTGTTATCATAACGATATTTCTTCGAGCTTTTCCCAGCTTTTATGCTAGGTAGATCGTCAAATAACTCTTTTAAATTCGGACTAGCCTCAGTATGTTTATACAGACATTCAAAAAAGGATTTATTAAGTATTAAATCTTTCCTATACCCCACTATAATTACACGTTCTCTTTTTTGTGGAACACCAAAATCTAAAGTATTAATTAACTTATAATCAATAGTATATCCAATAGAATCAAACTCACGAATTATTTTATCGAGTAATAATTCTCCAGATATATCCTTAAAAGAAAGCAAACCTTTAACATTTTCAAACACAAAGAACTTAGGTTTATATCTATTACAAAAATCTAAATAATATTTATATAAATAAATCCTAGTATCTGATGTTTTTTTCTTTTTATTATTAGCTCTTCCAATAATAGAATATGCTTGACAAGGTGGTCCGCCAATAATTCCATCTAAAGCATCTGCTCCCAACCTATTATCTATAAAATCAAATATTGATGATAAAGTAGATTCACTTATTTCTAGAGATAAAATATCACTTGTAATTTCGTTAGGCACTATAGAGTACAATTTCTCTTTTGAGCTCTTCCCCTGTATATATTCAAAATATGGAGATAGGTTATTTATTTTTTTGAGATAATAATATATATTTCGTAATTCTAAAGAGGCACAAGCGGCCTTATCCATTTCTATATGACAAATGAATTTAAATTGGGTGTGATCCCTAAAGCCCTCTGTAAGACCTCCTGCACCAGAAAATACATCAATTATATTCAGCATAACCACACCTCCTCTCTTCACAGTTTTAATTACAAATGACTCAAAACACTTTCACAGTTAAATTCCGGTTGACCTTGTCTATGATAATACGAACTAAATCTTGAAATTATATCCCTTTTAAAGCTTTCCGTTATTACCCCAACTTTAGTATATGTTTCATCCTTAATTTTTCCACTTTCATTATCATATTCAAGAGTAATAATAGCTCGAAAATCTACAAATCCGCCAGAGAATTGACTTATTTTTGGTAAAAAATGATATCGTAACGACTCAGAATCAGAATTTCTAAACCATTTAGATAAATCTTCCTTCTTTTTAATTGCCTTATTAGATGTTTTATTTTCTAAATTATTATAGGCATCTAATTTGTTTTTAAATGAGTGTACATCATCATACTTTTTAATTTTACATAATAAAACTTCATCTACTTTTTTATTTGCTAAATCACATGAAGGTGTTAATACTATATAGTGTTCAAAAGAATTATCATCTATCATTTTTTGAAAAATATCACATGTACATACTTGTTCAATAGGATTTGGAAACATATACATCTCTATTGGATCTACATCAAGATATTTATCTTCAAACATATATTTATTAGAAAACCAACTAGAAATATATCGTACTATTACTTTCTCCTGTTTATCCGAAGGTAATTGTGATATGTCTCCATTACCACCAACAAAATAATTAGGCATTACCTTCCAAAACAACTCTTTTATATCCTCATTTATTTTACCTCTAGATCCAAAAATTTTAAAAACTGAATTACTGTATTTTTCGATTAGATCATTAATCACATTATATAAAACAACTTCTTTTGGATAAACTTTGACTATATCCGTATCAATATCATCACTTATCTTCTCAGGGAAGCCAGTTATTACTACAATAGGAACAATTTCTTTTTCTATTATTTTTTTTAGCAAAATATTGCCTGAGATTTCTTCATCAGAGTCAACTGAATCATCCTCATTTTTTAATTTTAAATCTATTATTATTGCTCTAAAACAATTTTGATATAATTCGGTCATAGCTTCCTCAGGCGTTTTGACTACTTTATATGTTATATTAGACTTCTTAGATTCACTTATTTCCTCTATAGCTTCTATAAATAATTTTTCCTGATTCAGATCATCATCAATCAATAAAAAGTCTATATTATTCATTAGAAACTCCTATCTCCCTTCTGGAAACTAATTCTAAAGAATGCACCTACCTCAGAATCTACAACCTCTAAAATACCATTATTTCGTTGTATAGCCTCTCCAGCAATGGAAAGGCCTAAGCCAGTCCCATTTTCTTCTAATACCATATTTTTCCTTGAATATCCTGGTATAAACAAAAGATTATCAAGAATATCTTCTGTAGGAATACCAGGTCCATTATCATGAACTTCTATGGTTACATTATTAAAGTTACTATACAGTTTAATACTAATTATTTTTTCATCATACTTAGTATATTGTACCCAAAACATAGCATTATCTATGATATTGGTTAATGCCATATATAAATCTTCTTCTATTATATCTAGCATAATAGTTTGATCCATATCATATTCAACCTTAATGTTCTTAGCTTCAATTGTTGATTCAAATATACCTACTACTGAATAAACTTTTTCACTAACATTTACTTTTCTTTTTTTCTTTCGCTTATTAGATGCTAATGGATCTAAGCGCCTAAAAAATTCACTCATTTGCTTAGCCTCATGGTTTAGTTTATCTATATCATTAGCTAAGTCATTATATACTATAGAACTAATATTTTTTTCACTTTCAAATTTTTTAAGCTTGCGATTCATTTGTGGTAACTTATTTGTATACCAAGATAATGGTTTTCGTCCTTCATGCAACACAACACTTATTACATTACCTAATGTTGTATGTTTTTGATATATTGCTATAGTTTCCTTTACCTCTAAAAATTCTTCTGTCTTCTCCTTCTCTAATATTTCTATTTCTTTACTAATTTCTTGATTTAAGAGTTTAATCTGTTCCTCAGTTTTATCAGGATATTTTTTTATATTCTTATATGCCTTCTCTACCGCTTTTTCCATTTTCTCATTAATATGAGTAAAATCAAAAAGCTTATCTATTGGACGATTTTTTTTCTTTGTCTTTTTTTGTCTATAGTTAAATCGTTCTCTTTGTAATAAATTAAGGCTTAAATCTGCAATTCTCTGTAATACAAAATAATTTGCATTTTCATATAGACCATCTCTTGCACTCTTTTCTTTTAATCCTGATTGTTCTTCGGACTCTATACTAATTCTGCCATTAATTTGTTCCGAGCCAATAGACATACTAGGATTCTGAACCCTTTTAGAGTCTAAATTTAACCAATCAAACCCTTTATCCCCATATGGTCTTATTCTAAAATCATTTCTATATATACTTATACCAGATTGATCTATTAGTAAATTCTTTACATCTGTTTTAGATAGTTTTGTATTCTGATTTCCATTTATAAAATTCATGATTACTTCTATACCAAATGGATCTTTATCATAAACCCTATAATCAATATATAAATCACCACAAGATGCTAAATTTTCATTTACAATTTTATCATCTGCAAAACTACCTTTGAATAATTTATCTTCTTTTGTATAAAAATTATAATATGCTAATTCATAACTAAAGTCTGAATTAATTTTTCCTGTCAATCTATAATGCCAAGCATCATCAAATTCAAGTTGTGAAATCACTTTAGTTGTATTTTTAGTACTATCAGGAAAGAAATTATCATAACAAACCACTATCTTAAAATCCGCTATATTTGCTAGCAGTTTAGATAATTCTTTTTCAATTTTCAGTACATCAGATTCTGTAATCTTATCAGCAAGATTATTATTATATTCATTTTTAATAGATAATCTAGTTCCACTATGCTCATTAGTACTACATGTACTAATAGAGATGGGAATTTCACTTAGTTTTTTATCTGAAGTAAAGTCATTCCAGTCAAAAAACGCTGTTGTTTTGATATAATCCTTTATGGTAATGAGTTCTAATTTATTACCTAACAACGATACAGCATATCGACCAATACCTTTTCTTCCTTGATATACTCTTCCATTAGGACTCTCTTTCTTTTTTAACTTATAATCTGTTGAAGGTACCATCCACGCACCTGTAACCATATCAGGACTCATGCCATGTCCATCATCTTCAACAATAATATTTAATTCATCATTACTCTTTTTAAAGGTTATTTTTACATAAGTAGAGTCTGCATCATACGAATTTTTTACAAGTTCAACTAATGCTGCAGGTAAGTCTTTAATTAAGTCTTTACCAATTGACATAATAAGTCTACCAGTAGGCTCAAAATAACTTTTCATAACTATACCACTCCTAACAATCCGTTATTCATATAGTAAGACCTTAATATAACAATCTAATCAAGGCAATTTAGATGTATTTTTAAATATAAAATTTATTTTATCCCTACTACCTTATCTCCACGTCCTTCTAGATGAAGTTTAATCGCAGCCGCAATCTCATAAGCAAGATTTACAGGTACCGCATTACCAATCATTTTATATGCATTATTAGTATTAGTATAAATATATTTAAAATCATCAGGAAACCCTTGAACTCTTGCTACTTCTCGAATTGTCATTCTTCGGTAAAGATGTTCTTTGCCTTCAACGAACTTGTATAAGTTTTTATCAACTTTTATCATTTTAGGAGCTTGTGGATGTAATTGACACTGACGACCTGATGCCTGAACAGTATAAGCCTGTTCATCCCAACTCTTCACTCGATTTCGACTCATAAAAATTGGTGAAAATGCGCCAATAAAATATTCATTATTATTAATCGCTTCAGGATTATGGTGATTCTTTTCTCCTGCTGGAACAGCAGTATACTGTAAATCCCAAATAATATCCCTCAAAGTTAATTTCTTATGATTATCGGCTGTAGATCCTCTAGGAAATGTAAACTTAATATTTAAATCTTTCCTAAACCCAATATAGAATACACGTTTTCTTTCTTCAGCAACACCATAATCCTTAGCATTAACTAAAGTCATTGAAACTTGATATCCAGCGTCCTCAAAAAGTTTAAAAATATTTTTCACAGCTTCGTTATGTCTGTTAGCTAACATACCACTAACATTTTCAGCTAAGAAAAACTTAGGTTTGAATTCATTCAAAATACGAATATAATCAAAAAACAACCGTCCTCTATCATCTTCAATCCCTCGAAGCGCACCAGCCTCAGACCACGATTGACATGGAGGTCCTCCAATAATCCCATCTACATCACCAGAAATATATGGTGCAATATCCTCTCGAGTCACTTTTCGAATATCCCCTTCAACTAGATGGGTATTTGGGTGATTAACCTTAAAGGTTTCATATATTGTTGAATCAAATTCATTTGCTACAGGAACCTCAAATCCTGCTTGCTCAAAGCCTAAATCTAATCCACCACAACCACTAAACAAGCTAATTACTTTCATGCTATCTATCCTTATATGGAAAACCTAATCATCTTTGCTGCAATTAATGCCTTCGAATTATTTGGATCCTTAATTTCTATATCATTAATTGCTAACCCCTCTTTTTTCCCTACTAATTCCTCTAATACTTCATGTTCAGGAAAAGATTCATATTTTACTTTATTAATTATTGCACAAAATTCAAACTCTTTTCCAGTATCTAAGGAGGTTACATATTCAAATACTTTCCACGGATTTTGTAATATCCACATTCCTCGAACTCTTAATCTCGTAATACATAATGAATCAATCATATTTATCCGACCAAGCTCTTCCGTTTCTACAAACTCTAATCCAAGTGTATTTAAAATACCCTCTTTAATGTTTTGTTTTACGCCTAAATACACATCTTTTGAAGCAGCATAGTCATCACCATAAACCATAAATATTGATTTTAATTGTTTATTTTTTACATGTCCAATAACATAAAGTAAATCCTTTACCCATTCGCCAGCTTCTGCATTCCTACAATCTTGGGATATCATGGAACTGGTAGATTCTAATTTACGTTTTGGATAAGAACTATTCAATTGAATATCCTTTTTAGCACTTTCATTTTTTTTAACCTCAATAGCATCTCCACCTCTAAGCATTGCATCTGGTGGATTAGAATCATTACCTAGGTATGAAAAAACTTCACCAATTTTTTCTTTTCGCCTATTTTCATCAGTTTCATTAAATGTACCTGCATATAAATCTTTTATATACTCCTCGAGACTACCGCCTTCAGAGTTAGCACGATGTCTGGAGTTATAATAATCTACAAGCTCCAATTGTGGTCTATTTATTAAATTAATAATCGCCTGAATAGTATTAGACATTGTATTCTCCCCATATTATCTAAAATAAACAGCATCTAATTTTGCTAGCAAAAAATTCTGACCATAAGCTAACTAGTTTAATTATACACTCTAATAAAATAAGGCTGAACTTTCGAATATTCAATAAGTTCAGCCTAATTTTATAACTTTAAATTATTCCCACTCAATTGTAGCAGGTGGTTTAGATGTAATATCGTACACGATACGGTTGATGTGTTGTACTTCGTTTACGATACGACGGGAGATTGTGTCCAATACGTCGTAAGGGATGCGTGCCCAGTCAGCAGTCATGAAGTCTGTTGTTGTTACGCCACGCAATGCCAATGTATAATCGTATGTACGGAAGTCACCCATAACGCCTACAGTACGTGTAGATGTTAATACTGCAAAGTATTGGTTGATGTCGCGATCAAGACCAGCTTTTGCAATTTCGTCACGGAAGATGTAGTCCGCATCACGCAAGATATCGAGTTTGTCTTTCGTGATTTCGCCCATTACGCGAATAGCAAGACCAGGACCTGGGAATGGTTGACGCCATACGAGGTAGTCAGCCAAGCCTAATTCAGAACCAAGTTCACGCACTTCGTCTTTGAAGAGGTTGCGCAATGGTTCGATAAGACCTTTAAAGTCTACAACTGCAGGCAAGCCGCCTACGTTGTGGTGAGATTTGATAACTTCTGCTTCGCCAGTACCGGACTCGATAACGTCAGGGTAGATTGTACCTTGCGCCAAGAAGTCAACGGAGCCAATTTTACGGCCTTCATCTTCGAATACGCGGATGAATTCTTCGCCGATAGCTTTACGTTTAGCTTCTGGATCTTCAAGACCAGCCAATTTATCTAAGAAACGTTTTTCTGCATCGACGCGGATGAAATGCATGCCGGAATCTTTGAAAGCTGCTTCCACTTCGTCGCCTTCGTTTTTACGCATTAAACCATGGTCAACGAAGATACAAGTCAATTG
>OKRZ01001692.1_pt1 | contig 16948 bp, 16 predicted proteins | sample 1601141 | NCBI WGS metagenome assembly OKRZ01 (sample SAMEA3541524, study PRJEB24748) | human gut metagenome | biome: human gut; feature: human-associated habitat; material: faeces | place: China | collected 2012
GGGCCAGACCAGCCTACAAAACCAGTTTTACCCTGACGAAGGATCTCGTAAACTGCTGCATACGGTTTACGGTTTGTTGTAAATCCGCCGAGACAAAGTACATCGTTGTCACATACATACTTTTCTACGGCATCGTGTAAAGACATTACTTTATTAGCCACAATAAAGCCTCCTTTAAAAAAATTTTCTATAACTACCTATATAAATAAGTAAAAACGGGATCCGGTACTTCCGGCGCTGCGGTCTTTCGCAGGCCAGATGCAGCCAGATCCCGGCTGCAACAGCCAAAAATCAATATTCGATTAACCGAAAATCAGCATGAAGAAACCTGCTGCTACGGCAGAACCGATAACACCTGCTACGTTTGGTCCCATAGCATGCATCAGAAGGAAGTTGGTCGGATTCTCTTTTGCACCAACTGTCTGAGAAACGCGGGCAGCCATCGGTACAGCAGATACACCAGCGGAACCGATTAACGGGTTGATCTTGCCGCCGGTTACAGCGCACAGCACCTTACCAAGGAGAACACCTCCGATGGTAGCGAATGCGAATGCAAGAAGACCCATGCAAACGATAGCGATGGTCTGAACACGCAGGAAGATCTCGCCGTTTGCGGTCGCACCTACGGTAGTACCAAGCATGATAGTTACGATGTTGCACAGTGCGTTCTGAGCTGTATCAGAAAGACGCTCTGTAACACCAGATTCACGAAGCAGGTTACCAAGCATCAGCATACCAAGCAGCGGAGCTACGGACGGAAGAAGCAGGGAGCAGAACAGTACTACGAATACCGGGAATACGATCTTCTCAACCTTGCTTACCTTACGGAGCTGCTTCATAACGATGGAACGCTCTTTCTTAGTGGTAAGAAGCTTCATGATCGGCGGCTGAATCAGCGGAATCAGCGCCATGTAGGAGTAAGCGGCAACGGCGATCGGAGCAACCAGATCCGGTGCCAGGTTGTTAGCTACATAGATAGCGGTCGGACCGTCTGCACCACCGATGATACCGATAGCAGCTGCCTCACCTACTGTAAACAGACCAGTTGCGTTAGCCAGCATGAATGCAATGTAGATACCGAACTGAGCAGCTGCACCAAGCAGAAGGCTCACCGGGTTTGCAATCAGCGGACCAAAGTCTGTCATGGCACCTACTGCCATGAAGATCAGACACGGGAACAAACTGGACTTAACACCGCCGTAGATGATACGCAGAACACCTGCGGTATACCACGGCTCGCTTTCCTTCATCAGGTCAGCCAACGGCAGGTTTGCCAGGAACATACCAAATGCAATCGGAAGCAGAAGAAGCGGCTCGAACTGCTTTTTAATTGCCAGGTATAATAATACAAAAGCAATGAGAATCATTACACAGCTTCTCCAGGTCAATGCTGCGAAACCCGACTGTGCAAGAAGCTCTTTTAATATTTCAAAAAAGTTCATTACCTAACCTCCTAGTTCAGAGCAACCAGAGCAGCTCCTGTATCAACAGAATCGCCAGCCTTAACAAGGATCTTGCTGACTGTACCGTCTGCCGGAGCAACGATCTCAGTCTCCATTTTCATGGCTTCCATAATAACTACTACTTCGCCAAATTTAACTGCCTGTCCTTCAGATACCTTGATGTTCAGGATTTTACCTGGCATTGGAGCTTCTACGGTAGTTGCGCCCGCCGGAGCTGCTGCCTTCGGAGCCGGAGCTGCTGCCGGTGCCGGAGCTGGAGCCGGTGCTGCTGCCACTGGAGCCGGAGCCGGTGCTGCCACTGGAGCCGGAGCCGGTGCTGCCGGTCTCTGTACCGGTGCGGATGCCGGAAGAACCGGAGCTGCCGGAGCTGCTACACCATTACGATCCAGAGATTTGTAAGCTTCTAATTTTTCTACTTCAACTTCGTATTTCTTTCCATTGATCGTAGCAACATATTTCATAATTCTTTACGTCCTTTCGAATGTTTATCATTACTGTTCACACATGTGTGCCCAGTAATGGGATTTTGCCGATGCTTTGTATTCCAAATCGGCAAAATCTGTTGCCTGAACTGTATCATACAGAATTTTCAGTTCCGAAAATTCCTTTTTGTAAACAGTTGCTATTTATCATAGTATCGTCTATTAGTTCAGGGTAACCAGTGCTGCACCTGTGTCAACGGCGTCGCCTGCTTTGACAAGAATCTGTGCTACTGTACCGTCTGCCGGAGCAACGATTTCAGTTTCCATCTTCATAGCTTCCATCACGATGACGGTCTCACCAAACTTAACTGCCTGTCCTGCAGATACTTTGATGTTCAGGATTTTACCTGGCATCGGAGCCTCTACGGTAGTTGCACCTGCTGCCGGTGCTGCCGCCGGAGCTGCTGCTGGTGCAGGAGCCGGTGCTGCTGGTGCAGGCGCCGGTGCTGGAGCTGACGGTGCTGCCGGTGCTGCTGCTGGAGCCGGTGCTGCTGCCGGAGCCTCGCCGTAACGCGGCATTGGCTCGTATGCATCGATTCTTTCAAGTTCTACTTCGTACTGTTTTCCATTGAGGGTAGCCGTATACTTCATAACTGCTCTAACCTTCCTTTCGATTTCCTTTCATTCCTGTTTCTCATTACTTAACTTCTGTCACGCTCAAGATCTTAAACTTGTCTGTCGGCAATCCGAGGTCATCCCCGATCGTTGCCATCAGCACGGCAAGTAATTCCTTATCAGCTTCATCCGACACAGCCGGTGCTGCTTTCTGTGCTGCGGCCGGGGCCTTAGCACCATCAGAAACAACGGAGCGGAGAATCTTGGAAATTACCATAATTGCCAGAGCCAGACAGATCAGAGCCAGGAAAACTACCGAAAGACCCAGCAGAGAAACGATAACTGACTGCCCGAAAGGCATAGTTGGTTCAGTCCACATTGTGCATTGCACCTCCTTATTTATTTTAGGTTCTGCTTTCTTTGTGAAAAATTATACTTATAAAATTCCACCAGTAAGATTCCGTATTGTGGAATGCATTCCATTTTTGAAAGCAATTTATAAGGGGCTTTTCCCCTTAACTGTAACAAGTGAAGCCACAGATTGACATGATCAGCTCACTTTACTTAAATTATAACAGTAACCCCCCTGATTGTCAACCAAGCCTTTCATAAATTATGCACAAAAAGCAGGGTGTTTTATTAGCAAAAACAACCTGCTTTTTATAGGTTATTACTACATTTTTCTACATTTTTCTTAATAACCCCCGGAAGAATCGCCAAGACCTCTCAAGCATTTTGCTCATATTCTAAAATGTATTCTGAAAGTCCCGTTCTCTCCTTTTTTCATCAGAACAAAGCCGCTTTTTTCTGTATTTTTTTATACATTTTCAAGAGTTGTTCTCGATTTATTTCGGAAGCTTGAAAGAGCTCTTCAGCGAAACAATCCGGTTGAAAACCGGTTTGCCCGGCTCGCTGTCGCGGCAGTCCACGCAGAAGTATCCATTGCGGACGAACTGAAAGCTCTCAAATGCTTTTGCCTCTTTCAGACCCGGCTCTAAGTAACACTCTTTCAGAACGCGCAAGGAATTCGGATTTAAGTTCAGCGTTCCATCTGCATTGAGTTTGCCCTTTTCCTCGTCTACCAGGTTCTCATAGAGACGTACTTCTGCTTTCAGTGCAGTCTGTGCTGCTACCCAGTGAATCGTACCTTTTACCTTTCTTGCATTGAAGCCGGAACCACTCTTCGTCTCTGGATCGTAGGTACAGTGAACAACCGTTACATTACCGTCTGCATCTTTCTCGAATCCGGTGCAGGTAACAAAGTACGCGTTCATCAGGCGGACCTCATTGCCCGGGAAGAGACGGAAGTATTTCTTCGGTGGTTCTTCCATAAAGTCCTCGCGTTCGATGTAAAGTTCTCTGCCAAATGGAATCTTTCTGGAACCAAGTTCCTCGTTCTCCATATTGTTTGGTGCATCCAGCTCCTCGATCTGTCCTTCCGGATAGTTGTCGATAACAAGCTTGACCGGGTCAAGAATTGCCATCACACGGGACTTCTTTAATTTCAGATCCTCGCGCAGGCAGTACTCTAACATTGCACTGTCGATGGAATTATCTGCTTTGGAGACACCTGCCAGCTCTACAAAGCGGCGGATGGATTCCGGCGTGTAACCTCTGCGGCGCAGCGCTGCGATGGTTACCAGACGCGGGTCATCCCAGCCATCTACAATCTTATCTTCTACCAGTTTCTTGATATAACGTTTTCCGGTAATGACGTTGGTCAGATACATCTTCGCAAACTCAATCTGGCGCGGCGGGTTCTCAAACTCGCACTCTCTTACGACCCAGTCATAGAGCGGTCTGTGATCCTCAAATTCCAGCGTACAAATCGAATGCGTGATGTGCTCAATCGCATCCTCAATCGGATGAGCGAAATCGTACATCGGGTAAATGCACCATTTGTCCCCGGTGTTGTGATGATGCATATGGGCTACACGATAAATAACCGGATCACGCATATTGATGTTTGGGGATGCCATATCAATTTTCGCACGCAGTACCTTTTCGCCATCCGCATATTTGCCTTCTTTCATCTCCTCAAAGAGCTGTAAGTTCTCCTCGATGCTGCGGTTGCGGTATGGGCTTTCCTTACCAGGATTGTTAAAATCACCGCGGTACTCGCGGATCTGATCAGCTGTCAGATCGCAGACGAATGCTTTTCCCTTTTTAATAAGAAGAACTGCACACTCATACATCTGCTGGAAATAGTTGGATGCAAAAAACAGGCGGTCCTCAAAATCAGCGCCCAGCCATTTTACATCCTCGATGATCGACTCAACAAACTCCGTCTTCTCCTTCGTCGGGTTGGTGTCATCAAAACGGAGATTGAATTTTCCGTTGTATTCTTTTGCCAGTCCAGAGTTCAGAATAATCGATTTAGCGTGTCCAATATGAAGATATCCGTTCGGTTCCGGAGGAAATCTCGTCTGGACATGATCGTAAACGCCCTCTGCCAGATCTTTGTCAATCTCGCGCTCGATAAAGTTCTTGGAGACAGACTCTTCCTTCTCCTCTCCCTCTGCCAATGGTTTTTTATTTTCTTCCATATACATTCCCTCCGTTGTTTCTTTTCGTAAATTGATACTGTTGTTTGAGTCAAATCAAACAGTTTTATTTTTTATCATATCACATTTTGGAGTTTTCGAAAAGGGGATATTTGCCCACAAAAAAGGAAGCGCCGCGGGAGGACACTTCCTTTTCTGATTTTCAATTTTTAAGCATCTTTATTATGGCAATTTAAGATGTCCTGCGTTCGCAGGTAATTGTACTTCTTCTTATTATATATGTGTTTTTATGCGATTTTACTTATGCGTTTGCAAGAGCCTCGCCCAGTGCCTCGCACTCAGCACCTGCTGCCTCGTCCGGCGTTGCGTTGCAGATTACCGGCTCGCAAGCCATGGTTACGCCCAGAGTCATGCAGTCGCTCTCCCAGGTACGCATCCACTCGCCGTCGCCCCATCCGTAAGAACCGAATAATGCAATCTTTTTGCCAGAGAGAACCGGGCTAACCTCGTCGAACATCGGCTGGAACTCAGACTCCTCTAACTGTTCAGCCCCCATAGACGGGCAGCCAAATGCGATTCTGTCATACTCGCCAGCTTTGTCAGCGCCAAACTCTGCGGAAGTAAATAAATCAGCCTCGCCACCCGCTTTCTTAACGCCCTCTGCTACGTAATTTGCCATAGCCTCTGTGTTTCCCGTTCCGCTCCAGTATACAATTGCTACCTTGCTCATTTTTATTTCCTCCTTGTGAATAATTTACTTACTTAGATTTATTATGCGGCTTTTACAAGCTGAATAATCGGTGTCCCCTGACGGTATTTCTCCCGGCACACTTCCGTGCATTCCCGGTATGAATCAAACCGCCGTTTTGCTTCCTGCGGGTCGCCATACGTCTTCCAGTAACCGCTGCAGGTATAATTTTTTCCCTGATTTTCAATGAATCCAACAACATCCTCAAGCGGATACCCCAGGAAAATGCCAATCTCATGTGGAAAATCATGTTCCAGACAAAGCCGGTTGGAAAGCTGCTTCAAAAAGCCCTCGAGGAGGTCGAGAGTGTCGATTCCATCGTGACGCGTTTTAAGACGGGGGCAATGTCCTACGGTTCCATCTCCAAGGAGGCGCACGAGACGTTGGCGATCGCCATGAACCGTCTGCACGGCAAGTCCAACTCCGGCGAAGGAGGAGAGGATGCAGACCGTCTTGCGAGCAAGAACAGCCCGGTCAACCGTTGCTCTGCGATCAAGCAGGTGGCGAGCGGACGTTTCGGTGTGACCAGTGAGTATCTGGTGAGCGCGCAGGAGATTCAGATCAAGATGGCACAGGGCGCAAAGCCGGGCGAGGGCGGACACCTGCCGGGCAAGAAGGTCTATCCGTGGATTGCAAAGACCAGACTTTCCACACCGGGTGTATCATTGATCTCCCCGCCGCCGCATCATGACATCTACTCGATCGAGGATCTGGAGCAGTTGATCTTCGACTTAAAGAATGCGAACCGTGATGCGCGCATCACCGTGAAACTGGTATCCGAGGCGGGAGTCGGTACGGTCGCAGCCGGCGTTGCAAAGGCAGGCGCACAGGTTGTCCTGATCTCCGGCTATGACGGCGGTACCGGTGCGGCTCCGTCCAGCTCGATCCACAATGCGGGACTTCCGTGGGAGCTTGGTCTTGCGGAGACACATCAGACATTGATTATGAACGGACTGCGCAACAAAGTACGCATTGAGACGGACGGCAAGCTGATGAGCGGCCGCGATGTCGCTACGGCAGCGCTGCTCGGAGCGGAGGAGTTCGGATTTGCCACAGCGCCGCTTGTGACCTTAGGCTGCGTGATGATGCGCGTCTGTAACCTGGATACCTGTCCGGCAGGTATTGCGACACAGAACCCGGAGCTTCGGAAGCGTTTTGCCGGCAAGCCGGAATATGTGGAGAATTTTATGCGCTTTATCGCACAGGATCTGCGGGAGTATATGGCAAAGCTCGGATGCCGCACGATCGACGAGATGGTCGGCAGAAGCGATCTGCTTAAGGTGCGCGAGGATCTTTCGGGACGCGACCGCGAGATCGATCTCTCCAATCTTTTGAACAACCCGTTTGCGGGACCGAAGGAGAAAATAACCTTTGACCCGAAGCATGTCTATGATTTTGAACTGGAGAAGTCCAAGGATGTGACCGTGCTCTTAAAACAGTTAAAGGGTGCGTTAGAGCAGAAGCAGCGCAGAAGTATTGATGTGGAGGTGACGAACACCGACCGTTCCTTCGGTACGATTTTCGGTTCGGAGATCACGAAGAAGTACGGCGGAGAGGGACTGCCGGAGGATACCTTCATTGTAAAATGCAACGGTGCCGGCGGACAGAGTTTTGGAGCTTTTATCCCGAAGGGACTGACGTTAGAGCTGGTCGGCGATTCCAACGATTACTTTGGAAAAGGATTATCCGGCGGCAAGCTTGTCGTCTATGCACCGGCGGGCGTGAAGTATGAGAAGGATGAGAATATCATCATCGGTAATGTGGCGCTCTACGGAGCAACCAGCGGAAAAGCGTTTATCAGCGGCGTCGCAGGCGAGCGTTTCTGCGTGCGCAACTCGGGAGCTTCCGCAGTTGTGGAGGGCGTCGGAGACCACGGATGTGAGTATATGACGGGTGGCCGTGTCGTCGTGCTCGGCAAGACGGGCAAGAACTTTGCAGCCGGCATGAGCGGCGGTATCGCTTATGTGCTCGACGAGGACAATGACCTCTACACAAGAATGAATAAGGAAATGGTATTCAGCCAGGAGATTTCCAACAAATATGATGTCATGGAATTAAAGGACATGATCAAGGAACATGTGGCGCTGACCAACTCGGAAAAGGGCAAGAAGATCCTGGATAATTTCAGCGAGTATCTGCCGAAGTTCAAGAAAGTCATACCGTATGACTATAACCGTATGCTTATGGCGATTGTTCAGATGGAGGAGAAAGGTCTTTCTTCCGAACAGGCACAGATTGAAGCTTTTTATGCAAATACGCGTGGATAGTGTGTGAGCAGGTGTCGTTTGACATGTGTGACTCATGCATTTTCGAGAAAGGATAGAATTATGGGAAAACCAACAGGATTTATGGAATATGACAGAGAAGATGCCCGCGCCATTGAGCCGAAGGAGCGGATCAAAAATTTTAATGAGTTCCACATTCCTCTGTCCAAAGAGAGACAACAGATTCAGGGCGCGCGCTGCATGAACTGCGGCGTGCCGTTCTGCCAGGCGGGAATGAACATCATGGGGATGACCTCGGGATGCCCGCTGCACAACCTGGTTCCGGAGTGGAATGATCTTGTATACACGGGGAACTGGGAGCAGGCATACAACCGCCTGAAGAAGACCAACAATTTCCCGGAGTTTACCTCCCGGGTATGTCCGGCACTCTGCGAGGCTGCCTGCACCTGCGGGCACTGGGAAGATCCGGTAACCTGCAAGGCGAACGAGCACGGCATCATCGAGAATGCGTATGAGCAGGGTTATGCGGCGGCAAAGCCTCCGAAAGTGCGCACCGGCAAGAAGATCGCGGTGATCGGCTCCGGTCCTGCGGGGCTTGCGGCGGCGGATCAGCTCAACAAGCGCGGACATTCCGTGACGGTCTATGAGCGGGACGACAGAGTCGGCGGACTTCTGATGTACGGAATTCCGAATATGAAGCTGGAAAAATGGGTCATCGACCGCAAGGTTGCCGTCATGAAGGAGGAGGGCATCACCTTTGTGACCGGCACCAATGTCGGAAAGGATGTAAAGGCCTCCAAGCTGTTAAAGGAGTACGACCGTGTGATTTTAGCGTGCGGCGCCAAGAATCCGAGAGACATCAAGGCACCGGGACGGGACGCCAAGGGAATCTATTTTGCCGTGGATTTTTTAAAAGCAACGACGAAGAGTCTCCTGGATTCTGAGCTAAAAGACGGCAGCTATATCTCCGCAAAAGGGAAAAAAGTGGTCATTATCGGCGGCGGCGATACCGGAAATGACTGCGTGGGCACGTCCATCCGCCACGGCTGCGCGAGCGTGACACAGCTTGAGATGATGCCGCAGGCACCGGCAAAGCGCGCGGAGAATAATCCGTGGCCGGAGTGGCCGAAGGTGTTAAAGACCGATTACGGCCAGGAGGAAGCGATTGCGGTGTTCGGGCACGACCCGCGGATCTATCAGACGACGGTGAAGGAATTCTTAAAAGACAAGAACGGCAATCTCTGCGGGCTTGTCACTGTAAAGCTCGAACCGAAGCGGGATGAGAAGACCGGGCGTGTGACGATGACCGAGGTTGCGGGAAGCGAGCAGAAGATGGAAGCGGATCTTGTGCTGATCGCTGCCGGATTCCTCGGCACGGAAAAATATGTGGCGGACGCGTTCGGTGTGGACTTAAACGGCAGAACCAACGTCGCAACGGCGGAGGGCGCTTATGAGACCAGCGTGAAGAATGTGTTCGCGGCGGGCGATGTGCACAGAGGACAGTCCCTTGTTGTCTGGGCGATCCGCGAGGGTCGCGAGGTCGCGCGCGAGGTCGATGAGAGCCTGATGGGTTATTCGTATCTGGAGGTGCAGTAATCGAATAAGAATCCCCCGTTTGTAATCCAACGGATTCTGTGCTAAGATGAGAAAAAGAGCACGCACGAAGAAAAGGGGAGTAGGATGAGCCGCAGAAGGAAAAAAGCAGGGGAAAAGGCACGGACGATGACGCGAAGCACAGCAGCAGAAGCGACAGCAGAGGGAAGTACACCGGCAGAGCAGGCGGTGGGAGGCACAGCAGCGGAAACGACGGCAGAGGGAAGTGCTCCGGCAGAGCAGGCGGTAGGAAACACATCGGCGAAAGAGACGTTATCGGCGAGCATAGAGCCGGCGGAGAGATCGGAAAATGAGGCGGAAACCTGGCAGACCGGCGCGCGGATCCGGATTGCGGATATGGAGCCGGATTACTCGGATATCACAGTGAAGAATCCGCGCATCGGCAAGGTCATGCGCCTTGAGGAAGAGGCAAAGAGACAGAGCGAGATTGAGAAGCTGCGTGCAAAAAGAATCCGGCAGGAGCAGGAATATATTGACCAGATGAGTCTGTCTGTCGAGAACCATCTGCGCGCCACAAAGGAGGAACAGCAGTACAACGAGCAGTTTGAGGAGCGCATCCGCACGGAAGTGTACCGGATGCACGGGATCAGCGAGGACAAGCTGCAGGGCATGACGGAGTACCGCAATGCATGGTATCAGGGCACGGCGTTTGCTATGTTTTTTCTGTCGCTTGTGCTGATCGCCATCTGCGGCGTATTGCACGGGTTCGGGTCGGAGATCTGCATTTTTATGGCGTTTTATACCGCTATTGAGGGCGCACTGCTCTCCAACGGGAGAAAGCAGTCCCTGTTTTTTACTGTTCTGACGAAAGGCGTATACCTGCTGCTGTTTCCGGTCATGCTCGTGACGTTTACCTGCTACGAACTTGGTTTTGAGGAATATGCGCTTCTGGTACCGGTTTTTACCGTGGCAGGTGTTGTGGTGCTCATGATCGGAGCGCTGTCCTATTTTCTGTATGATCCCTATCGTGTGGATCGCAGGAACCGCAAGAAGGCGAACCGCTATATCGTAGAGATTGAGAAGGCGGCGTTAAAGGAAGTGCGGCTGAAGGAAAAGGCGTTTGCAAAGCAGGAGAAAAAGCAGGCGAAGCTTACCCAGAAGCAGGAAAAGCGTCAGGAAAAGCTTGCCCAGAAGGAAGAGGACAGGACAAAAAAGGCGGCTGCACGGGATGAACGGCGCAGGCAGCGGAAAGAGGAGTGGGCGGCAAGACGTGCACGGTGGCGAGCATGGTGGAGTGAGAAATTGTCGCATCTTGGGTTCGTGAAGAAGAAAGAATCTGCGGATGAGATGCATAAGAGCCCGGCGGATGGAGATACTACGGAGGAACATTCGGCAGAAGGAGACTCTGTGGAGAGAGACGCTGCGGAGGGAGACGCTGCGGAAGAAAGTTCCGTGGAGAAAAATACGGTGAAAGAAGCGTGCGAAAATGAGACGACTGGGGATTGATCTTTCCTATTTTTTCACATACGAAGATGAGATACCGGACGGGGTGGGATTTTCCCACTTTGGTCCGGTACATTTATTATGGCTGGGCGTGTGCGCAGGGCTCTTACTGCTGTTCCTCCATTCTTATAAGCGATGGGGAGGGCGGCGCAGGCTTCTGGCGGAGAGAGGAATCGGCATTTTCCTGGTGGGCTTGGAGGTGTACCGGATTGCGGTGCTGGCTTTGATCGGGAAAATGTCGCTGTATCAACTGCCGCTTCATCTGTGCAGCATGGCAGGCTTTTTGTGCTGTCTGCACGCATTTTTCAAGTGGGACTGGCTGGGACAGGTTCTCTATACCCTGTGTCTGCCGGGAACCGTGCTTGCGCTTTTATTCCCGGACTGGGTGCGCTATCCGGCGATTCATTTTATCACGATACAGGGATTTACCTTTCATGCCGGGATTGTGCTCTACGTGATCTGCCAGTTGCTGCAGCACAACATTGTCCCGCGGCTTGCGGTACTGTGGAAGGTGATCGTATTTCTTCTGGCGGTCGTGCCGCCGGTCTACCTGTTTGATAAAAAGTTTCATGCCAATTACATGTTTGTGAATGTGCCTTCGCCCGGATCGCCGTTGGAGTGGCTTGCATCGTTTCTGGGAAATCCGGGTTATCTGGCCGGCTATGCGGTTCTGATGCTTTTATGCATGGTGCTGATGGATGCCGGTTACCGGGTGTGGGTTGACAGAAAAAGCTGCGGAACGTAGAATAGAACAGAAAAAGAGAGGCGCTGTGACACTGCATGGGAGAAGAATGCCTGCGGTGGCATGCGCAGAAATGAGGAGCATATGGCAGATTTTACATTTTCAACGCTGAAGTATGAGAGACCGGATTTCAAGGAATTGGAACTGCTTTTTGAGGATCTGGTAAAACAGGTACAGGAGGCGGTCTCCTATGAGGGATTAAAGGAACTCTTAAAGAAGGCAGAGCACGTGCAGAATAAGCTTATGACTGCGTGCACGATTGCGTCCATCCGCCATACATTAGATACGACGGATACTTATTATGAGAAGGAAGACGAATATATCAACAATACCATACCGACCGTGATGCCGAAGTTTCTTGCATTCGATGCGGCAGTGATGAACAGTCCGTTTCGCGATGATATCGAGAAAGAGTACGGGAAACAGTATTTTGCACAGAAGGAACTGAACAGGAAGACCTTCTGTGAGGCAAACATTCCGCTGATGCAGCAGGAGGCGAAGCTGACAAACGAATATCAGAAGATCATGGCAACGGCGGCGATCGAATTTGAAGGGCAGACGCTCAATCTCTACGGGGTACAGAAGTATTTTGAACATGAGGACAGAGAAGTCCGGCGTGCGGCTGTGCGGGCATATTCTGATTTTTACCACAGCAATGAGAAGCGGCTGGAGGAGATCTGGGAAGAACTCATCACCATCCGCAATCAGATGGGGAAGAACCTTGGCTATGACAACTTTATTCCGGTGGGTTACATGCAGCAGGGACGCACGGATTATGGGGAAAAAGAGGTGGCAGCGTTCCGCGAGCAGGTGCGTACGGAACTCGTACCGCTGTGTGAACAGCTCTATGCGGCACAGGCAAAGCGTATCGGTGTGGATACACTGATGTTTTATGACGAAAAGCGTGTATTTCCGGACGGAAATGCCGTTCCTGCGGGAGATGATGATTTTATGGTGGAAGAGGCAAGGAAGATGTACCATAAGATCAGCCCGGAGACCGGAGAGTTCATTGATTTTATGATTGAGCACGAACTGATGGATTTAAAGAATAAGCCGGGAAAAGCTGCTACGGGATATATGACATTTCTCCCGGATTATCAGGCACCGTTTGTGTTCTCCAATTTTAATCAGACAATCTTTGACATGCAGGTGCTGACACACGAGCTGGGACATGCGTTTGCAGGATATATGGCAATGCGCAGCCAGCCGATTGCAGAGTACTACTCAGAGTCTACCGACATTGCGGAGATTCACTCCATGTCGATGGAGCAGTTCTCCTATCCGTATGCGGAGGCATTTTTCGGAAAAGATGCAGATAAATTCCGCTTTGCACATTTGATGGATGCGATCACATTTGTGCCGTTCGGTGTGGCGGTGGATGAGTTCCAGCACATCTGCTACAGCAATCCGGATCTGACGCCGAAGGAGCGCACGGCGGAGTGGAAGAAGCTGGAAGAGAAGTATATGCCGTGGAGAAAATACGACGCGGATGATTTCTTTGACCGCGGTGGTTTCTGGTATCACAAGCTGCATATCTATCTCTATCCGTTCTATTATATCAACTATACGCTGACGACGATGGGAGCGATGGAGTTCAAAAAGAAAAATTATGAGAACCACGAGACAGCATGGCAGGATTACTTAAATCTCTGCAAATGCGGCGGAAGCATGAGCTATCTGGAGACATTGCGCTATGCAAATCTGTCGAATCCGTTTGTGCCGGGCAGTGTGGCACGGGCGATGGAAGTGGCAAAACAGGAGCTGTTAAACAGTCCGTTTATGAAGGACTGAAGCTCTGCCGGACGTATATTAGAAGCATGAGCACAAACTTCCGGAGGATCAATAAAAACAGCACAGGAAGAATTCTAGGAGAATTCTTCCTGTGCTGTTTTTAGGTTGGCAAGTACTTTTTCGCTCAGTAGCGCGAAAGCCTGTCTGGTACGACCGGCAGAAACATTTCTGCAATGCACGTTTTCGCGGTCAAAGAATCCGGGCGAGACGGCACCTGCGGCAGCCATAGTATCGCAGAAGAAATGGGTTCCCGGAAGAGAGATCCAGTCTTCCAGTGCCGCAGAATCAAATCCCGGACCGATGGAGGTGTTGAATAAGACCTTGCCGGTTCCTAAAATATCAAATTCCTGTTTGCCAAGAAGCAGTACATTCTTATTCAGACAGGTAAATACAACCTCACTTTCTGCAAGCAGTTCGTCTAATGGCAGGAAAACCATGCCGGACTGCTCTGCCTCCGGTTTGCGTGTCCGGCTGTAGTAAGAGATGTCGGCACCGAGAAAGGACAGGGCATCTGCGATCATTTTACCGGAGACACCCAGACCGATGATGCCGACTTTCAGACCTGTGATTTCGACCGGCTCACTGTGAAGCATCGGCAGATCAAAGCCGTGCAGAAGACCGGTCAGCTCGTGCAGTACATATTCTACGACCCCGCGGTCTCCGTAATCCCGGATGCCAAGGACACGGATGCCGTGCCTGCGTGCATAGGCAATGTCGACGTTGGCGCTTTCTTCGGAGTAGAGACTGCAGCACATGCCGATATAACGGATATTGGGGCAGCGCTCCATAATATTTTGTCCGATGCGGGATGTATAGCTGAGCAGAACGGCATCTGCATCGCCGATCCGCCGGATGATCTCATCGTCATTTTCCGGAATATCGCGGAAGAGAACAACTTCCCGTGCATACAGCTGAAGCGCTTCCTCAGCGGAGGGAATCAGACTGACAGGTTCAATGGCAACCAGTTTTTGAAACATAGAAAAACCTCCTTATAAAAATTCTGATGCATATTATGGGGCAGTGCACAACCTGCAGGTGTTAATAAAAGCAGACCGGTGAGGCGAGATTGCGGAGCAGGGATACCGCACTCCAGCCGGCGATCGCGCTGGTGGAAGAGCAGATATCCACGGTGGCTTTGACACCTTCGATCTCTGCGGTGATACAGTGGTCGTCGCCCGTCCAACCCGGAACGGAGTGCATTGTCACCTGCGTGATGTCCGGTCCTGTCGTGGCGAGTGAGGTGGCGACGGCGACGTTGACGCGGCGCGGAAAGGTTGCGATTGCCTCCTTGGCGCTGCCGGTAAAGACAGTCGTCTTTTCAGTATCGGTTAAAAGGTGTTCCGCCCAGACGGGGGTATTGCGAAAACCGCGGGCGCCGGTGTGTGTCTCGATGCCAGCGGTCTCGTCAAGCTTTCCTGCCTGCGCCATTAAAGTGATCGTCTGTAAGACATCAAAACCACCGATCGCGCCGTTTGCCAGATGGACTTTGGCGCATCCTCTGCGGGCTGCGTCCTTGACCTGCCCGTAAAAGGCAGCGTCGGCAAACGCACCGATCGAGAGAAGAACGAGGTTGACGCCGTGTTCCAGTACCGTACATGCCATTTCACGGACAGCTTCCACGGACGCTGCCTCCACAATATATTCCGGCTCTAAGGAGAGCAGTTCTGCAAGATCCCGACAGGATCTGCATCCGGTTTCCGCCGCAGTCTTATCGCGCGATTCCTGCGTGCGGTTGGTCACGCCGACGAGCTCGTAATCTTCGAGGAAACCGTCCTTCCAGGCGTTTGCGATAATGTTTCCGAGAAAACCGCAACCTACAATACCAAATCTTATCTTCATAGTAAAAATCCCTTCGTTATCTGATTTTGTTTATATCTGTTTTCATTTTCTTCTTTTTGTTGTTCCCTTTTTGCAGAAAATCCTTTTTTGCAGGAATTCCTTTTTTTACAGGAGTTCCTTTTTTTACAGGAGTTTCTTTTCTTACGGAGGTGCCGTTTCCCTTTTTAACAGGAGAATCTTTCCGCACACTGTAGCCGAACGTGCCGAGCTTTTTCCCGAGCAGAAAATATTCTCCGTGGGAGTAGGTGATCAGCCCGGTATCGTTTAAGTGGAACTTGCCGGCTTCGTCCATATACGCGTCATCGATCGTGACGGCGACGACATCCGCGAGAATCAGATTGTGGCTGCCGAGCGGCGTGATCTGGCGCACACGGCATTCGATATTGACGGGGCTCTCGGCAATGCCGGGAACCGATACCTCACGGGAGGCAAGCGGTGTCAGATGCATCTCCTTGAATTTGTCGACGTCCCTGCCGGAGCGCACGCCGCAGTAGTCGGTGGCGCGCACGAGCGATTCAGTTGTAAGATTCACTACGAACTCGCCGGCGGCCTCGATCATATGGTAGGAATAGCGTTCCGGACGAACGGAGATGGAGAGCATTGGCGGATTGGTGCAGACGGTGCCTGCCCACGCGACGGTAAGAATGTTCGGTCTGCCTGAGAGTGCAGGATTGCTGCATTCCGGATCCGAGGTGCCGGGATACTGGCAGCTTACCATGACAGCTGGCAGCGGATAGAGCATGTTGCCCGGTTTGAAAGCACTTTTTCCCATAAAATAAGGACTCCCTTCTGTCTGTTAGAAAAAATGTCAGGCGGTATCTGACAGGAAACGGATTGTTACTGGATCAGAATATCCATCAGATAGGCGTAGACATCCTCGTTCTGCTTTTTCCAGTTGTTACAGATCGCTTCCGCCTGCTCTTTGTTTTTGACGGTCAGTGTCAGGTCGATCAGGTTGGTGTCGTGGACGCGGAACTGGCAGCGCACGGCATAGTCCTGATTCGGCGTCTTGTAGTAGTCTGCGATGATTGAGTTGACGGTGCGGAGTGCCATTTTATTTTTTTCAAAATAGGCAATGGTGTCGTGCTCAATGGCGTCCGTGAGCTTGTCGCGGAAAAAACCGAGCGTCTCACGCCCTGCAGCGGTGATATAATACTGGGTGTTGCTGTGCGTGGATTCCGTGCGGATTAGACCGGAGTCGGCGAGATCGTTTAAGACCTGCTGTACCCGGAAATAATCTGTGTATTCCTGCTCCAGGAAAAAGTCGGAGATCTGCGTATTCGTCAGGGGAAAATCCACCTTATCCAGCATGTTTAAAATGGTCAGTTTGTATATGGTAAATGGTTCAGCCATGTGTTTCCTCGTTTCTATAATATTTGCCCTGCCAGAGATCGCGCTGTATAAGTTGTCTGTTTATTGTGTTTAATACGCGCTTTTTGTCCGTGCTCCACAGCGGAGCGAGGAGCAGGCGGCGCGGTCCGTCGCCGGTCAGCTAAAAATCCTAGTGATAAATTCAATTTATTTAAAGATGTTCCTGCTAAT
>OKRZ01001697.1_pt1 | contig 16919 bp, 12 predicted proteins | sample 1601141 | NCBI WGS metagenome assembly OKRZ01 (sample SAMEA3541524, study PRJEB24748) | human gut metagenome | biome: human gut; feature: human-associated habitat; material: faeces | place: China | collected 2012
TTCCGTTTCTTCTTATTTCGTAGCAGCTGTAGGCTTCTATTTTGGCTTTGGCTGCTACTCTTGACAGTTTTGCAGTGGTCGATCTCTGCCCAGCCGCTGTCCACCTTGACGATCTCCCGGCGTACATAGAGCCGCATCTGCACCGGGTCAATGTCGCAGAACTGCAGGCCTGCCACTTCTCCAATGCGCAGTGACAGCCACATGGCAAGCAATACCGGCAGTTCGCTGCTTGTTCCCTTGACGATGGCATAGATCACATCTGCGGACGGGAGTCTTCGTTCCCGCACCTCCTTTTTCGGCAGGCGAATGCTGCCCATTTTGATGGTAATATCATTGGCATTCAGCACCGCACGCAGGAAGCCGACTGCGTTCTTGATGGACTTATAGCCGAGACGCTGGGCGTCCACATTGATGGCGATTTGAATGTCACGGGCAGTCAGATCTTCGATTTTGATGTCCATGATGTACTGCAGCTTGTTGCGGAGCATTTCCCGATAACAGCACAGGGTGGTGGGTTCCAGCACTCTGCTTCTGCTGTCAATAAACTGCAGCATGGCTTCTCTCACAGTGTAAGGATTTCGTTCCTCTTCCTCAATGCCCTTGAGCCACTTTGTCGCCTTGAAATACACTTCGTCCTCTGTGCTGCCGGTAAACATTCTGCGGTTTCGCTTGCCGTCCGGACGAACACCCTTGGACACCTGGGTGAAATATGTGCCGTTTTCTGCCTGCTGAATGACCAGTTTTGTCTTTTTCATTTTCATAAGCTCCTTTTCAGTAGTTACGCCGCCAATAGATCGTCCAGTGTCAAATCGTTGATGCAGAGGAATGTATCCACCATTTTCAGCGTAAGTCCTCTCGCATCATGATCGTAGTTCTGGAGCGTTCTTGTGGAACAGTTCAGATACATCGCCAGCTCGTCGTCTGTCCAGTCGTGGAGCAGCTGCCAGTAGCGAATCTTGCACCAGATGGTTTTCTGAAGCGGAATGCGCTTTTTCGTTTTCATAGCCATTGTTTGTCCCTCCTCACGGCAATAATATATGTTTGTTTTGGGTGATATTTACACATCAGCAGACAGTGCTGAAGAGCTTCTGTCTGTGATCTCAAAGCGTCTGATCTCAGGAGATACGATTTCACAGTCCTGTTTGAAGCTGGCTATGAAGAAAAAGGTTCCTGCGGATGTTTATGCGTCCTGTCTTCTGGCGGGGTATGTGGGGGCGGTTTTGCTTCATCTGCCTACGGATGGGATGCCTGCTTTTGGGGAGTACAGCAGGATGCTTCCTGAGGGGCTGAGGCTTTTTGCCACGTATGTGATGGCTCACCATACTTATCTTAACGGGGAGATATGGAGTGCTTATGGGATGGGTAAGGCTGCTTTGTTTATGGCGGAGAGGCCGTATCCGATCAGTATGACGTATATCCACTGTATGATGGCGGTGTGTGCGATAAACCGAAAGCATAAGCAGGAGGCGCAGGAGGAGATGCTCCGGAGCTGGGAGCTGGCGAAGATGGATGGGTTTCTGGAGCCTTTTATTGAGCATCATGGGCTTTTGCGGGGGCTGGTCGAGGCTTGTATCCGGAATCGGGATCCGGAGGCGTATCAGCGCGTATCACGAAAGGGGTGATTTCTTTCAGCAGGGGCTGGATGGCGCTTCATAATCCGGAAAACCGGAGAAAGGTTACGGGAGAGCTGTCGACGATGGAGTTTTCTATTGCCATGCTGGCAAGTGGGGGATGGAGCAATAAGGAGATAGGAGAGCATTTGGGGATTTCCATTAATACTGTCAAGCATTACCTTACGGATATCTTTTGCAAGCTGAATGTCAAGAAGCGGGATGAGCTGAAGAAATTCATGTTAAAATAGTGACAGAGGCACTTTTTTATGAAAAAAAGTGCCTTACAAAACAACTATTAGTGTTGTATAATAAATACCACGAATAGTCAGATTTTATCGGAGAAATCAGACGAAAAGAACCAGTAAACGAGTAAGTTAAGAAGGAGGAGTTGAAGGCTGATTTTCGATAGCATCTGATAATGTCAGTATCCTTACCAAAAATGTCTGGTATATTGACACTACAATCACATAAGGGTAAAATATTGTAAAGGTGTAACCTGTTTACTCACCGGCTAAAAACATGAAGCTTTTTTAAGAGAAAGGAATATAAACAGAAGTAAAATAATAAGAAATACAGTACACGTTAATGCACACACAGGAAAGCGGGAAAGGTATGAAAAAATTAAGGAATAATAAGATCAGAAAACTCCTGGCATTTATGGTGGCTTTGGCGTTGATGGTATCCTGTATGCCGAGTGCATATACGATCTCCGCGAGTGAGGCGTTCGGAGATGGAACGGAGGATATATTTACAGATGGCGAATTTACATCTGAACCAGCGGCCGAAGAATCGACACCGGATGTAAGCAGCGCTGACCAGGAGAAAACGGAACAGGCGCAGCAATCGACGCTTACATATGAGAATGATTCTGTTAAAGTAACAGCAGAGGCACTGGAGGACGGAGCTCTTCCGCAGAATACAGCATTGAAGGCTGACAGCGTAAACGAGAATTCATCCGTATCTTATGATACAGTTTCTCAGAAGCTTTCAGCAGCAGCTACAGACAAGGGCAGCAGCCTGAGAGGTTTTTTTGCGTATGATGTGTATTTTGCTGATGGCGACGGAAACAGAGTCGAGCCGAACGGCAGAGTCAGAGTAACTTTTGAGTACAAGACACCGGCAGCACCGGAGCTTACCGATGCAGCCAGCACGAGTGTAACCGTTGAGAAGCTTCATTATAACAGCAGTACCGGTGATACTGATGTTAACACCTTACAGGCCAACGAGGATCTGAAGGTTCTGAATGTCAACGAGGGCAAACAGATCCAGACACTTCAGGTTGAGACTGGCAACGCAGCTGTTTTTGCCGTTATGTGGGATTCTCCTGAGACAGCAGATGTCGAGGCAGATGCTGTTTCCGGTAATGAGGACGAGGTGCCTATCGCATCAGAGGAGCTTACGGACGGAATAGATATTTCGGACGAGCCTGAGCAGGATGCAGCTGAGACACCGGCAGCAGAGAATCCGGAGGTAACTCCTGAGGCAGAGCCTTCTGAGGCTCCGGCGGAGAATCCGGATGCTGAACCTACCGAAGCGCCGGCAGAGGATCCGGATGTGGTGGAAGAACCGGCAGAGGATATTGCGAGCCCGGAGGATGCTCCGGCAGCAGATGAGAATGGTGAGACAAGCCTGATCGAGGTTCTGGGAGACGATACGAATCTTCGTGTCAGTCCATCTGTCGAGGCAGAGGTTCTGGCAACTGTAAACGCAGGAACACAGCTCACACTTCTGGATCCCGTAACAGCAGAGGACGGAGCAACCTGGTACAAGGTTTCCTGGGAAGGAACCGAGGCTTACATAAGAAGTGATATGGCACAGGTTGTTGACAGCAGTGATGAGGCAGAAGAGCCTGAGGATATTCTGGAAAGCGAAGAAGTTTCTTATTCTCAGGAAGTTGGTAATGTAGTTGTAACTGCAACAGCAGCGAAGGGCGTTATTCCGGAAGGTGCACAGTTTGTTGTGACTCCGATCGAGAAAGGTTCTGACCAGTATGCAGATATAGAGAAACAGCTTCACGAGGGTGCAGAAAATGAGAGTTATACAGTAGCAGGTTTTCTTGCATACGATATTAGTTTTCTGAATGACGATGGAACTAAGATCGAACCGCAGAACGGAAGTGTCAGGGTATCTATAGCCTACAAAGAAGCAGAAATCCCAGAAGATGTAGCTGAAACAGATACAGCACAGGAAAACATGAATGTATCTCTGGTACATTTTGTGGAGGATGCAAATGGTAATGTCACAGAAGTTGTTAATATGAGCAACGATGGACAGGCTGAAGTAAGTACAACCGACAATGGAGAGATTGAAAGTGCAAACTTTGAAACAGAGAGTTTTTCTACTTTCTCAGTTGTATGGTTGGCAGATGATTTCACTTCTGTACAGACAACTAGTAGTGATGATAAGGAGAGTACTGTTGATAGTGCTGCCAGTGGTATTACTATCAATATGTTTAATTATAATACTGCTGAAATAAATAAAGGTCATTCTTTGCAGTTTAGTAATGGAAGGGATGGAGTATGGGATTATAATGCGTGGACAGGGTCAGCTAATCCCTATTCTAACATTATGAAAAAGACATTGGGCAAAGATTCATATCCGGTATTAAATAAGGGGAATGAGGAGAGTAGTTCGTATTTATTCTCAACAGATTCAGGTACGGGCAAGACGGTTTATAGTGATGCAAATTACTTATTTAAAAAAGATGCAGATGGTTACTATGAATATGATAGTGCTAAAAATTTTGCACAGTTTGATGAAAAGACAAAACATTTTACTGTATATAAGGTACCAGGAAGTTCTACAAATGCAATAAACCTACAAAAAGATTCGGGTAATAAGCCGCATGGAAGTTTCTTTCCATTCAATACATTAGGTGATTCTATTTACGAGGGGATTCATGAAATTTCAGGAAATTCACCAGATTTCCATTTTGGTATGACAATGTCAGCTAAATTCATTCAGCCAAAAGACGGAAAAATTAATGGTAATAATATGGTATTTGAGTTTTCTGGAGATGATGATGTATGGGTTTACATCGATGGCGTTTTGGTGTTGGATATTGGTGGTATTCATAATGCAGCATCTGGCTCTATTAATTTTGCTAATGGCAACGTTACAGTTGGTAACAATAATAATCTAAATTTAAGAAAATTATTTGCTGATGCAAATGAAGAAGGAGATTTTGTTAGCGGAGAGAATCGTTTCGCAGATTATACAATGCATACAATTAATTTCTATTATCTCGAAAGAGGTGAGGGTGATTCCAACTGTAAGCTTAAGTTCAATCTTCCAACAGTTCCGAAGAAGTCGGTTACGGTTGAAAAACAGTTGAGTAATACGGATAAAGAGAAGTATGCAGATGTAGAGTTTAAATTTCAGTTACTTGTTAAGAATGTCCAAGGGAAGTATGTTCCATCAAATACTAAAGGTATTTTAAGCGATGGTAAAAATGTTGAGTTCAAGAGTGAAACAATAAATAACGTTTCCTACAATAATGTGTTTACGTTGAAACCTGGTCAGCATGCAACTTTTTCTGGACTTGAGGAAAATAAGAATTATAAGGTTCAAGAACTTGATGTATCAGCTGACAAATATGAACAGGTTTTAATCAATGGGAAAAATGCAACAAATCAGAATGGAAATGTTATTTCTAGTGAAGCTACAGTTGACAGTAGACAATGGGTAACGGTTACCAATGTACTTGCCAGTGTTGCAGAACTTGATTTCAAAAAAGTTAATACAAAAGGCGAGGCTTTATCCGGAGCAGGATTTACTCTTACTTCTCAGGATGACAATTCTAAAACTTATACAGCAGAGTCAGGTGATGATGGAATCATAAAATTTGAGAATCTTCCTTTAGGAACTTATACTTTAACAGTAAACCAACCTTACGCTGATCAGCAACTGAAGTATGAGAATCGAAATACCTGGATCGTAAAAGTTGAAAAGGATGAAGCAGGTACTGCTGTTGCCACACTTTATGAGGCTGATGGTAAAACAGTAGTTAAGAAAGATTCGAAGGATAGCTATTATCACATTGTAAACTATACGCATCAGGAACTGATCGAATCTGATGTGGAATACTCGAAGAAGGCACATGTTATAGACTGGGAGAACAGAACGTATAAGATTGATATCTCTGCAGCGTCTAAGTGTAGAAGCCAATCAACTGTAGTTACTGGAGCAGCAGATATAATGCTTGTATTGGATGTATCTGGTTCAATGAATAATTCTATACCTGTTGATTACAAAAAAGTAGCAGATAATACAGAAGAAGGAAGAAGTAGCTTAAAATCTGGTAATACATATTATTTAAAATATAATAACAAGTATTATCAGATACGGAAATATGATAATAGATATTATATTTACAAAAAGGGTTATTATGATATATCAGAGGATCAGTATAAAAATTGTGAAATTTTTATAAAACTGGCGACAAGACTTGATGCATTAAAAGAATCCGTTAAACAGTTTATAAATTCGACTGCTGAAAAATCATCAAATAGTAAGATTGGAATTGCCACATTTAGTTATGATGAGAAGGGAACAACAACTGATTTATTGGAACTTAAGAATAATAAGGATACATTAATTAACACAGTAAGCGGATTAAATGCAAATGGAGGAACTGATCCTAATTTTGTCCTTAACAATGCATATAATAAATTAACTGCGGCAACTGAAAATGGTGATACACTTCCTAAATATGTTATTTTATTTACAGATGGAGAGCCAACGGGAAATTCTAGCGATAGTTCACAGGGAGCTTCTTGGAGCAATGATGCACAAAAGAGAGCAGAAGTTACAGCAAAGAAGTTAAAAGACAAAGGAGTTAGCATATATACCATAGGCTTTGCACTTTCATCGAAGGCTGAGAAATTCCTAGCGGGCGATGGATCAAATGATTATCCGGGAATCGCATCCAGTGCGGAATGTGCTAAGACAGCGGATGATGCAGCTGGTCTGAGTGAACTGTTCAGAACATTTGAGCAGACGATCTTTAATGACGTTGATATTACAAATGCGACCATTACCGATACGATTGATCCAAGATTTGATCTTCTTGATGATGCCGGAAAGATCATTACTGAAGAATCGCTTGCAAATGGACCTCTTACACTTGCAAATGGCGGAGTGGTAAGGCTGGTTAATGGAAACTTGCAGGTACAGTGGACGAATGTTACAATCCCAAAAAAGAAGAAAAATAATCCATGGACTAAATCTCTTAATATTAAAGCGAAAGATACTTATATTGGTGGAAATGATGTTACGACCAATGTGAGGGAGGGATCCAATATTACGTTTGGTAATGAGAAGATTTATTTGCCACAGCCGAAGGTTAATGTAAATGCCAAGATTTTTATCAATGATAAAGAGATTACCATTTACAAGGGTGATACGATTCCGACAGATGGAGAAATTCTGAATAAGTTATTTAAAGCGAGTGACGTAACATCGTATAAAGATGGGAAGGTTGGAACCGCAGACATTGTTAATATTCAGTTGAAGTGGTACAAGAATCCGAAGTGTACGGAGCCGGTTGCAACAGATACAAAGGGAAATCCTGTATATGATTTGGGTCAATTAAGTGATTCAGATAAACAGCCAACAGCGGACACAAATTACTATCTTAAAGTAACGTATAATGCCGGAGCTCCATCGGAGGGAAGTAAAAAAAATACAAATAACAATGTTGCTGGTGGAGAGGATAATATTCAGGAAGCAATAAATGAGAAGAAGAGTAACAATCCTTATGGAATCTACACAATCCATGTAATTTCCGGTAAGATTGATATTATCAAGAAGGTAGAGGAAAAATCCTCTGTGGATCGAGAATTCCAGTTTAATGTAAAAACAGAGGATGGAGATGATGCGTTTAAAGGTAAGGGTAAAACATTTACGCTTACGGTCTCGAAAGACTCTCTTACCGGAGAACTTACTGATGCTGACAAAAAAACGTTGGAAAACCTTTCAAGAGGTACTTATGTTGTATCTGAGGTGAATGTTCCAGATGGTTATAAGATTGCAGGAACTGATATCGCAGTTGAAACAAATTGTCAGAATTCAGTGGAAAACAATGAAACAACGTTTGTTTTAGGAAATAGTAAACAGACGCCTAACACGGATGTTATTTCATCAGAGTACACATATAATCCGAATGACGGAGGTGTATTGGGCAAGGTTTCCTACATCAACGAGTATTCTGTAAATCTTGACCTGAAGAAAGTTGATTCTAGTGGTAATAATGAATTGAGTGGAGCAGAGTTTACACTGGAAGTAAAAGATGGTACTACAGGGCAATTTGACGGTAATGCTTATAAGCCATTCGAGATTGACAAAGATACTGTTGAGTTGAAGGATCTGAAACCTGGATTGTATAAACTGACAGAAATTAAAGCGCCAAAAGGCTATTCATTATTAGAAACTAGTATCTATTTCCAGGTAAAACTTGGAAAAGTTACGCTTGTTAAAGAAGATGGAACCCCAATCGAAGTTCAACCTCAGTCAATGTGGACTTTGGATGAAGATGGTAATGTTTTGACAATTAAAAACACGAAACTTTATTCATTACCAAACTCCGGTGGTCCGGGAACCTATGGATTTACAATCAGTGGTGTAGCGATTCTTGCAACTGCACTCCTGTTGTTTATAAATAATAAACGAAGGGAGGAAGAAGCAAAGAGATCGTAACACATTAATTGTAAATGGCCGATGAAGGGCGAAAAAGAAAAATGCAGAGAAAGAAAGGAGCAAACCTTATGAAAAATTTATTTAAGAAAATCAGTGCAATACTGATGGCAGCAATTATGGTGCTGGCTATGGCATCTACAGCATTTGCAGCTGATGCAGCAACAACTACAACGGGTAGTATTACCGTAACTGGTTTAACTGCAAATGATAATACTACTTTGAAGGTTTATAAAGTAGTTGGTTTTGATGAAGCGAACAGTGACTGGACTATTGAGAGTTGGGCACAGAATCATGCGACTAATACTAATCATGTAGTTAATATTGACTGGGAAGCACTGAAAAGTGTTAATCCACTTCCAACTCCTGTGCAAGAAATCCCAGTTCCGGCTAATTCAACGACATATACAATTGATGGACTTGAAATTGGTGCGTACATGATTATTGCGACAGGTGATCATACAACATACAATGTTATGGGTGAGGCACCTTATGGTTATGATGCTAACAATTTAATCGTTCCAGCTGCAAAAACAATCAATGCTAAATCTTCAGCGTATCAGCTTACCAAAACATTAGTTAATGGTGATCAGATATTCGTAGCAAAAGGTGAAAAAGTAAAATTCAATATTGATACTACATTCCCAAGTTATGCGCTTAATGCAACAAATAGAGCATTCTGGATCAAAGATACTCCAACAGGTATGAAAATTACAGGAATTAAAGTACTGGTAAATGGATCTGAAGTAAAAGTTAATGATGCATATACATTAGACAAAAAATTAGCAACAACAGAAGCTGTGACTGTAAACTTCAAAGATACTTATATTGGTAGTGCTAATCTTCATGCTGGACAGAGTGTACGTGTTGAAGTAACTGGTGTTATTACAGATGATACAGAATACAAAAATGAAGCTGAGACAAATAATTCCCACGACAAACCTAATGTACCAGGTTACTCTGGATCTATCAGAATTAATAAAACTGATGATTCAAAAGAGAACCCAAAGGTTCTGAAAGGTGCAACATTCCAGATTAAAAAACAGGGTGAGAATGCTCCGATTCAGTTTGTAAAAACGAATACAGGTGTTTATACAATGGTTACATCTGACACAGATATGACTGACAAAACTGCTGTAGCAGATGTAGAAGCAACTGAAGGAACTGTTTTAGTAAAAGGTCTTGGCGCAGGAACTTATGTGATTACAGAGACAAAAGCACCAAAAGGATATAGTATTAATACAAATATCGATAATGTAACACTTACAAAAGATAGTGCTGAAACTCGAAATGTAACTCTTCCTGTAACCGATACCAAACTCGGCGCTCTTCCATCCACAGGTGGCATGGGAACATACCTCTTCACTATCATCGGTGTTGTAGTTATGGCTGGCGCTGCTGGTGCTTTCTTCATCAGCCGCAGAAAAGGATCTGAGGAGTAATCGTTTGATTGCCGGATCGATTCGATTCAAAAATTATTTATAAGCAACGACAAAGCAAGTATTAAAACAGAATAGTTTCTGATTATTCTGTTGAAGAAATCATTACCGCCCGGCCCCTTCGGGGGCCGGAATGGTAATACAACAGTATGGAGAAACCTATGAGAAAGAATAAGAAGAAAAATTATATTGGACTTGGTTTGCTGTTTCTGATAGGGTTGTCCATACTGCTGTATCCAATGGTCAGTGATGCCTGGAACCGGTACAGGGACAGCCTGCTGATCAGTAATTATAGCAGCAGTGTTTCTTCGGATGAGAATGCGGAGAAGATTGACAGCATGTGGAAGGCAGCGCAGGAGTATAATGAACAGATCAAGCAGGAAAGTGTGCCGGATGCTTTTTCCGTGAGGGATGGCCAGACGGACAGTACATATGAGTCTCTTCTGAACCTGAATGGTGATGGAATGATGGGGTATGTGGAGATTCCTGTGATCGATGTGAGCATTCCAATCTATCATTACACGACAGATGAGACTCTGGAGAAGGGCGCTGGTCATTTGTTCGGCAGCAGTCTTCCGGTTGGCGGCAAGAGTACCCATTGTATTTTGTCGGCACACAGAGGTCTTCCAAGTGCGAAACTTTTTACAGATCTGAATCTTGTGGAAGAGGGAGATGTTTTTTACCTGCATGTGCTGGGTAAGACGCTTGCCTACGAGGTGGATCAGATTCTTACCGTTCTTCCGGAGCAGACAGAGTCTCTGGGTATCACGGATGGGGATGATTATGTAACGCTGGTTACGTGTACGCCTTATGCGGTGAATACGCACAGACTTCTGGTGAGGGGACACAGAGTTCCGATGAAGGCTGCGAAGGCGGTTCAGAAAACAGAGAAGAAGGTTACCGGAATCACCAATCCGACGCTTCCGATGCTTGCTCTCTGTGTTGTGATCGGAATTGTGATCGCGGTGATCCTGGTTGCCGGTATCAATTCTGTTCAGAACAAAAAACGACGCAGGAAATGATTTATGGCTAAAAAGAAAAAAAAGAAAAAGAGTAATGTTGTCCTGAACATTTTTATCGCCCTGGTGTTTCTGGCGGGGGCGGGAGTGTTCCTTTATCCTACGATCAGTGATATGTGGAACCAGTACCGTAATGCCCAGCTGGTCAGTAAGTACGAGGAAGCGGTAACGGAGCTTTCGGACAATGACTATGACAGGCTGTGGAAAGAGGCGAAGGAGTATAATGCCGAGCATCCGGTAAATGCCATTGTAGATGCTTTTGAGGAAGAGGATACTTATGAACTGAGTCATCCCTATGACGGAGTCCTGGATCCTAACGGTGACGGACTGATGGGCAGTATCGAGATTCCAAAGATCAAAGCGAAGCTGGCTATCTATCACGGACTGAGCAAGACCGTGCTGGAAAAGGGTGTGGGCCACGTGGAGGGCACCAGTCTTCCTATCGGAGGCAAGAGCACCCATGCGGTTCTGGCGGCGCATCGAGGTCTTCCGAATGCGAAGCTTTTTACAGATCTGGATCAGATGGAGAAGGGAGATATTTTTATCCTGCATATTCTTGGCAAGAATCTGGCCTACAAGGTGGATCAGATCAAGACGGTGCTTCCGGATGAGACCAGTGACCTGGATATTGTTGAGGGTGAGGATCATGTGACACTGGTTACGTGTACGCCTTATGCGGTGAATACCCACAGACTTCTTGTTCGTGGTGTTCGGACGAAGTATGTGGAGGAAGAAGTTACTAAGAATGACGAAACGATTCCGCAGAAGCTTGCGGTTGTGGATCCGAAGAGGGTTCTTGCCGGCGGTGCGGCAGCGCTTGTTATTCTGATTCTGCTGATTTACCTGATTGTCCGCCGCAAGGATAAAAAACGCAGAATGAAACAGCTTTCAGAAAGGAAAGAGGAGGCAGAGAGCGATGAAAAATAGAAGAAAGCAAGGGAAAATATTCCGGAGCCTTCTGGCTGTTCTGATGCTGACGGCTATGCTGGTCACGAGTGTTTTGCAGTCGGTTTTCGCCGGGGATTATGTAGCTGGAACAATGGGTAATCTGACGTTGACGGTTCAGCAGGCGGATGAGGAAGGAAATCAGACTCCGCTGCAGGGTGTAGGGCTGACGATCTACAGGGTTGGCAGTGTGAATTTTGATGGTAATGTGCATTTCGTGCTGGATGAGGCACTGGCTGCCGCAGCAATCGATTTTGATTCCATCACGACGGCTGACGGCTGGTATGAAGCGGCAGAGAAGCTGGCGGCTATGATCGTCAGCGGAAGCGTGGATGTGTGGGGTATGTCCAAGTCCTCTGATGCAGAGGGGAATATGACTTTCGCTGATCTGGCTGAGGGTATGTACCTGGTGGTGCAGACAGATGGAAACAGCAGTGTTATGGTTTCACCGATGCTGATCTCCGTTCCTTTTGCAGATCAGGAGCAGGGCTGGATGTACGATGTACAGGCTTATCCGAAGTCTGTAAGTAATCCGCAGAAGCATACACAGATCCAGGTTACGAAGAGGATCTATAATGTTGATGATAACGGGAATGTGATTCCTCTGGAAACGAAGGAGGATGTAACTTATAATGTTGGGCTTTACCTTGATCCGGATGGAAATGCCCCTTACGGAGAAATGCAGAAAATCCATATCCAGAATGCTTCCAGTGGTACAGCTACATGGACGGATGTTCCGGATGGCACCTATTATGTATTTGAGCTGGATGAGGATGGAAATCCTCTTCAGCAGAATACGAAGATCAAGGTGGATGATGAGAATCTTTACTACTACAATGTAACGAAGCCGAATGGTGAGAGTGAAGAGAAGTCCAATCAGGTTGTGATCGGTGGAGATAGTGGTGCTACTGAGGCAGCGGCTTATGTAAATAACTATTATACAAAGATTTCCGATATATTCAGCCGTAACGGATATATCAACATTAAGAAGAATGTGATGATCGATGGTGTTGCTTCTACTGTGGATGATACGTTCTATGCAGGTTTGTTCTCCACTGAAAGTAACGGTGAGCTGACGCTTGAGAAGGTAGTGACTCTGAAACAGAATGATAGTGTTCAGGTAATGGTGGATCTTCCAACAGATCAGGAGATCAACAGTGTTACTTATACTGTTCTGGAGACGGATAAGGATGGAAATCCGGTTGATGATGATACCTTTAAGTATACAGTTACCGGTCAGGGTGAGGTTACACTGAATAATGATAACCGATATACTGTAACAAAGGAGATCACTAACAGTCTTTCTTCCGAGCCGACACCGATTCCGACTGCTACACCTGGAGCAAATCATGGTGGAAATGATCGGATCACTCCGATCCCGAATAATGGTACAGCGGGCGGAACTGCTCCGAACGATACCAGCGGTACAGCAAGACGTTCTGTAAAGACCGGCGATGATACACCGATCGGCGTATGGGTTGGAATCCTTGCAGCAGCGATCATTGTTGGCGGTGGTGCAGCTTATGGAGTTAAGAGAAAGAAGAAAAAATAAATAACGGATCATTCTGAAGGATGATCGATGGAAGAACCGGGCGATGTGGATGCCCGGTTCTTTTTTGGGAATATTTGTGTATTGGGGATGAAAAAGCAGCGGGTGATATTTTTTATCGAAAATTGCTCTTGACATTTTGGTATGATAAGTATATTGTATGTGTTGCAGTAAATTTCATAAAAGATAGCCTTTTATTCAGAGTGGTGGAGATACAAAGGATCTGTGAAGCCACGGCAACCCCGGAGAATCCAGGAAGGTGCCAACCTGAGCGAGCAATCGAACAATAAGAGGATTGTTTACAGAACTTAAACAGTCCGGATTGTACGGGCTGTTTTTTATGTATATAACCATTGTTTTATTACAAAAGGAGAAGATCATGGAGAAAATTTTATTTACATCTGAATCTGTAACTGAGGGTCATCCTGACAAGGTCTGCGACTCTATTTCCGATGCGATCCTTGATGCTATGATGGCACAGGATCCGATGAGCCGTGTTGCATGTGAGACTGCTACTACAACAGGTCTTGTACTTGTTATGGGCGAGATCACAACCAAGGCTAATGTTGATATCCAGAAGATCGTTCGCGATACTATCCGTGAGATCGGATATGACAATGCGGATTATGGCTTTGATGCAGATACCTGTGCGGTTATCACATCACTTGACAAGCAGTCCACAGATATCGCTATGGGTGTTGACAAGGCTCTTGAGCAGAAAGAGGACGATATGAATGAGGACGAGCTGGATTCCATCGGTGCCGGTGACCAGGGTCTTCAGTTTGGTTATGCTTCCAATGAGACTGAGGAGTATATGCCATATGCCATCAACATGGCTCACAAGCTTGCTCAGCAGCTGACAAAGGTTCGTAAGGACGGCACTCTGAAATATTTAAGACCGGATGGAAAGACTCAGGTTACTGTTGAGTATGATGAGGCCGGCAAGCCGAAGAGAATCGATGCTGTTGTATGCTCTACACAGCATGATCCGGATGTTACTCAGGAGCAGATCCATGAGGATATTAAGAAGTATGTTTTTGATGCGATCATTCCGGCTGATATGGTTGATGCGGATACGAAGTATTTCATCAATCCGACAGGTCGTTTTGTTATCGGCGGACCTCACGGTGACAGTGGTCTGACAGGTCGTAAGATCATCGTTGATACCTACGGCGGAACAGGACGTCACGGCGGCGGTGCTTTTTCCGGTAAGGATTGCACAAAGGTTGACCGTTCTGCTGCTTATGCTGCACGTTATGTTGCAAAGAACATTGTTGCAGCCGGTCTTGCTGACAAGTGTGAGATCCAGCTTTCCTATGCGATCGGTGTTGCGCATCCGACTTCTGTCAGTGTGAATACCTTCGGAACAGGTAAGCTTTCTGAGACTAAGCTTGTTGAGATCGTTCGTGAGAATTTTGATCTTCGTCCGGCTGGTATCATCAAGATGCTTGACCTTCGCCGTCCGATCTACAAGCAGACTGCTGCTTATGGTCATTTCGGCCGTACAGATGTTGATCTTCCATGGGAGCATCTGGACAAGGTTGAGACTCTGAAGAAGTATCTGTAAGAGAGTCAAAAAAATATTTATATATCCTTTTGGCAGGAATATTGATTTTAAGAAATGCATATGATATAATGCCATTAGGCAAAAGAGATAGTAATAGTTCCAAAAGAACAAAGAGTGAAGCCCCCGGTAGTGCCAATACCGGGGGCTTCTTCTAATTTTTTATAGTGGACAAGAAACCACTAGGTTAGCGTTGTCCTACTTGTTGCCGTCTAGCCATTTGCAAACGTAATAGGCAGTTATGTTTGCCATGCAGGAAACAAGAAAAGAGATAATAATTTCCAAAAGAACTCACCTCCTCCCGTTGCCGGGTATCGGGTGGACAACAAGAATATGATAGCATAGTTTAGAACAAAATGGAATAATACTGATGCTGGAAGATGGGGTTTTTTATAGAAAATTTAGAGATAGGGAATATAGTTTATGTTATAATACGTGTATGTGAATGTGTGAATTTATAAAGGACGGAGATACAGATGAAGTTAAAAACACGTATTATTGTGGGCTTCGTTGCGATCATCCTGCTGCCGCTGCTTCTTTTTTCCGCAAGTCTGTACGGGTTCAGCCAGACGCAGGCGAAGCATGTGCAGGAGAGCAGCAGCCAGGATTCGGATTCCAGCCAGATGGTCTATGATATTTCGCTGCCGCAGTCTTCCAGCAGCCAGGTGAAGCTGATGGCCAAGGATATGATCCTGACCGCAACGATCATCCTTGTTTTTACTGCGTTGTCCGTAGGGCTGTGGATCTATCGGAGCATTGCGGTTCCGCTGGTGAAGCTTAAGAAGGCTACCAAGAACATCAAGGAGGGGAATCTGGATTTTGTGCTGGAGGTTGAGGGGAATGATGAATTTTCCCAGCTTTGCCAGGATTTTGAGGAGATGCGTAAGCGTCTGAAGGAGTCCACGGAAGAGAAGATCCTGATGGATAAGGAGAATAAGGAGCTGATCAGTAATATTTCCCATGACCTGAAGACGCCAATTACTGCGGTGAAGGGTTATGTGGAGGGGATCATGGATGGTGTGGCGGATACGCCGGAGAAGATGGACCGGTATGTGCGTACCATTTATAATAAGACCAATGAGATGGATCATCTGATCAATGAGCTGACCTTTTATTCCAAGATCGATACCAACCGTATTCCGTATACGTTCAGCAAGCTGAATGTGGAGGATTATTTTTCGGATTGTGCGGAGGAGCTTGGGCTTGAGATGGAGACCAGGGGGATCGAGCTTGTGTATGCCAATTATGTGGAGAAGGGTGTGCAGGTTATTGCGGATGGTGAGCAGATCCGCCGTGTGATCCATAATATCGTGAGTAATGCCATTAAGTATATGGAGAAACCAAGGGGGATCATCCAGCTTCGGGTGAAGGATGTGGGTGATTTTATCCAGGTGGAGATCGAGGATAACGGCAAGGGGATTGCCGCCAAGGATCTGCCGTATATTTTTGACCGTTTTTACCGTACCGATGTTTCCAGGAATTCTTCCAAGGGAGGAAGCGGTATCGGACTTTCCATCGTAAAGAAGATCATGGAGGATCATGGTGGAAAGGTCTGGGCCACAAGCCGGCTGGGAATCGGAACGATCATGTATTTTGTTCTCAGAAAATATCAGGAGGTACCGATGAATGAGTAGGATTTTGATCATAGAGGATGAGGAAGCGATCGCGGATCTGGAGAAGGATTATCTGGAGCTTTCGGGTTTTGAAGTGGAGATCGAGAACCGTGGTGATACGGGGCTTGTACGTGCTATGAAGGAGGAGTTTGATCTGATCATCCTGGATCTGATGCTTCCGGAGGTGGATGGCTTTGATATCTGCCGGCAGGTCCGTGAGGAGAAGAATACGCCGATCATTATGGTTTCGGCCAAGAAGGATGATATCGATAAGATCCGCGGACTGGGTCTTGGCGCGGATGATTATATGACCAAGCCGTTCAGCCCAAGTGAGCTGGTTGCGCGTGTGAAGGCGCATATGGAGCGTTATAACCGGCTGGTTGGTTCCAATGTGCATAAGAATGATGTGATCGAGATCCGTGGTATTAAGATCGATAAGACGGCAGGAATGCAGAGCAGATAGACAGTATGCTGAAGCCGATTT
>OKRZ01001708.1_pt1 | contig 16870 bp, 15 predicted proteins | sample 1601141 | NCBI WGS metagenome assembly OKRZ01 (sample SAMEA3541524, study PRJEB24748) | human gut metagenome | biome: human gut; feature: human-associated habitat; material: faeces | place: China | collected 2012
GTTTTTTTACAAGTTGTCTTTCTCGATGTCCTTGACCGCCGTAGCGCTCATCACCGTATATATGGTCGTCTCCGGCCTGCCGGCCATCCGGGAGATCGGCCTGTTCAAATTCCTGTTCGGCCAGGTCTGGGACCCCACCAACACCACCACCGGGGCCCAGTACGGCATTCTCCCCTTCATCCTCACCTCCATATACGGCACCGCCGGGGCCATGGTCATCGGCGTGCCCATCGGCCTGATGACGGCCATCTTCCTGGCAAAGCTGGCCCCGCCCAGGGTTGCCGCCGTGATCCGCACCGCTGTGCAGCTGCTGGCGGGCATCCCGTCGGTGGTATACGGCCTGGTGGGCATGATCGTGCTGGTGCCCCTGATCCGCACCACCTTCTCCTTAGGCTCCGGAGCCTGTCTGCTGGCGGCCATCCTGGTGCTGTCCATCATGGTGCTGCCCTCCATCATCAACGTGTCGGAGACGGCCCTGCGGGCGGTGCCCCGGGAGTATGAGGAGGCCAGCCTGGCCCTGGGAGCCACCGCCACGGAGACCTATTTCCGGGTCAGCCTTCACGCCGCCCGCAGCGGCGTGGCCACCGCCGTGGTGCTGGGCGTGGGCCGGGCCATCGGCGAGGCCATGGCCATCATCATGGTGGCCGGAAACGTGGCCAATATGCCGGGACTGTTCCGGTCCGTCCGGTTCCTGACCACCGGCATCATCTCCGGCATGTCCTACGCCCCGGTGGGCAGTCTGTATCAGCAGGCCCTGTTTTCCATCGGCCTGGTGCTGTTCCTGTTCATTATGCTCATCAACGTTTTTCTCAATGTGTTCATCAAAAAGCGGAAGGAGGACTGACCCATGGAGGAAAAGCTGTCGCCCCGCCGCCGTCTGTATGACAGAGGGCTGCGGTTTCTGGTGTGGCTGTGCGCGGGACTGACCTGCGCCCTGCTGCTGTTTCTCATCGGCTATATCTTCTATCGCGGGGTGCCGGGCATCACCTGGTCCCTGCTGACCAGCCAGACCAGCTATATCAAGGACACCGTGGGCGTCCTGCCCAACATTCTCAACACCCTGTATATCATCGTGGTGGCCATGGTCATCGTCCTGCCCCTGGGGGTAGGGGCCGCCATCTATCTGACGGAGTACGCCGCCAACCGCCGCCTGGTGGCTGTCATCGAGTTCGCCACCGAGACCCTGACGGGCATTCCCTCCATCATCTTCGGCCTGGTGGGTATGCTGCTGTTCGTGCAGCGGCTGGGCCTGAAGGCGGGCATCCTGGCCGGCGGCCTGACCCTGGTGGTGATGATCCTGCCCACCATCGTCCGCACCACCCAGGAGAGCCTGAAAACCGTGCCCCAGTCCTATCGGGAGGGGGCCCTGGGCCTGGGAGCCGGGAAATGGCACATGATCCGCACGGTGGTGCTGCCCGGGGCCGTGGACGGCATCGTCACCGGCTGCATCCTGGCGGTGGGCCGCATTGTGGGCGAAAGCGCCGCCCTGCTGTATACGGCGGGCTTCGGCCTGGAGCTGGTGGGCTTTGTCAAGGCTCTGCACACCTCCTCCGCCACCCTGACCGTGGCCCTGTACGTTTATGCCACCGAGGGCGGCGAGACGGCCCTGGCCTTCTCCATCGCCGCCATCCTGATGGTGCTGACCCTGCTGATCAACCTGACCGCCTCCCTGGTGGGGCGGAAGCTGCGAAAGAAATGAGGCATTGCTATGGAACCCATTCTTGAGGCCAAGAGCCTGCATCTGTGGTACGGGCAGAACCACGCCCTCCACGACGTATCCGTCGCCATCCCGGAGCGGCAGATCACCGCCTTCATCGGCCCCTCCGGCTGCGGCAAATCCACGTTCCTGCGGACTCTGAACCGCATGAACGACCTGATCCCCTCCGTGAAGATCGAAGGGGAGGTGGACTTCCACGGAAAGAACATCTATGACGCCAGGGTGGACCCCACCCTGCTGCGCAAGCGCATCGGCATGGTGTTTCAGAAGGCCAATCCCTTCCCTATGAGCATTTATGACAACGTGGCCTATGGGCCCCGGACCCACGGCGTCCGCAGCCACGCCAAGCTGGACGACATCGTGGAGCGCTCCCTGCGCTCTGCCGCCATCTGGGACGAGGTGAAGGACCGGCTGAAGAAAAGCGCCATGGGCCTCTCCGGCGGCCAGCAGCAGCGCCTGTGCATCGCCCGGGCCCTGGCCGTGGAGCCGGAGGTGCTGCTGATGGACGAGGCCACCAGCGCCCTGGACCCCATCTCCACCTCCAAAATCGAGGACCTGGCCCTGGAGCTGAAGGAGCACTACACCGTGGTCATGGTCACCCACAATATGCAGCAGGCGGCCCGCATCTCCGACAACACGGCCTTTTTCCTGCTGGGCGAGCTGGTGGAGTTCGGCAAAACGGAGCAGCTGTTCTCCGCCCCCGCCGACAAGCGCACCGAGGACTACATCACCGGGAGGTTCGGATAATGAGAAGACAGTTTGACCAGCAGCTGGCGCTGCTGAACCGGGAGCTGATTGAAATGGGCGCCCTGTGCGAGGAGGTCATCGCCCTGGCCTCCAAGGCCCTGACGGAGGGAGACCCCGACCTGGCCGCCCGGGTGGCCCCCCTGGACACGGAGATCGACCAGAAGGAGCGCACCATCGAGTCCCTGTGCCTGAAGCTGCTGCTGCAGCAGCAGCCGGTGGCCCGGGACCTGCGCCAGATCTCCGCCGCCCTGAAAATGATCACCGACATGGAGCGCATCGGCGACCAGGCCCAGGACATCGCCGAGATCGTCACCTTCCTGTACCGTCTGGCCGGTGAGCCGGATGTGTCCGGCACGGCGCTTCCGTTCACGGATGTGGCCGAGGGTGCCTACTATGCCGACGCGGTGAAGTGGGCAGTGGCAAACGGCGTGACCTCCGGCACGAGCGCCACCACCTTCAGCCCGAACGACACGTGCACGCGCGCACAAGCCGTCACGCTGCTGTATAACGCAGCCGGCGCACCGGCCGTGAGCGACACGGTGAGCTTCGCGGATGTGGCGGCAGACGCCTACTACGCCAATGCTGTTGCATGGGCGGCAGTCAACGGCGTGACCGCCGGCACGAGCGCCACCACCTTCAGCCCGGACGACGCATGCACGCGCGGCCAGATCGTGCGCATGCTCTACCGCGGCGAAATGCAGGCCTGAGCAAGGCACATACGTCTTGCAAGGTAATCGCACATCTTATAAAGCTCTGTCGATTTGCCGCTCTGTCCTGAAATGATCAGAGGTGTTCTCGCCTCATCGATCAATACAGAGTCGACCTCGTCGATTACACAATAATGAAGTCCTCTTAACACAAGCTTTTCTTTATAGATAACCATGTTATCTCTTAAGTAATCGAAACCGAGTTCGTTATTTGTTACATAAGTAATGTCACATGCATATGCGTCACGTCTTTCATCATTTGTAGATGAATTCAAAATGATACCAACTGTAAGTCCAAGGAACTCATGAACCTTACCCATCCATTCAGCATCACGCTTTGCCAGATAATCGTTGACTGTTACGACCTGAACACCTTTGCCTTCCAGTGCGTTTAAGTATACAGGAAGTGTAGACACAAGGGTCTTACCTTCACCGGTTTTCATCTCGGCGATACGTCCCTGATGTAATACAACACCACCGATCAACTGTACTCTATAATGCTTGATGCCAAGCACTCTGTATGCAGCCTCTCTTACAACTGCAAATGCTTCTACCAGCAGATCATCAAGCGTTTCCCCATTTGCAAGTCTCTCTTTGAATTCTGCTGTCTTTGCTCTTAATTCCTCATCGGACAATGCCTGCATGTCAGAATCAAGTGCTTCTATCTTGTCCACAATAGGAGCGATCTTCTTCAGTTCTTTCTCACTATGTGTGCCAAATACTTTTTCAAATAATCCCATTCTATTATTCTCCTAACTGTTTTCTTGGTTTCATATCCAAATCTTATTACTCAGGGTACATAATACCATCATATGAAATTTATATCAAGAATGAATCTGAAAAGCTTTGGTAAAGCATTTATGAAATAATGATGAATAATCAACATTCATTCTTTAAATCTGACCACAAAAAAAGAGCCGCCAGCGTTAATTGTCTGGCGACCCTTCTTTTTATCCGAAAATCTCAGGCAGACATTCTTCAGACTATAGCTTCTGAAAATATCTGTCCCTGCTCAGCAGGTACGAGATTAAAATTCTGGTTCGATCAATCCGTATGTATTACCCTTTCTCTTGTAGACAACATTTACTTCTTCTGTCTCTGCATTTCTAAATACATAGAAGTTATGTCCAAGCAGATCCATCTGGATGCATGCATCGTCCGGATACATAGGCTTTACTGCAAATCTCTTGCTTCTAACGATCTTAATCTCGTCATCTTCATCTGTTTCTTCTTCTACAAATGAATTCTGGAGATATGCTGCATTCTGCTCCTTGTCGATCAATTTCTTCTTATGCTTGTTCACCTGTCTCTCGATTACTTCTAGCACAAGATCGATCGATACATACATATCATCACTTACCTGTTCTGCACGAATGATATGTCCTTTCATAGGGATCGTAACTTCTATCTTCTGTCTGTCTTTCTCTACACTAAATGTAACCTGTGCAACAGCATCTTCTGCGAAATATTTCTCAAGCTTGGACAGCTTGTCATATACTGCATTCTTTAAACCTTCAGTAACATCGATGTTTTTTCCACTAATTATGTAATTCATGTTGCCCAACTCCTTCTTTTTCGGGTGTCCCCGAATTGATAGTCTTATTATAACATAAACCACCATTTTTTCAAGTCATTTTAAACAAAAGGAAACCGTTTGTTTTTCATTTTTTAGTCAAATTAACAATTAATTTATATAATTTATGAAAACTACACAAATGCATATGTATCTTTTTTCTATCTCCCATATTTTCTTAATTTACAGTCTTGTATTCATCGAATGCAAAAAAAGAAAGCCGATACATACCGGGAGAAACAAGAACCTGTTCACTCACCATGTACCGACTTTTCTTCTATTCTGTTTATCCTTTATTGTCCAAGCAGTCTGACTGCCTTGATCGGAGTTCTGTAATTATATACAGATGTCTTGATTCCTGTTGCTTCTGTACTTGCATGTACGATCATGCCGCCACCTGTATAGATTCCAACATGTCCGATATCTCCGTCTGTTCCGTAGAATAACAGATCACCCGGTTCCAGCTCTGAAAGACTTACTTCTGTTCCGTAATAAGACTGAGCAGTTGCGGAATGTGGAAGTGAAATTCCAAAGTGTGCATATACGGATAATGTAAATCCTGAACAGTCAGCACCATTTGTAAGGCTTGTACCGCCATATACATAAGGATTACCAACAAACTGTAATGCATAATTTGCAAGGTCTACACCAGTTGAACCGCTGGATGGCACCGGATCCTCAGAAGGTGCTTCTGTAGGAGCCTCAGTTGGTGCTTCCGTAGGGGCTTCTGTTGGTGTCTCAGTTGGTGCTTCTGTAGGAGTCTCAGTCGAAGCTTCCGTAGGGGTTTCTGTTGCCTGCTGCTCTTCCTCCTGCTGCTTCTGCTGTTCTTCCTGTTGTCTTCTCAATTCTTCCTCTTCTGCTGCTCTTGCAGCTTCAGCCTCTTCTACCGAGATAGCCTTTACTGTATTATATGAAATTTCAACATAATCCGAACTTACATAACCGGCAGTCTCATCATCAACCTTTACTTCTGTCCAGCCATCTGCCTGACCGATTACTGAATATGATTCTCCACCAGGGATCATTGTAAGACATTCACTGTCTGCATCTGCCTCGGCACGTACATTCAAGGTTTCTGTTGTAACAGTTGCCAACTTGCTGCAATGTTCTTCTGCATAAGCACCTGCCTCGTCACCATATACAAGGAAATCGTTCTTTATGTATCCTTCACAGCTACCGGATGCAACCTTTGTCCATGTATCACCTTTTTCCTTTACAAGGGCAATACCATTTGCTCCAAGTGTTCCGACCAGTTCACCGTCTGCACTTGCTGTAGCACGGATATTAACCTCATCCGTTACAGTTGTAAGACACTTTCCTTCAAACTGTGGATACTTACAGGTTTTCTCTGCCGCTCCCGTTTCTGTTTCCTCTGTCACAGCTTCTGTTGTTTTTTCTTCTTTCTTGGTACTCTTTTTTGATGTCTTCTTTGTCTCAGTCTTTGCTGTTTCTGTCTTAACTGTTTCAGAAGAAGCATCCGTCGGTGTACTTCCATCTCCGGCTGAAGCCGTTTCAAGCTGAACAGATTCTACATATCTGTCAAGCGCTGATGAGAGTCCGATCGTTGAATCATCATATATGTTATTTGCTTTGATCACGCCAAATGCCGTTGTAGCTGCCAGACTGACTGTTACTACCGCAACGGATATCTTTCTGGTTCCTTTGGACATCTTATTACCTCCCTGACATGGAAATGCCATGTCATCAAACATTTGTTACGAAATTGTTACATTTCTGGTTCATTATAACAACAATTCAAATGCTTGTCAACATGGCATTCCCGTGTTTTTGCTTGTTTTTCAGTGTTTTTTAAAAATTAAGATTTATTACATTTGTTACAAACTTAAGAAACAACTACTCCATCTTTGGCTTTTACTGTAACGATGGCACCTGTTTTTAATATCTGGGTCGCATTCTTTGCTCCGATGATAACCGGAACATCACGGCTGAGGCCTACGATCGCAGCATGTGAATTTTTCCCATCCTTTTCACACACGATCGCAGATGCAGTCTTTAACTGTTCCATGATATTATTGCTGGTCTCTTTCATTACAATAATATCTCCCGGATTGTAATTTTTCTGAAGATCTTCTTCTGTTTCTGCTACACATAAAGGAGCACATACCGACTTCTCGTTTACAGAAGTACCTTTTACAAGGATATGTCCAACAACATGTACCTTGATCAGGTTGGTTGTTCCGGCAACACCAAGTGGAACGCCGGCAGTGATAACAACGATCTCTCCATCCTTGATGTAATGATTTCTCTTCGCAGCTTCTACAGAATGCTCAAACAGATCATCCGTATTATTCTCCTCTGCGATCAGAAGCGGCTGAACGCCCCATGACAGATTTAACTGACGACATACCTTTTCAACCGGTGAACATCCGATGATCGGACATTTCGGTCTGTATTTAGAAATCATGCGGGCTGTTTTTCCTGATTTTGTTACGGTTACGATCGCTGCTGCGCCAAGATCGATTGCTGTTGTACAGGTTGCATGGGAGATTGCGCTGGTGATATCCGGATTCTGGATATTTCCTCTCTCATAAAAACGTTTTGTATAATCAATATCCTCTTCTGCACGTTCTGCGATCTTAATCATGGTATGGAGTGCTTCTACCGGATACTTGCCTGCGGCTGTCTCACCAGAAAGCATGATCGCGCTGGTTCCATCATAGATTGCATTTGCAACGTCTGTTGCCTCTGCTCTTGTTGGTCTTGGGTTCTTGATCATGGAATCAAGCATCTGGGTTGCTGTTACAACCTGCTTGTCCGCATTGTAAACCTTCTTGATGATCATTTTCTGGATTACAGGAACATCCTCTAACGGAATCTCTACACCCATATCGCCACGTGCTACCATGATACCATCTGATACACGGATGATCTCGTCGATATTTTCCACGCCCTGCATATTCTCGATCTTGGAAATAATATTTATATTATCACAGCCATGCTCATCTAAAATCTTACGGATCTCCAATACATCATCTGCCGTTCTTACAAAAGACGCTGCAATAAAATCAAAGTCATTCTCAATACCAAATATGATATCTGCACGATCCTGCTCACTGATGTATGGCATGGACAGATTTACGCGTGGTACATTTACGCCCTTGTGATTGGATACCGGACCGCCATTTACTACACGACAGACGATCTTATTCTCGGATACCTGCTCTACCGTCATCTCGATCAGACCGTCATCGATCAGTATCGTATTTCCCGGTTTTACATCATTCACAAGATTCTTATATGTGATTGAAACCATCTTCTCATCACCTTCAACCTCATCGGTTGTAAGTGTAAATGTCTGCCCCGGCTTCAGTTCAATCTTTCCATTTTTGAAATCTTTTACACGGATCTCCGGTCCCTTTGTATCCAGCAGTGTTGCAACCGGAAGGTTCAGCTCTGTTCTGAACTTCATGATACGTTCCATATTCCGTTTATGCTGTGCATGATCTCCATGTGAAAAGTTGAATCGGGCAACATTCATTCCCTCGATCATAAGCTTTCTCAAAATATCATCATCATCTGTTGATGGTCCTAATGTACATATAATTTTAGTTTTACGCATAACGCCTCCTAATTTGTTGTTTTTATACTAAGAAACTATTATCAGTCTCCATAATACTCTTCATCCGGCACATGATCTTCCTGTTCTCCCGCTTTTGTTTCCGGCTTCTCCGGTATCCGTAGGATCTCATCTGCATATAATTTGACTGCTGTGATCAGATAGACAAATGTTATGATCACACACAGAATATACAAAAATACAAATTGTCCCTTTAATACAAATCCTGCGATCAGGATCGCCGCTATAAACCACGGGGTTCTGATAAGTGTGGACGCCTTTACGATATCCGAAAAGCCGATCTCATCACTGATACCAAATACATGCTTGAGTGCATTTATGATAAATCCCCATATCAGGGTTCCAACATAATAGACAAATATCAGCAATACCGCCAGCACAAGTGTAATCCCGATCAATAACGGAGTATCATATTTTCTTGTCAGATTTAATAATGTATCCTTATCATATACATCCCGCTTCTCGATCGAACGCAGGTGCGAATAAACACTGCTCCAACTGATCCTGGTCGGTGAATCATCGCTGTACAGCAGAATCTCCTGATTGCTGACCACTACCATCGTCTTATAATGTCCAACCTCAAGAAGTTCATCGATCTCATCTGATTCCGTATCGTAATCCGTAGAATCGATTCTGATATATGCTTCTCCCGGACGTTTTAATTCATACTGCTTCTTACAATAAAATCCGTCTTCACTTACACTGAAATATGCAATTCTGTCATCGATCGCATCTGCCAGGCGGTTATATCCGATCCTCTTGCTGACCGGCATATAAAATACTAACGTCGGAAGAATCACGCATACAAGGATCACCAACAAATGGATGGAAAACCATGTTGCACTTTTTCCTGTCTTAATATATTCTGCCGGGCGGACCAGTCCTTTAAACATACCGCCTAATGCCCCAAAAAATCTTGTTTTTTTCTCCATATGATGTTCCTTTCATTTTTATTACCGTGTTGATTATAACACGTCATCGACTGACTTGGCACTACAAAAATGCTTTTTTTGTGCAAATTTCTGGTAAAGATTTTATCTGATCTTTTACCTGTTTTTTTCATAGTTCTTAAATTTCCCCAGATTATTGACATTTATATGTAAAAAAAATATTATAAATTAGTTAAGGATAAATAAAAATTGGAGGTTGCTTATCGTGAAAAAACTTATTACCACGGTATTGTGCAGTGCTGTCGCCGGTCTCACGATCTTCAGCGCACCTAAGATCGCCGGTCAGACCTATGCACAGTCACAATATGCGTACACAACAGTTTCTACCCAGTCATCCAACATTTCATATGCTGACGAAATTGATGAAATGGTAGAAACGGGAACATTTGACAGTTCTTCATTAACAAAGGAACAGATTGCCCTTATCAATAAAAAATACGGAGAAGATCCACAGGCAATTCAGGAGCTTCAGAAAAAATCTGACAGCATCAAGAATCCTTCTCTGGCTTCCATTGATACCAGCATCTATGCCCATGATGCACAGTTCAAGGGCTATGACATTATAAATGGTATTGATATCTCCCGCTGGCAGGGCAATATCGACTGGAAGAAGGTCAAGGCAGACGGAATTAATTTTGCTCTGATCCGTGTCGCACTCCGTACCACAGAATCCGGTGTGCTGGAAGCAGACGCATTATATAAGGAAAACATCGAAGGTGCTCTCGCCGCAGGACTGGATGTCGGCGTATATGTCTATTCCCAGGCGATCACAACGGCCGAAGCAAGAGCAGAGGCCAACTACACCATGAAGCTGATCAAGGGCTATAACATAAAGCTTCCGGTTGTTATGGACTACGAATACTACATCAATCATTCCGGCAGACTTGCACGGGCAAACTTAAGTCCTGCTGCCGCAACTACGATCTGTACTGCTTTCTGTGAAGAGGTAGAGAAGAATAATTACACCGCTATGGTCTATGCAAATAAATCTTTACTCACAGATGATGTATATGCAGATGTACTGGCAAAACGGTTCCCGATCTGGCTCGCCCAATATCCGGGATGGGATTCTGCAACCAACAGTGTGCATGCATCTTACGAAGGTAAATATTCCTACTGGCAGTACACATCTTCCGGCTCTGTAGCCGGCATCAGCGGTAATGTTGATATGAATTTCCGGTACATCAAAAAACCGGAAGCCGTTAAGAATCTGCATATCACTTCAACTTCCATGCAGAAGGCATCCTTGAAATGGAATAAAGTACCGTATGTATATGGTTATAAGATCTATCGTCTTGACAAGAGCACAAATACATATAAGCATGTCGGAACGACAGTCGGTGCAAGCAATACTTCATTTACAGACAAGGGTCTGGAGGTAGAAACCTTATACAGTTACAAGGTACTTGCGTTCTACGGAACAAATTCCGGTGCTTACAACGGCGGAGAGTCCAATATCGTTCATGCCGCTACACAGGAAAAGAATATTGATAAGGTATCAATCGCCAAACGGGCAAAGGATTCTCTTACTTTAGAATGGACTCCGCAGACCGAAGTTTCCGGCTACCACATCGTACGTTTTAATCCAGCAACCGGTAAATACAAAACCGTTGCTTATGTAAAAGGAGCCAAAAACAATACTTACACAGATACCAAGCTGGCAAGCGGAACAACTTACACTTATAAAGTGCGTGCTTACTTTGAAGAAGGCAGCCGCCGCGCATTTTTCAAATACTCCTCTTCCATAAACGGAAACACCCGTCCCGGACAGGCCACAGGTGTAACTGCTTCCTCTACAAAGAATACCGTAACCGTTAAATGGAATGGTCAGATAAATGTTGCCGGCTATATCGTTTACCGTTTAAATGACAATGGTAAATGGGTACGCGTTAAAACGATCACAAATAAAAACACAACCTCATATACAGATAAAAAATTAAGTGGCAATACCATTTACAAATACTGTGTTGTTGCTTACTACAAGAAATCCGGCAACAATGTCCGTACAGATCGTTCCAAAACAGTATCTATTATGACAAAACCGGCAAATGCCAGAAGCGTGTCCGTTATCCCATCCAAGAATAACTCTGTAAGTATTTCCTGGAAATCTTCTAAGAATATTTCAGGTTATCTTGTTTATATGAAAAACGGAACCACAGGTTCTTCCTGGAAACGGATTGCAAAATTATCTTCCGATAAGACTTCCTGGACACAGAAGGGACTGTCCGCAAACGGAACCTATAAATTCAAGGTTAAAACCTATTACCGCGGAAACGGTGCTACTTCGATCAGTGATGCAGCTACGATAACCGTTAAGATCCCACCGAAAAAGGTAACAGGAGTAGCTGTAAACAGCTACGGTTCCAAGCAGTTAATGACATGGAAGGCTCAGACAGATGCAGATGGGTATTATATCTATCGTTATACAAATAAAACAAAGAAGTATACAAAGCTGAAAACGATCACCAACTCCGCCGCTTCTTCCTATATTATCAATGAAGCCGGATCATCCAAATACAGCTATTGCATCGTTGCCTACAACAAGTCAAATGGAAAGGCTTACAAGGGAACCAGATCTGCACTTACCGCTAGCAAGAAAGGCAGCCAGAAGATGCAGGTTATATGCAGTGTCTTAAATGTAAGAAAAGGTCCCGGAACCGGATATGATATTATTCAGACAGTTTCTTATGGAACAGAGCTTACACTCAAAGGCTTATATCAGGACTGGTATCAGATTTCCTTCACAAAGGACGGTAGAACCTACAACGGCTATGTTTCAGCTGCTTATGTAAAATTGAAATAAGCAATAACCATATATAAAACGGCAGGAATGCATTCCAAGCACTCCTGCCGTTTATTTCTATTACTGTTTTTACTTATTTGCTGAGTCCGGAACAAACATATAACCAATCCCCCGGACAGTACGGATATATACCGAATCCTCTTCCAGCTTATCTCTCAATCGTTTGATATATACCGACAAGGTATTATCATCCACAAATGACTCATCGACATCCCACAACCGTTCGATCAACTGTCTCCGTGTCATAACCTGATTCTCATGAAGCGTCAGTTCCCGAAGCAAACGAAATTCACTTGGTGTACTGTCGATATTCCGTTCATTCCGGTAGATCTTATACTGTTTATTATCTAGTCTGGTGTGTCCGAAAATGAAATCTTCTCCTGCTTCATTTTCCAAATCTGTTTTTTTGATATTGTTATACCGCTGTCTTCTCAGGATCACAGAGATCCGTGTCAGCAGTTCCTTTACCCGATATGGTTTTGCTATATAATCATCTGCACCAAGCTCCAGTCCCTGCACCAGATTCACTTCATCTGATACTGCTGTAAGAAATATGACCGGAACATAATTATCTGTCTCACGGATTTCTCTGCAGAAATCATAACCATTTCCATCCGGCAGCATAACATCAAGCAGCACCAGATCGATATCCGGCTGCAGACACTTTCTCGCAGTCTTAAGATCTGAAGCATGCACCACTTCATAATGCTCTGTCTTTAATGTATATTCCGTCCCCATTGCCAAAGCAAAATCATCCTCAACTAACAGGATCTTCTCATTTGCCATTTCTCATACCCCTGTTCTATTTTATTCACGATCCAGTGCAAAGAAACACACCGCACTGACCAGACTGATAATGATACCTGCCAGAAACAGATAGAAGCCCAGCCGGTATCCTGCAAAGCCTTTATAGCCATTTTCCTGCATACTGCGTGTTGTTTCTTCCATAATCCCATGAATCGCCCGAATCGTCTTACTGTGTGTCAGCAGGAATAATTCAATACCGGAAAGAACAGCCGGTATAAAAAACATCAGATTGAAGATGTCCCAGGTATCCCGGTCTCCACGCAGATAGATCACAACCAGTACAATTCCGGCTATCCCGGTAAGGATTGCCAGATAAGGCAATATCCGGACAAACAGATTGATATCTCCCATCGCCTGATAACGATCTGCAAGCTTTTTCAGATTTAAAAGCGGAAACCATTCCTTTACATCCTGATAATTCTTCATGGTAAACCGGTATCCTAGGAATGGGAAACATCCGGATATCAGGATCATAACCATCCCCGCCAGGTACGTCAGGCTGAATTTATTTACCTTCATACACCCTCCATGCCAGCAATTATTTGATACGGAACGTCGCTTTTACATAACCATCTGCGAACAGCACATGATCTCTTCCGTCAAATGCCCACTTTAACTCTTCTTCTGCATAAGATGGCTCTACAAATTTAACATCAATTCTGGATACGTCCTCTGATTTTACAGCCGCTGTACGAAGAAGCAACATACCCTGAACAACCGGATGATCGGTCAGATGAATCTTATTCTGATCACCTGTCTCCTTGCTGAAACTGTAAACCTCTTCTTTTGAAAATGTGTGGAACTCCTCTGCATTATCATATGATGCAGCCTCTACGCGCTTCAATTTCTTCTCTTTATCGGATGGCTTTACAAGTGTCACGGTAAATTTCTCTACCGGTGTCTCTACGCCATCCACATAACCGAGGATCGGAAGGATGTACATAAATGCATTCTCCTTTACAGCCCCGAATTCATAGCGGATACTGTCTGCCTGTCCAGCCTGTTCCTTCTCTGCCATATATGAGATCTTGCCGATAAATGCTCCCTGATATGTTGATGCATCCATCTCTGTCATCTTTGTTCCTATCGCCATCATTCTGTCATAAATATTCATATTGTACCTCTTTCTTTCTATATTATTAAAATCGCCTGATTTTCAATTAAATATATCTAAATAATTTTCCTGATCACATTTAAACCTGATTCTATGTTCCAATCATATTCATAATATATGTTTCTCTCAGAAAATTCAACAACCGGTAGTTTCATTTTAAAAGTCCATGCGGGTGCCGGGCTCTGGTGCTCCAATCTCGTATCCCTGTTCACGGATCATCTGCAGGTCAGTTTCAAATGTGATTCCGGTCGTTGTCAGAAAGTCACCGCTGATCACGGCATTTGCCCCGGCACGAAGAGCTGCCTTGCCATTATCCGGCAAATAGGCTCTGCCTGCCGCCAGACGGATAAAGGTATCCGGAAGGATAAAACGAAAAACAGCCACCGTCCGGAGGAACTCCTCCTGCTTCATCGGCTCCTGATGTTCAAAATACGTTCCCGGAATCGGATTCAGCATATTGATCGGAACCGAGTCCACATCCAGCTCTCTTAACGAAAATGCCAGATCGATCCGATCCAAAAGCGTCTCTCCCAGTCCGATCAGTCCACCACTGCACACTTTCATACCAGCCGCCTTGGCTGCACGGATACTCTTTCTCTTATCATCTGACGTATGCGTCGTGCACAAGGTCTTAAAGAACGCATCCGATGCTTCCATGTTATTATGAACCATTGTCATACCAGCTTCATGAAGCTTTATGAAATCCTCCTCATCCAGCATACCAAGAGATGCGCAGACATGGATATCTGCCGTCTTCCTGATATCCTCCACATTCTGAACTGCCAGTGCTACCTCCCGTTTCGACAGCCGCCGTCCAACAGATACAAGCCCGTACCGGTAAGAACCACGGCTCTTATCCTGAACCGCTATATCGGTCAGGATCTGCTCACCCAGTACACATTCCGCCGGGACCTTCTCCTTTGCTCTGGTTGACTGTGCGCAGTACAGACAGTCCTCACCGCACTGTCCAACCTTAACAGCCGCCACAGAACAGACATCGCAGACATTTCCACAGAAATGCAGTCGGATCCGGTCTGCCGCCTCAGAAAGCTCTGACAGATCTACATCGATAAGCAGCTCTGCTTCCTCCCTGCTGATACGATATCCATCCATTATCTTATGTTCCAATCTCTGAAGTTCATCCTTTGTCATAATTCATCATTGTCCTTTATTAAGAAATATTGCCCTTTTTAACCACACAGTGTATCCATTTTCATCCAATCTTTATTAATATACCATCTAAATAACATCTTGTGAACTACCCAATGTTCCGCATTGCCACGCCCGGCTTGTTCTCGCACCTGCCCACTACCGGCTGTATATTACCCCGCTTCATGTCTGCCCCTCCCGGCTGGATCCTTTGCATATAAACTCGCATATTTTCTATGAATTGTACCTGCCTTATTTGCTCATGCTCCTGTGCAAACTCGCCTTTGGCTCAAACATGCACCCGCATTCGCTGGCAAGGTACAAGTTCATAACGAAAATATTGCTTTATGTTTATATGCAAAGGATCCAGCCGGGAGGGGCAGACATGAAGCGGGGCAATGCACAACCGGGAGGAGCCGGGTGAAACCTTAAATCTCATTTTTTCGGCATTATTCTCTTTCAAGTTTTTGTAAAATATAGTAAAATTATAGGGTATGGGGTCATTGGAAGGCGAACCCCTTTGGAGGTTATATCTATGATTAATATACTAGTAGTTGAAGACGAAAAACCTATTGCAAACCTGATCAAAATGAGTCTGACAAAGGCAGGCTATTCCTGTACCTGTATCTATGACGGACTTGCTGCCGCAGACATACTGGAAGAAACCCCTTTTGATCTGGTTCTGCTCGACATCATGCTTCCGGGTGCATCCGGCTATGATGTTCTTGAATATATCAAACCATTAAAAATACCGGTTATCTTTATTACAGCAAAAAACTCCCTGAACGACCGCGTCATGGGGCTGAAGATGGGAGCCGAGGATTATATTGTAAAACCATTTGAGATCGTTGAGCTTCTTGCAAGGATTGAAGTTGTTCTCCGGAGATATAATAAGCTGAATACAACGATCACCGTCCGCGATCTTGTTATTGATACAGTTGCGATGAGCGTCACGAAAAATGGAAAAGAGATACCACTGACGAATAAGGAATATGAGCTGTTATTGTTATTTGCACAAAATCCGGGAGTTGCCCTCTATCGTGAAACGATATATGAACGCATCTGGGGTGGTGACTATCCTTGTGACAGCCGAACGGTTGCTCTTCATGTCCAGCGTATGCGAAAAAAGCTTGGACTGGAAGACTGCTTAAAGACCATCAACAAGATCGGATACCGTCTGGAGATCTAAAAAGGAGTTTCTATGAAATTTAAGCATAAACTTGTATTATGTATGGTTGCACTTCTGGGACTGTCCTTCGGTCTCGGAGGAACCATGCTGATCCACCGATCATTCAAATCTTCGTTATCCTCCACGATCGACAGTGACCTGCAAAATTATGAGAGTATTCAGAGCACTCTGCTGATCGCTGTTGATACAAATTCTGTGTCATCTTATATCGACATGTCTAATATCATCAACCAGTTTTCCGCTCAAGGCAACTCCAACCGTAAGAATATCATTCTTCGAAATTCGGATATGGAAGTCGTAAGCATCATGAATTCATCCTCTACATATAAAGAAATGAAACCGTCAGATGAAAATATCTGTAATTCGATCATTTGGAGAGAAAAGGATAACTACTATCTGCAATTATGCAGCTCCATGGATATCAATACAGAAAATCTGGACATCTCACAGATGGACATTGTCTGTTGTTTGCTCTTTCTAAGTCGTATGACTTGTACAACTATATGTTGCAACTCA
>OKRZ01001752.1_pt1 | contig 16595 bp, 10 predicted proteins | sample 1601141 | NCBI WGS metagenome assembly OKRZ01 (sample SAMEA3541524, study PRJEB24748) | human gut metagenome | biome: human gut; feature: human-associated habitat; material: faeces | place: China | collected 2012
AATTACTATGGGTGGTATAGTTGGGACTTTATTTAGTATTTTAATGCGAAGCGTACACATACAAGCGTCCGTCCTCCCATACATGGGCCGAAGGGTCGGCAGTATACATGTGAGTAATAAAAGGATTCGGCCCTAAAGTAACCGTTTTTTGCTTTTGGCTGTTACAACTCATCAATGTGAGCGACAAGGCAGCCAAGGTGATAAAAAAAGTTTTCATACGTATATTTCCTGTTAAATCATATTATCGATTCTATTTAACGCTTCGGCTGTGTTTCCTGAAGAGCAATCTGCTTGCGCAACATTTTACCGGCCTGTCCGGTGAGCCACAGATAATAGTCAGTTTCCAGATCATCATCGATACCTTCAAAAGTGATACCCAATTCTTTTTCTGATTTGCACCAACCATCAGTAGGAGCTGTTACTTTATTCTTCGCCATGAAGACAGTATTCTCAGTGCTTCTTCCGATGCCGTTCATGTCTGAATAAGAAATCTTTTCATTCTTCGGGTTATAAACCACATAGTATTCCACGTCGGCCGCATTACTGGGCACATCACTCTTTCTAAGTACCTTATAAATAGCTGTACCTTCATCTATTTCATCGAACATAGCAATATACAACATCGTACAACCTCTGCGAATGCAGTTATGGAGTTGAGTCCAGAAGAACTTACCTCTTTCGCGGGATCCCCGTTCATAGTAAGGATGCATATTCAAATCCGAAGCACCCGGATAGCAATGAGGTGCATACTGTACTTTGCTTTCTCCAGACTCATTGACATTCTTACACCATTCTATATCCTTACCGACCATGTTGGCAAATCCACCGTCACTACCACCCGTGTTATAACTATTGATATCATTGAAACGACCTACATACCAGGGCATAATTACATCCACACTCTTAATGAGAGCATGCAAGCTAGCTCTTCCGGGAGTATAGGTATCACCTCCGCCGGCACGCCAGTAAGTAGATACACCCAGCATGATACTGTACCCCACTTCTTTCAGTTTGTCAGACAGCTTCTGGATATCCTCATTGCTGTAACCACGTTCAGCAGGATTGAAACCTACCCCCCAAAGAGCAATTAGCGGTTTGCCATTCTCGTGCAGATAATATTTCCGTTTGGAGGCATAAGTATCATAGATTGCCTGGGCATCAGCAACGACTTTCTCAAAACGGGCAGGATTATAACCGCCAAGGTCATACATCACCGCAATAGCACGCTGATATTGGTCGGAACCATCCATAGCACTTGCCAATACCTTATCGAAGTGATCCTTACCGTCGGGATTATCAATCACTTCGCCTACAAAACGCTGCATAAATGCACCGTCAATGCCATACTCCTGCATCCACTTGAAATGCAGCATCACAGTAGACTTGTCATAAGCACTATACACCTGCGCCGTCGTTCCATCAGGATATTTGAATTCTGTATCATACTTGATTTCATACTCACTCATATCCGGCCAGAGGTCAATGCTGTTACGCAGTACACCGGGTTTGAACATATCGTTTTCACGATAGTGATACCACTCCGTATTCTTATGATTCGCATGGCTACAGCCATCGCCCGGTGTACCAAACCACCCTTGATAACCGGTCATCAGCAACCCTTTGTAAGTGGTGTAAGGCTCTCCATCTACATGAATGGGGACATCCGCACGCGGGTCTTCAGGTTCAACAGGTACCTCAGGCTTTTCGGGCTCTAAAGCAGGCGGAATATAATCATCATTACTATCTTTGCAAGAGGCTGTAGTGCATGCCACGAGAGCACAGAGCACTAAATAATATATCTTTTTCAAATTCATCATAGCTTTATTTATTGTTGTTCAGTTAAATAGAACCGGGAAAAGAAGCTGTATGCCTCCTCTCCCAGCTGCACCATCATACCAATCTAATTACGTTTCTGTTGTATTTACTTTTGAGGAATTTCAACTTTCACTATTTCCGTATAGTTGCACTTTTGGAAAGTATCGTCAACCCTGGCACCCACACGAACAAAGTAAGTATAACCGGGCTTCACATCCACCTTGAAAGAGAAGATCTTGCTCTTACCATCTTCCAGTTTTTCCAGTTTCTCCCAAGTACTTCTTACCTTGGCAATATAGTTCTTAGCATAAGGTTTCTCGTCATCACTACCCATATCATTATAGTAACTAATGCAATTGCCTTCGCCACAGAACTGATTAAGGCTCAAGAAAGGACGTATATCCAGAATTCGGGGAAGTCCCGCTGTAATAGGAGGAACATCCAAACGGCAGGAGATAGCCAGTGAGTCATCCACCAGTTCCGTCTTCAGATCAATCAGTTTCAGATAAGGAGTTACTTCGAAGTCATGAACAGCCTTTTTACCAATACCTATACGAATAGTATCGGCAGGCCACCAGGCGCCTTCGGGAACCACGTCATACGTGCCTTTAAACAGTTTCGTATTGTTGAAAGTGCCATCCTGCTTCACAGGAATCGTTTGAGAACCGGGATTAAGACTGAAGCTTTTCTCCCAGATCTTCACCCGTCCTGCACCCTGATCGGCCAGGATATTCTCCCCCGTAGTTTTATCTATAATACGTCCGGTGAAGTGAGCGTCGGGTTCATCAAAATTGTCCACTTCCATACAGGAAGTCACAAATAGAGTTAATACTCCAAACAACAGACTATGTTTCAACTTTTTCATATCCATATACAATTTAGTATTAATAACCATCATTACGTATAAGATTCGGATTCTTGCCGATTTCTCCACCCGGAATCTGTTCATAGTACCATTTCTTATCGAACGTAGCCTTACGGGCTACAACCGGCACTTCATTCAAGAAAATCCACTTATTCTCATTAAGTACGTAGTAAGGGAGCAACGTATGCGGTTGTTTACCATCCATAAAGTCAATATCAGCCACTCTCCAACGACGCAGGTCATAGATGCGCAGATTCTCAAAGCAAAGTTCACGTGCACGCTCATCACGAATGTACTGCAAGTTCTCATCTACCGGGAATCCGTATTTCTCCATACCCAGATCTTCCGGATTATTGACCATCTGATGAAGAGTAGCGCCTGCACGCGCACGGACTTCATTAACATAAGTAAATGCTTCCGCCTTCAACTTATCATCACCGGTTTCCAAACCCAATTCATAAGCGGCCTCTGCCCAGTTCAGTAAAACTTCACCGTAGCGGAATACCTTCCATGACTGCGAACTTCCAAAAAGACCACCTCTAATAGCAAGGTTTGAGTTAGGGTTCGTATATTTACGAATCAATACCCCCATGTAGGAGTATCCTTCATCACCCGTACCTCTGAAACAACCATGCGGACCGGCTACTTTTACGTTCTTCTGATCACCGATATCCTGATACATCTGACTTGCTTCCACATTCTGTGCCGTCACGCGATAGGCGTTCGTATAGTCATTCGTGCTGCCACCGGTTTCCGTAGTTCCGTCAGCCGCCGTTCCGGGATAGCTTTTGTATACACCAGCCTGAAAATCGAATTTGGTACCCGAACCTTTCTCAGTCATACCCGAGAAGAAGAAGATAGCGCGGGCACGAGGCTCCATCTCGCCCGAGTTCCAGAGGTCCTCCACATTGTCAAAGCGAACAGGCTTGCCTTCCTCGTCGGTCACGGCAGGTATCTCGAACATACGAATCAGCTCCCATGCGGGCTGTATGGTGCAACCCGGAGCACTGATACTCAAGTTACTGCCCTTAGGTAGAATCATTGAATCCCAACTGTGAAACAGCATAGTACCCTGATTATCCTTCAAGGCTATGTAATCACCATACTGTTTGATAAAGATATCCTCTGGAGTATTGTCTTTAAAGAACTGCTCGGCATAGGCAGTTTCCTTGTCACTACCGTCGTTCAGCGCATAACCACCCTCCTTGACAAACTTGCAGGCGTCATAGGCATATTGATAAAATTCCTTAGCCTTTTCGGGAGCAACACCCATAAGTCCTGCATCCACGGCTGGTCCTGTTATTTTGCCATAACTGCCATATTTTGCAGCAGAAGCCGCATAGAGCATAGCGCGGCTCATTAACGCTGCCGCTGCATAGCGGTTGGGACGACTGGCATCTCCCTTGGCAGTAGACATATGATTCATGGCATATTCCAGATCATTGTGAATAAACATCCAACAATCATACTCTGTGCTACGAGGCAATTGCAATTCAGCAAGCGGTGCTTTCGGATCGAGTACCTTGTCCACAATGGGCACACCTCCATAGCGCTTCACCAGTCCAAAGTAGTAAAAAGCCCGCAAGAAAAAGGCCTCAGCATAAAGATTTTCGTATGTTTCTTCATTATAGTATTCCTTGTAATTCGGAAATTGCTCCATGAAATTATTAATGTCACGGATACGGTCGTAAGGCCAATATCCCCAACCGTCACCATAGGAAGTGGTACGTCCGGTAGCCTCCATAGCTGCGGATGCAGGACTCGCTTTCTGCGCACCCCACTGATTCGCTTCGTGCCAACCAGCCGCACAGACTGTGCCGAAGCCATTGTGTTCACCATTCATCGCAAAGTTGAAGTCTTCAATCGGCAGGTCCTGGAAAACCATGGCCCAGTATTTCTGCAGACCACTTTCGGATTTCATCAACACATTTTCATAGATCAGACCTTTGGGTTCCAAGTCCAAATCATAACAAGATGACATCGTCAGGCCTAATGCTGCTGCTACAAATATATATTTGATCTTTTTCATGTTCTATCCTCTCGTATTAGAATTTAATTGTTGCACCAATATTGAATGTACGGTTTACCGGGTAGTTGTAGAACAAGACACTCTTTTTATTGGGATCTTCGTTCGCACCGCCCTTTTCTCCCGGACGCTCCGGATCTATATTATCCAGTCCGGTAAAAGTCAAAAGATTGTAAGCATTGAAATAAACGCGAAGATCTTTAATACCTGCCTTAGCCAACCATGTCTTAGGCAAGGTATAGCCCACTTCCAAAGTTTTCAAACGAATATATGAAGTATTCTTAATGCCCGTGCTACCCGTATTAAAACTATGTCCGGTAGCCGGATAGAGACCGGATACCCACTTAGTATTCGGATTCCACGGATCGTCCGTCGGTTTCTCCGTATGCCAGCGATCTTCGTAAATATTCAGTACAGCAGCACCGTTGAATGGTCCTACCTCAGTAAAAACTTCACTATAGGAACTGTATACACCAGCTGAACCTTGCCAGTTCATAGAAAGATCGATACCTTTCCAAGCAGCCCCCAGTGTGATACCGTAGTTGAATACCGGCAAGTTGAAGGTAGCCATCGGATGTCTATCCGAATCGTCTATAATACCGTCACCATTCCAGTCCTTGTAATAGTAGTCACCTGGCAAGGTACCTTGACCGTAATTCGCACCTGTTGTACCATGATAACGGATATCATCGTAACTACCGAAACGTCCACCTTCCTCATAAGTAAACCAAATATCCTTATTACGACCGGAAACATCTCTGCGATACCAGTTATCCATAGAATTGGAAGCTTGACTATCGGAATGATAATCCCAACGATTCTTGGTCGCACTGATTTGTCCGTTTACCCAATAAGTAACTCCTGCCACTCTGTTGCGGTGCCCTAAGCTGATTTCCCAACCAAAGGTTTCATCACTTTCCTTATTCTCTTGCGGAAGGGAAGCGCCTACAATGCCAGGGATCTGTGCAGAAGAAGTAGCCAACAATCCATCACGTTTACGCTTAAATACTTCAAACGTACCACTCAGTTTCTGGTTCCAAAGGTCAAAGTCTACGCCAAGGTTATAAGTCTTAGCTGTATACCATGTCAAATCCGGATTAGGAATAGATGTTGCCGAAACACCGGAAATCAGAACCCCATTATAAACATAGCCCAATTTGCTGGGATTAAGTTCATAAGCTACAGCAGTCTGTGGATAGGTATTGGCGCTACCATCATCACCCATTTCACCGTAAGAAGCACGAATCTTCAAGTTACTGAGGAATGGTACCCACTCTTTCATAAAGGCCTCTTCGCTGACACGCCAGCCTGCAGATACAGCAGGAAAGAATCCCCAACGAGAGTTTTTCGGGAAACTGGAAGAACCATCATAGCGAAAAGAGAAATCCAACATATAACGACCTTTATAGTCATAATTGAATCTACCTACCAAAGCCTGACGAACCTTATCGCCCGCAAGACCTGCACCTACAATCTGATTACTTTTCTCACCATATATCAGATATTCCCCATCCAACTTCATAATCGCTTGTCCGTAGAAATTATCCCACTCATTATACTGCTCTTCAAACAATATCAAGCCCCCCACATTGTGATCGCCGAACTTATTGGCATAATTCAAAGAGAGCTGCATTACGGTACCATGGCTGGGATCAGTTCCCCGACGTAGATAACTGTCAGCATTACGGTCATAAGTCTTCATCTCTCCACCTACCATTTCATACAATTGATAGGCGCGTTTGTATTCCGTATTGTTCGATGAATTGTAATCATAGCTATAGAAAGCTTTAGCCTGTAAGCCTTTCACACCGGGAATATCATACGCCAATGTCAGCGAACCATTGAAGTTTGTACGCTTCTCTCTGCGGTAACCGGTGAAACGACTGTCGGTAGTAGCCACCGGATTATCATTGTCAGAAAGTTCCGAGTCGTAACTGGGCAAATCATGATCCCCATTCAGCCAAGCCTGTGAAGTAGGCCGCAAAGTCCATGCCTTCTTGTAGACCGTCCACATGTCAGTAAACGGTTGATTCTTCTCGTCCATATAGCCGCTCAACTGCACGGTAGCCTTCAATCTGTCAGTGATCTTAGCATCCACGTTACTGCGGAAGTTCCAGCGGTCATAGTTCAACGAACCGCTCTTGTAGGAGCCTTCCTGCTTCATATAGCCCAAATTAAAGAAATAGCTTATCCTCTTCGAACCACCATCCACACTAATGTTATATTGTTGTTGCGGTACATTATTATCAAACAGTTCGTCGGCCCAGTTGGTACCTCTATTGTTCTTGGAACTATATTCCATCATCTGCTGCCATGTATATTTCGGCGAGGTACGACGGGGATAGTTAGTGCCAAAGTCATTATAAGACTTCTCGTTGATCAACAACATATGGTTGGCTGCAGAAGCTGTTTCAGGCATATATAGAAACTGTTGCCAGCCATAGTTGGCAGAAAAAGTAATATCAAACTTACCATCACTGCTTTCTCCACCATGCTTGGATGTTACCAATATAACGCCATTGGCAGCACGAATACCATAAATGGAAGCAGAAGCATCTTTCAATACAGATACCGATTCTATTTCATTGGCATCCATACGTGAGAAATAGCCCTTGTCACGAGGAATACCATCAACCACGATCAACGGCTCACCCAAGCCACGGATATCGATGGCATTATCGAATTCACCGGGTTGTGAACTTTTCTGTGTAATACGCACACCGGGTATTTTTCCGGAAAGCATATTCACCACATTCTCATTCTTAGTCACGGCAATTTCCTTATTATTAACAGCTGAGACTGCACCTGTCAAAGTCGCTTTCTTCTGCGTACCGTAACCTACAACTACTACTTCTTCCAGTGTCTTGCTATCTTCCTGCAAAGTGACTTTCAATACGGTATTAGCTGCCGAGACTACAGCATCCAGATAACCGATAAAGGTAATTGTCAGTTTATCTTTGGCAGAGGCTTCTATCTTGAACACACCGTCTATATCAGTGATTGTTCCTCGGGTAGTACCGCTCACCCGTATGTTTGCTCCGATAACCGGCTCGCCCGTATTATCAATGACGGTTCCCTGAACCATCCGGTTCTGAGCCGACATAGGCAATGCCGTCAGGAGGCATAGAAGTGCAATCATCATCGTTCTCCATGAAAAAAATGCACTTCTTTTTATTTTATTAGAATTATAATGTTTCATGCTTAGATTTTCTGTTCATTAAAGAAATCTTCATTTTTTAGTGATAAGAGGTGTACCCGTCGCTTGTACAGGGGTACCACCTCTTAAAGTTTACTTAGAGGAATCTTAAGGCTTGGGAGCCGGCATTGTTGCACCTTCCGGAGCCACACGACGGTTGATAAAGAGCATGCCTAACTGATCTGCACCTGCTGCATGGAGCGGTTTCACACCGTAAGCATATTCATAACCAGCATCGAAAGCAATGCGGAGCCCATAACCTGTATAGCTTTCAGGGAAATTGAAGTCACCGGTCTTTTCATCCATTGTGAAGTCACCGAAGCCCCATTCCTTTATATTGTTATAGAAACCTACCGGATCATTGATGTATTCATTATATTGTCCCATCCAGCCGTCATAGCCATAACCTTCACCAGCATCATAAGTCTTGCCGTTGACATCTGTATATTTTCCATCAGTACCCAAAGAAGCCGGAACATAGACAGCAAAGCCACGGAAGAAATAATAAATGCCACGACAACCTTCCGCATACTTTTTGGCAAGATCCCCCATTTCCAACGTTGATCCATTATTGAAAATCAACTCTTCATCCCCCATTTTTATACTATACTTCAGCCAATTAGGAAAGAATCCATCTGCTCCATTATGAATGGTAGGGATATCCGTCTCATATTTAGAAAGAGCCCTCGGGAAGTTCAGCTTTCCTGCCCCCAGTGGTTGAGCTTTTTCTGTACCACCCCACTCTGCTTCGTAGTTACCGACCAATCCGTTTGCTGTGAAATCCACATCAGCCAGTTCATCAACAATAACCACATAAATCTTAGCTTTCACTACGTCGTCAGCAACCACATTCACCAAGAATCCCGGACGCTCTTCATTATCATTGAAACTGGTTCCCGGCCTTGTACTGAATTTCCAAGTACCATCGGATTTTAAACTCTCCTTAAGCATATCCACTTTCTCCTGTGCTTTTCCACCCGGTTGTTTACTACTGCTGGCAACTATGAATTCAACCTTATCAGGAAGTTCTGAGAATAGATTATTGAAATTCAAAGTTCCCAACAGGTCAAGACCGTTTATAGTCATTTCCTTGAAACCGTCGGCTAAATCTCTCGGGGCGTAATCAGCCTTGATGGTAACACCACCTAGATCTTCGGCTACAGCCGAAAAATCATCAGCCACTTTCACATTGAAGTAATTTGAACCGATGACCGTTCCTCTGAACTTCATTTGCAGAGATACAGCATACATCTTTCCAGCTTCCGCTTCACCCAACGCCTTAATGGGAACTACAATGAAACCACCATCCAGACTTACCGCACCATTAACCTTAAATTGCTCGCCATCAGCAGCACGAGTTAACACATGAGACTCAGCAATCGTAAATTCTGCACCTTCTATACTTGTTAGAGCTGGTCTTGGCAGGAATTTTACAATTGCGCCAGTATTGCCAATCTCTACAATGCCATCTATTGTTTCGGGACTATAGATTAAAGAGTTGACAGCAGAACCCAATGGGAGTTTATATTCCGTACCATTTACATTGATGATGGCTTCCGTATCAGTCATTGTAACGGAAATATTACCTCCACCCGGTTTTATCACAATTTTTTGTCCATCACTCAACGACAACGTATAAATACCAGTTTTCTCGTCCAACTTGACTTCTACAATACTTGCACCAGTCTTCAAAGCCTTATCTAAATCAGCTTTCAAATCGCCAATAGCCGTTTCTACCACTGATACTCTTGATTTAAGATCATCAATATCATCATCATTATTACATGATATAAAGGTTCCCGTTGACAGAACCATTGCTCCGCACAGGAGCACTTTGATAAATTGCTTATTCATAATAATTAAATAGAAGTTATTAAATAAATATAGAATTTGATTGTTTCCAGAATATTCTTTCAGTATTCAACTGAAATGACCTCTTATAGATTTCCGGTGGAAGTCTATACCTACCTTTCATTTGATTAAGTAACTTGTGTCTTTCCATAATTAATAATTTATTAAATTTAAAAATTAACTTCAGCGATTATTCCTCATCACATTTAAGAGGATTACATCAGGTGAAGGGCACTTTACGCATAGTTGTGCATTTTTCATAATTATTAAACTCGAGTTTTAAAATTCTATGAGGCAAAAGTATGCCTATACCGTTAATATTCTCCTTAAAAAGACATTAATAGAAGAGGCTTTTTTATCAAAAAAGAAGGGTTCAACAGCTTTTTAACGCTTCCACATTAAAAAAGGATATATAAATAGATTAATTGAAAAAAAATGTAGCTTGCAAACTCGTATTCGTCAATTACGAATACGAGTTTGCAAGCTACAATACACAATTTTATCCGATATGGATAGCCCTTTTATGAATTAAAAGTCACCAGCTCCTACACCATTTTCATTAAAAGCAATGATAGAAAAATAATATTCTGAATCCCTATTGAAATAGCGGGCCTCGTATTGATTGTCGTAAACCACCATTGAATGGGTAAGTTTTTCTTTCTGTGTTCCCCAACGTAAAATGTATCCTGTTACATTTTCTTGAGAATCCCATACAAAACGGTAGATACGTTTGTCATTCTCATCACGCGTAGCTTGGAAACTTGTTACGGCAACGGGTACTTTACTATCACCTTGTCCGAAGATACGCAAATCAAATAAGGAGAAAGAGCCTTCCATATCTTTTGAATTGCAGATTTTCAGGTATTGCATTTTCGCTGGTGTAGCCAGAGTATGTAATTTGTGAGGAGCATCTTGCTGATTCTTTTCTTCATCTACCAGACGAGTCCATTTATTTCCATCTACCGATCCTTCAATATAATATTGATATACCACCGGTCCATGGGGAGCATGGATATTGAAATTATGATCTGCAAAATTAACCTGAATAGCCTTCACATCCATAGGCTCGCCAAGATCAATTTGTAACCATTCACCTTTGTTACCAGTCTGTGCAGCCCACCAGGTCTCGACTTGCTCATCATTAGCCAATTCCGGTTCGTAACCTTCAAGAGAAGAAGATGCAGCTACTTTCTTCTTATACGAAAGTAGGTTCCACCCCATGTTGATATCTTCTTTTTCAAAGTCTACTTTCCTGTCGGGAATACAGTAGGGATAATCTGCAAAAGTAGTAAGCGCATACATACCGTATTTATCAGAAACAACCACCGGGAATAATCCCAAACGACGTTCGAACCAGTGACGAACAGAAATAGTCATGGAAGCTACATGCCAGTAATTTCCATATTTATCCTTGAAGGTATGTCCATGTCCGGCACCACCAATAAAACCACCGGGTTTGAAAGAGAAAGGATTATCTTCTACATACTCGAAAGGTCCTAACGGATTATCGCCTATATAGTTACCATCACCATAAATACGGTATTGAGTACCGGGAGCGGCATACTGCAAGTAATAACGTCCATTATGCTTCAGCACACACGGACCTTCATTCCAGCCTTGGCGCGGTTCTTCATTATTCTTTCCGGGAACTTCCCAACCATATTTATCACAATTATGATGTATCAAAGCTTTAGGTTCACCGATAGCACGGAAACCATCTTTGGGATCCACTTCTACACCTACAATCGGATCGACATCCGAACATCCCCAATAAAGATAAACTCTTCCATCATCATCCTTAAAGAATGCCGGATCATGCTGACGATAAGTCAACTTTGTATCCACTTCTTCCCAAGCATCTTTTTCCGGATGAGCATTCTTATAAATTCGGGTATTTCCACTGGAAGCGGTAAAGTAAAGTGTATCACCATAAACAAGGATTGTAGGCGCATAATCCTCCATAGTCGGAATAGTTGTACAAGGAATATATTCCCACTTTGCCAAGTCTTCAGAGCGCCAGTAACCACCGGACTTGGAAGCAAACATATAATAATATCCTTTGAAATATTCCAGTACCGGATCGGCAGCTTCACGCCGTGACTCTTCATTCGGTTGGAAACGATAATTCAAATCAATAGGATTTGTCACAATCCGATCACTATTAACCGTAGTCCGTTGCTCCGAAGCACAACTGGCCAACAAGCCTGACAGCAAGGCTATACTAACTAATTCCGCAATGCTTTTCATGGTAGTTTTATATTAAGTTTCTTTCCTTTATACTCCACATTCACAGTATACGATTCATTATCCAATCCCAATCCTTTCAGATTATCTACAACAACGATACGGAAGTTACGATTTTGCAACATACCATCATAGCTACCCTGACGAGGATGGATAGTTAACTGCCTATCCTTGTCACTCCACGTCATACGGACAGTGGTATATTTACCTTTTTCGTAATTATAGTTATCATCCTCGTCTTCATATAAGGTAAATTCCCCATCGGCACCCGGATAGATGCGAACCTGTAGATCATCCCATGACTTCTCGGTTGCAAACTGAACGGAAGGCCCGGCAGGAATGATGGAACCTGCTTTCACATATAATGGGATGATATCAATGGGAGCTTCACGAATAATCTCCTGCCCGCCCTTTTGCTTTTCACCTGTCCAAAAATCAATCCATTGCGTACCTTCAGGCAGATACAGGGAGCGTCTCTTTACTTCACTTATTACCGGAACTACCAATATGGACTTTCCAAACATATACTCATCGCCTATATCTGTAACCTTTTTATCTTCCGGAAAGTCAGAGAACAAAGCACGCATCAGACTTCCACCATTAGAAGTAACCTCCCATGAGGTTGAATAAATATAAGGTAATAATCGATAGCGAAGATTAATCATTTTCTCTTGCGCATCGAAAGCCCAGTATCCACGTTCACCAAACATAAATATTTCACGGGGAGTGTTTGTGCCATGCGAACGCATCATTCCCGTAAAAGCTGCAAACTGCATCCAACGCACATACAATTCATGGAATGCCGGATCTTTCACACCTTCCGGAAACTTTCTGCCAGAAAAGAAACCACCAATATCAGAATTCCAATAAGGAATACCTGTCAATGAGATATTCAAGGCTGCCGGAATCTGATTACGCAACACATCCCAATCAGAAACAACATCACCGGACCATGCCTGGGCGGCATAACGTTGCTGACCTGCAAAAGCAGAACGAGTCAGAATAAAAACGCGTTTATCGGAAGTCTCCTGTCTTTGATGATCATAAACGCCGCCCACGCTTACAAGTGGGAAAGCATTACGCACTTTACGGAAAGAGCCCAGATAAGTTTGAAAATCCAAGTCTCCTTCTTTCGCCGGACTATGTTCCGGTTCGGTTGCATCCAGCCACCAACCATCCATTCCGATGCTGAACATATTTTTATTCATATATTTCCAATAGATATCTCTCGCTATGGGATCATAAGTATCATATACCTTCACACCATTATCCTGCGGAAAAGTTTCATGTATCATCAACTTGTTCAGAGCTTTCAAATCAGCATAGATTCCGGTAGCGGGTCCAAAAGAAGGCCACACTGAAATAATGGCATGGGCATTCAGATGGTGCACCTCTTCCATCATTTTCTTTGGATCGGGAAATTTCGGATTACGAAATTCTACCGCATTCCAATCTTTATGGTCTTCTCCCCAATAACGCCAATCCTGAATAATGCCATCCAGAGGCACCTTCAGGTCACGATATTTCGCAACAACGCCAACCAGTTCATCCTGGCTGACATATCGCTCTCTTGATTGCCAAAAACCGAATGTCCAAAGTGGAAACATGGGAGCCTGTCCTGTTAATTCACGCAATCCAGCCACTACTTTATCTGCTCCACCGCCATAAACAAAGTAATAATCGCACAAATCACCAACCTCCGAATCAAAAGTCATTCCTTGTGCATTGTCTGTAAAAGTGGTAGGAGAATAGTTATCCCAAAACAACGCATAGCCTTTGATGGAATGGACCAAAGGAATACATATTTCCGTATTCGCCTGTTGCAAGAAAAGAGTTTGATTACGCTGATTCATCTTTCCCTGCTGGTGCTGTCCCAAACCATAAATAACCTCATCACTATCCAACAAGAAAGTTTGGCGAATCCGATATGTAGAATTACCTGCATCATTGAAAGAAGTGAAACCTGTGGAGGAAGGTTTTTCTGCCAACAATTCCTTCCCGTCTTTAGTCGCAAAGCGAACCTGGTTCTGAATGATATCCAGCAAAACGGTCAGTTCGGAAGTAGTAAGTATTACCTGATTATTTGCTTCCTGTATCTTATACTTCACCTTTTTTGGTTGCATCGTAACAGATAACGACTGTTTTTCCGGCGCTTGCCCAAGAGGATACTTCTTCACACGAATAATGGAAGAAGAGAAGCACTCCAGTTCCACACAGGCAGCTTTTGTCTCTACTTTTACTCCATGTGAAGTACGCAATACAGATTGTCCCATTATGGGGACAATCTGTATACACAGGCATATAAATGCTAACAGTTTCTTCATTATATCAAGTTTATATAGACAACACTTTATATTTAGTGGTGAACAGCACATCTCCGTCATTATTCTTATCCACACTGAAAGGTATCAGTTTCTCTTCTCCCGGAGCCAGTTCATAATGCACATTCTCTCCTGTCTTCTTACCTCCAACGTACATTTCTATCTTACCAGTATCCATCAGAGTACCATTGTTCTTAACAGATACCCAGATTGTCTTCTGATTTTTCAGCAAGTTCTCTTCAACTTTGAACAATGACAAACCGAAATCTGCGGCAAATTCATGAGTATATTCAAGCATACCGGACAATCCTTTCTTTGCATCCGCATAACCTACACTATCTTTTATACGGTCTTTTGCCACATACTGAGGGCTAACTCCGCCGACTAATATCTTAAACTCTCCTTTCTCTACTACTCTGTCCATACAATCATTGAGTAATGAGAGTTCATAAGGTGTCAGTTCAAAAGAAACTGTCTTTGACTCACCCGGTTGCAGATGAACACGAGTGAAATCTTTCAGCTCTGTAATACGCGTTTTCACGCTGGCATACATATCAGTTATATACAACTGAACAACTTCGTCTCCGGCACGTTGCCCCACATTCTTCACAGTTGCCTGTATTGCAACATTACCATTATCCTTTTCCTGTATCTTCAAACCGGAATATTCAAAAGAAGTGTAGCTTAAACCATATCCAAAATAATAAAGAGGATAAAATTCCATGTCTGAATACTCATAACGACGACCGGAAGTCTTAAAGTTATAATACAGAGGAAGCTGACCTACATGACGCGGGAACGTCATCGGCAAACGACCGGCTGGATTATAATCACCGAACAGCACATCAGCCGTAGCCGGACCACCTTCTTGTCCCGGTAGCCAGTTAACAAGAATAGCTTTACACAGTTCTGACGCCTTAGACAAGTTGTAAGGACGGCCTGCCTGAAGAATTAAGATTACAGGTTTGCCGGTTGCACAAACGGCTTCCAATAACTCCTGTTGCTTACCCGGTAAAATAAGAGTGGCATAATCATGGTTTTCTCCGGAAGTCTTGTAAACATCTGTCGTTGATTCACTGGTAGAGCAATCTCCCAAAACCAACACTACTACATCCGACTGAGAAGCTGCTTTCACTGCCTTGGGAATATCCGTCCCATTCGAACTTGTAAAATCACAACCTTGTTCATAAACCACCTTTGTCTGCTTACCCACCGCTTGTTTGATACCTGTCAATACAGATTTCAACTGACCGGGTAAGAGTTTGGGAGTATAGTCACCCGGCTGGAGATCATCCGCTCCGGGACCTACTACAGCAATCGTACGCATATCTTTAGCCAAAGGCAATATGTTATCTTTATTTTCCAGCATTACAATAGATTCGCGTGCTGCCTGACGTGCCATTTCTTTATGGCTGTCTGAGTTCCATCCCGGATATATCTTATTCCAGTCCAAAGGTTTATTCGGTGTCTTCTCAAACAGTTCGTTACGGAACATCATACGCAGCATGGTGCGACAAACCTCATCCAGGTTTTCCATATTGATACGTCCGTCTTTTGCAGCTTGTATCACCTCTTTGTCATTGTAAGTATCACCACAATTGGTAGCGATGCCTGCCGCCAGAGCCTGATTAGCGGCTTCTATCTTATCTTTTGCTGTATAATGTTTACGGGCAGTCAGATTACCGATAGCACCGCAGTCACTCACAATAAAGCCGTCAAATCCCCATTCCTCACGCAGAATACTATGCAATAACTCTCTACTTTTAGCAACCGACACACCTAGATAATCAGAATAAGCCATCATTACAGATTGGCAGTCATAGTTGCGAATCACATGACGGAACGGAACCAGATGCACCTCACGCATTTCACGTTCGGACAAACCGATATCATGGGAATCACGTCCGCCCAAGGGGGCGCCATGCCCACCAAAATGTTTCGGAGTAGTAAACAAGCCTTTAGATTGATATCCTTTAATCCAAGCTCCACCAATTTGTGATACCAGCACAGGGTCTTCACCAAATGTCTCCTCACAACGTCCCCAACGTGCATCCTGTGCCACATCGAGTACCGGAGACCATGCCTGCATAGTACCTGCTGCAAGAGTTTCGTCCCCAACAGCCATAGCAACATCTTCTGTCAGTTTCTTGTTCCAGGTGGCTCCCATTGCCAATGCTTGCGGAAAAATAGTAGCACCGCTACCGTATGAGAACCCATGCACCGCAGCGGTGTTTTCAGTTCATGCGAAACATTTGCAGAAAACTCACGCCGCAGTGT
>OKRZ01001775.1_pt1 | contig 16486 bp, 17 predicted proteins | sample 1601141 | NCBI WGS metagenome assembly OKRZ01 (sample SAMEA3541524, study PRJEB24748) | human gut metagenome | biome: human gut; feature: human-associated habitat; material: faeces | place: China | collected 2012
AGCAGGAATTGGCGTTCATGGTTCAGTTATTGATATCAAGGGTAATGAATGGTCAAAGATCATGAAGTTCATTAAAGGATCTATTGAAATAAAAATGACTGGAAAAAATGCCAGATTTGTAAATACATTACGCTTGGACAATATTCAGTGCAATAAAGATAACTGTGAAGAGCTGTATGATAATGCAGTTCAAGGAACGATTGATATTTTTACTATCATTGTTAAGTTGCAGGAGAATGAGGGTAATATTGCCGATCTTGTAACAGTTCTTGAGACAGCAATAAATAAATTGTACAGTCAGCACGATGTTGTTAGGGATAATCCTGAAACGTTTGTACGTACACGAGATTTCAAGTATTCAGATATTATTGATATCGTGATAGATCTTAAAACGACAAAATCTTTTAGTGACGCTCAACGGCGTATTTGTGGCTTGATACAGACACGTTCTGCACCTTTCTTTATAAGTGAAGGAAGATATGCAGACGCAATGAAAAATGAATTAACTGTATCAGAAATTATTGAATCACCATTTGTCATTTATAACATGAATAAAAATAACGCTGAAACACTGAGTACACTTGATGATTTAAAGATTTATATGTCGCAGTTCCTGGATGGTGAGAAACATTTTTTACGTAAACAGCAAAAACTACATACAGCAGCTTTTTATGAAGAGTTGCAAAGATGCGGAAGTTTGTCAACATTGGTGCGCAGTATTAGTGCTCGTGTTACTGGATCCCGTTCTAATAACTTATCCGTGTTCTTACTACTTAACGCCATAACGACATTAGACTCTGATGCTTTTAGAGCTATCAAGTCTAATATAACAACAAAGATGATTGGTTATGTTGAGGAGCCAGATCAGAATAAGTTGGTAGAAGAGTATGGCTGTGATGATATTAAGTCATATATGGAGCGCATCAGGACAAATGAGAAAGGTTATTACAATAACTGTTTTGCAGTCTCTTTCAATACCGGTTTGAAAAAAGACAAGGTTCTATTGAAGTCAGTTGTCCCAAAGGAAATGATTGAAGCCTTCAATACCAGAGATAGTTTTGATATTTAGGGGGTGTTTTATGTCAAGATTAACCTTTAGGAGTAAACATAATTTTGCTAAGTCTGCATTTAAAAAAGTTTTTACATTTTTTATTGGAACTGCTTTGGCTATAGGTATTTTTTCTGCAGTTGATGGTGATGGTTACCTGTTTCTTTTACAGCATAATACATCCGCTGGTTCCTTAATTTTGCAAATAATGCAAACAGTAAGTAAAACACTTGGAATATCTAATGGCTCTTCAAATGAATCAGTTGGACAAGAAGGTTTAAATGAATTACTTGTTCAGAAGATGCAAGCTGGAATTGCAAAGGATTATCTTAGTATTTGTCTGGAAAATGAAGAAGGCAAACTTGATACTAAAAAAAGAAAAGCGTATGTTCCTGTAAATGCAATTGTCGTTAAAAGTGCAGTTGAGCATGGATTTACAGATATTAAAAAGGCTCCCAGTACCATTCCAAAAACAGATATTCCTGGTAGTCTCATTGATTCTAAAAAATATGGTACAGGTAATATTACACTTTATAAATGGAATAGCCAGACCAGATCTAATGGTGCAACTGGTGTCGGTGGTCCATTTGCTTTTACTTCCAATAATGTTACATGGACTGGTCTTGATACTAAATCTATATACAATACTGGCACGCATACACCAAATGGTAAGGGTGATGGTTATTTGTTTCCAGATGCAGTTGCTGCATTCAATTCATATGCTGTTAGTGCTTTTGATGATATTGGTGTTTCAAAGAAGGCTATGAATGCTAATCAGAATCATCTTGCTATAATAAGTTTAGGGGCTTGTATAAATCATAACTGTGGTAGTGGCTGGTATGATGAAATGTTATATGGTGTCTGCTGGAATATGCGTGGTAAAATTGGGAGTAAAGACAACGATGAAACACTTAAACGTGCTAATACTGTTGTGTCAGATATAAATGATGTGAAAAATGATTTATCATCTAAACAACTTAAAGCTATTGGCACGGATAAAGGTGCTTGGGTATCAGATCTAATTATGATTAAAGCAGGATGGACAATTACACCTACTTGTCGTGATTGGTTACTACAGTATTCAACTAATACTGTAAAGACATGGAATATTTTATTTCCAAATGACCAAGCATCAGCAAGCACAATAAAGGAAAAGTTAAATAAGCATACGGCAGATGTTACAGAGTTAACAGGATATTCTGCAAGTGAATGCGATAAGCTATTTGGAACTACAGGCGGTAAGTATATATGTCCTGGCTATGCAACTGGCAGTAAGACTAAGTATGGTACATTATTAAAGATCTTAGATGGCGCATCATCTGGTTTGAAAACTGGTAATAAAAGTACAAAGCGTGTCATTGCTCTGAATGCCTTAGGTGCACAATCTGGGATTTTGGCAGTAGCTTTAGGTAACAATTATGTTAAGAAAATGCTTCTGTATGCCGGTGTTGATCCAAAAGATGTTACAGGTGCTGTAATCGGTGCATCAACTGAAACTATGACTTCTGGTAACGTCTCATTTGAAACTAAGTCAGATGTCATTGATGATTTAAAAGCGCATGGATGTGATACAGGAAAGCTAAATGCTGGCCGCTATGCTGTTTTAGTTGCCGCAAGAAAGATGCAGGGAAGTAAGTATGTTTGGGGAGGTGGCCATGACGGTTGCAGTAGTACAAAGCATTCTGGTTATGACTGCTCTGGGTACGTATCGCATGCTATTAAAGCTTCTGGCATTGCTAAAGTATCCTCCCTTAGTTGGATCCCAGGCTCTTCCAGTGGTTGGGGTGGCAGCGATAGTAGTCATATTGCTCGTAAGTCATTTTCGTCATTAGGATACAGTGGGTTACTACCAGCCGATATTATTTGGCATAGTGGACATGTATTTATTTGGGTAGGATCTAAAGGTGGGCATCAGTGGACACTTCAGGCTGAGAGTGCTAGGCCTGGAACTGACTCAGCTGGATTACCACTAGCAATAAATGGGTGGCACGGCTATGATAATAAGTCATCATATGTTACAGTTAATCGACTAAAAGGATATTATGCTCCAACAGACCATTTTTAGTGATGGTCTGTTTTTATTTCTGATTTTTATAAAACCGGAAAAGCAATAATTACACATTTATAAAATATTGTGATTTTGAGAAAGCTGTTATTTTGCAGCTTAGAAAGGTGGATTTTATGGAAACAAAGCAAAGAGAATTATTAAATGAGTTACGAAGCACTCTTGTTGGTAAGTTACATGTTCAGCCATACATTGTGTATGACGATGCTACTATTGAGCGTTTGCTTAAGATGCAACCAAGGACTTTAGACGACTTAAAGCAGATTAAAGGATTTCCGGAGAAGGGAAAACGCTTTAAAGGATTCGGGGATCAGATAATTGCTATTTTTAACAAGACTGATTCCATTCAGGGTTTTGATGTTGATGAGTCAGCCCATATAACTTCAATACCTAAAAAGATGATCCTGTAAATTGTATAAAGGAGGTTTACTTGAAGAATAAATCTTTAGCTATCTTCGGCATGACTTCAGCATTACTGGCGACTTCTTTAGTATGTTCTCCTCATACAATGCAAGTCGATGCGTTTGATGTTACAAAACAAGGAAGCACACAAGCACAGTTGTATCGTTACTTGCAGGAGACACGTGCTATAGCAAACGCTCAAGGACAAAGTTACATTCAAAAGAGAAGCGAACTGTTGTCAGGGAACAACATTAGCGTAGATTCTGCTGATGATGCAACCAAAGCCTATATAGAAAATTGTGCTCGAGTAGCACGTGAGCATGAGGAAGAGAATGTCCGCTCTGCGCGGGACCAGCTTCTCGACAATCTGAATTCAGATGATGAAGAAGATGGAGTTAAGTTTGCTTCACCTAAAGCACAAGCAGAGCAACAGCAGCAAATTACTAATGCTGTTAAGGTGCTAACAAAGACTTTAAATAAGACAAGTAAATATATCAAGGATACTGCTTCTTCAAAGTCAGAGTCTGCTTCTACAAATGGTACACAAACATTTTCCTCTGATCAGACAACTGAAGATCAGTTTAACGCATTGAAAGATTCAGATGGTGAAAAACAAATTTCATTATCTGAAGTTGCCTTATGTGAAGCTACTTCTTATAATGTGTCTGATGGCACTGGTAAGTGTAATAGTGCTGTACGTACACATATGGCTTACGCAAAGGTGACAAGCCGATCAAGTGCACAGTATGCACTTCTTAATAGTGAGGATGCTTACACTGATAAGAAAACCGGGTTCAGGATGTATCAGGGAAGATATTGCATTGCAGTAGGTTCTGGTTATACACAAAAAGTTGGTAGCAAGATTGATTTAGTAATGGAAGACGGGTCAATCATTCAGTGTGTGCTTGGTGATTGCAAAGCTGATAAAGACACTGATGCGAAAACACATACTTATTGCAAATGGGATGGTAGTGTAGCTGAGTTCATAATTGATGATGCGTTTTTTAATACAAATACTACTCATAATCCAGTAAATACTGCATTAAATCAGTTTGGTACAATAAAGAAAGTTGTGGTGATTGATTAGTGAACAAATTATCATTGGAAATTAATGGTACTTGGTTCGAGCAGCATGTTGCAAATTGTATCGTTCAGCAATTTCCAAATACATCAGTGCTTCACAATCTTCCTCTTTATAGCAATTTTTTATCAAACTGGAAAGGAAAACCAAACACAACCCAGATTGATTTGGTGGTTATTGCAGAGTTTGGCTGTTATATCATTGAAGCTAAGAAGTGGGGATTGGAGATTGTTGGTAATCGAGATGATTATAAATGGTCTGGTAAATCTAATGCTAAATCATTTATTGATAATATAAATCCAGTATCACAGAATTTAATGCATATGCGAGCATTAAGAAATCTTCTTCGAAGAAATGGTTACAAGCCACCACAATTTGAAAGCTTCGTATGTGTACCAAATGGTACTCAGACTAAAACAGATTGTGAGGAAGTGCTTGAATTATCACAATTAATTTTTAAACTTAAGTATGATAGATTACAGTTTTTAACTCATAAGTCTGACGTTGCTCCAATCGACGTTCAGTTTTGGGAAAGAGCTGTTTCTCAAGTAATTAGAAAGAATATTGCAGCATTGTCTTAACAGGCAATGCTGTGCTTTATTTTGGAGGTAAAAATGATTTCACAGTATGAAATACAGTATATGAAACTTTTGAAAGATATTTACAGTAATGGGTATTCCGATGGCGTGAATGAGCGTACTGGGTACTCTACAAAGCGTTTACCATGCGCTGTGATACAGATTGATACAGAGCGTGAATTCCCTATTCTCAAGTCAAAGAAGGTGTTTCATAAATCAGCTGAAAATGAAATTCTTTGGATCTGGCAGGCAATGTCAAATGATATTAGGGATTTACATAGTCACATTTGGGATGCCTGGGCAGATACAAAATATTCAATAGGAAAAGCTTATGGTTATCAGATGGCGCAGCCTGTAACAATCAATGAGGGAACATGGGACAAGCCAAATCTTAGACATTATGATACTCAGACTTCTTTCGTTCTTGACTATCTTAAAGAGTTTCCAAATGGAAGACATGCAAAAACTACGCTTTGGAATGTTGCTGATCTTGAACACATGAATCTGGTTCCGTGCGTACATTCTACTGACTGGAATCTGGATGGAGGTAGATTGAATGTTATTGTGTCACAAAGATCGGGCGATATGCCATTAGGTGTGCCATTTAACACAACACAGTATGCAATGCTTCAGTGTATGTTTGCAAGACATCTTGGTGTTAAACCAGGTATTCTCTTACATGTAATTGCAGATGCACATATTTATGCAAATCAGATGGACGGTGTTAAACGCCAGATTGATAATTATGAATTACTTCGTGCAATTTCACGTCATTCAAAAGATACACTTATGGAGAGTAATATACTCATGGAGTATATGGATACTTATAAGATATCGGACTCTGTCGAACTTTTTTATGACAAATGCTTGCAGATTTTAAATACTGATCCATACTTTAGCATTCAAGATGACATTAACTCGTTCTGGGAGATGGATTGTAATAATTCACATGTTTGCAATTATTGCAGTTTCGATAAAATTGATATGGGAGATGTAGCAGTATGAGTAACAAAATTTTTATGATTGTTGGATGCAGTGGTGCAGGTAAAAGCACACAGGTTAATTCATTGCTGTCATCAGGCTTGGACTTGACGCGCGGTATCATCTGCACAACTAGAGCTCCGCGTGCTGGTGAGATGAATACAATTGACTATATTTTTACATCAGTGGATGGATTAAAACTTGATCAGTCAAAGAATGATGTTTTTGAATGTCGTTCATTTAATCTTGTTACTGGTCAGGCTTACTATTATTCACGTAGATCCGATTTTGCTAAGTTACCAGAATGCAATTACATTTTAGCTGGGACATTACGAATGGTCAAATCTTACAGAGAAGAGTTTGGTGATGCTTTAGTTCCAATTTACCTTGATGTGAGTGATGATGTTGCTGCACAGAGAGCTTTTGCACGAAATCGTGATCCGGTTGCAGAGAATTCTCGTCGCCAGAAATTCGTAAATGCAGACTATTCTTTAGAAGCTGCTGTAACGGCAGGTATTCCTGAGAGCAATATTATTGATGGGAATAAACCTAAGCATTGTGTCTACCTGCAGCTTTATAAGATGATTGCCAAGTATATCAATGCAGGTGTCATTTAAAGAATACTTACATTGATAACTATACACTAGGAAGGATTATTCTCATTAGTACCCACGGTCTTGCCCGTGTGGTTGCAGTAGCGATACTGCAACCTTCAGTGAGTAGCCTAAGCAATGCGATACTTGTTATACAAGCATCACAGTCACTACGTTAAGAGAGAATATATAGGTACTTTGGAATGTAGTACCAAGTTCCAAACACTACGGTCTGTGTTTAAACAATTCTAAGGTATGGGAATCGTGATGCAGACATTTAAAACCTTTCATTAACATTGGCGATGGTACACCAACCACACTTCGGTGTGAGTAATTAAATCCAAAAAGATTTAAGAAAGGAGCATGACCTATGGTCTATGTATTATCAAAAACCGGACAGCCTTTGATGCCAACAGAGAACCATGCAAAGGTCCGTGTTCTGTTAAAACAGCAAAAAGCAAAAATAGTACACCGCTGTCCGTTTACCATACAGTTGCTGTATGACAGTACAAACTACACACAGCCTGTAAGTCTTGGCATTGATGCCGGAAGCAGGCATATCGGCATATCTGCCACTACAGAAACGAAAGTTCTGTACGAAGCAGATGTGACACTTAGAAATGACATCGTGAATCTTTTATCTACACGCCGTGAAGCACGACGCACCAGAAGAAGCCGAAAGACTCGCTACCGCAAGCCACGGTTCAATAACAGAACCCGTAAGGATGGCTGGCTGGCTCCGTCTGTACGGCAGAAGGTGGATACACACCTTACTACTGTGCGTAAGGTAACGGAGATACTTCCAGTCAACAGCATCACTGTGGAAACTGCATCATTCGATATCCAGAAGATCAAGAACCTGAACATAGTCAGTACTGACTATCAGCATGGTGAACAGTTCGATTTCTGGAACGTACGTGAATATATACTCTTCCGTGACGGTCATAAGTGCCAGTGCTGCAAAGGGAAGTCAAAAGATCCAGTGCTTAACGTGCATCATATCGAAAGCCGTAAGACCGGAGGAAACGCACCGAATAACCTGATCACACTCTGCGAAACATGTCACAAGGGTTATCATAACGGTACCGTAAGCCTGCCGAAAAACATCAGGCGCGGCATGAAATTCAATGATGCTGCATTTATGGGTATCATGCGATTGGCCTTTTTCAACAAGGTAAAGGAGACCTATGAGCCGCTTGGCATCATGGTAAACATGACTTATGGTTATATCACAAAAAATACAAGGATAGAACACAATCTGCCGAAGGACCACTTCATCGATGCCAGATGCATCAGTGGACACCCTGATGCAACAAGTGACGGTACGGTCTTTTATCAGAAGAAAGTGCGTTGTCATAACCGCCAGATCCATAAACAGAAGATATTTAAAGGCGGTATCCGCAAACGGAACCAGGCCCCATATGAAGTTAAAGGTTTTAGACTGTACGATGAAGTTCTTTGGAAAGGGCAAAAATGCTTTATCTTTGGTCGCAGGTCAACAGGCCGTATGGATTTACGGCTTTTAGACGGAACACATATCAATGCATCGGTAGGATACAAGAATCTAAAGTTGTTAAGAAAACGTAGCAATTATCTTACAGAGCAAAGAAAGGTAGGTTAAAGGTGGTTTCTCACACATGCAAGCTCGTGTGATTACCACTGAGGATTATTATGACTAAAAATGAGTTAATCAGATTACTTCGTACTGCTGAGTCTCCTTATGATGTTTGTGCATATCATAAGGAGCTCGCAGATGTAATGCCAAGCATTTCGAAAATGTTTTGTTTTGACCAGAGAAGCAAATACCATGGCTATGACTTATTTACTCATTGTTGTGCAACAGTAGCATTGTTACCAAAGGATCTTAAATCTGACATGGTGTACCTTGCTGCGTTAATTCATGATATTGGTAAGGTTGAAGCTCAGATACTTCTTGATAATGGCATCGCTTCTTATAAGGGACATCAAGAGCATAGTTATGCAGAAACGATTTCTAGCATCATTCCTGAATTAAGCACCTCTGGCATTAACCTAAGTTCAGATGAGCAGAATCAGCTATTGTTTTTTGTACGTCACCATGATGACGATTTCAAATCAATACAGTATAACTTAAAACCTTACAGAAATTTGCCAAAGTTTTGGCTTCTGGATTGGTGCAATTTAGAGATTGCAGATGCCATGGCTCATACAATGTATTTCAAGACACAGGAGCGTGTTCGTACATGTAATGTTATGCTAAATCTTGTGATTAAGAATAAATATTAACATGGAAGCAGAGTGCAACCGCTCTGCTTCTTTTTATTGAAAGGAGCTACTAATGGGTACTACAGATGATTTTTGTTATGCCTGCGGTAATTTGGGATTTCCAGATAAAAAATGTCCGCTTTGCGGAAGGGAACCGACAAGAAAATCGATGAATTTTGAATTTCAGGATAATACTGACTTTGTTAAAAAGATTGATTGCTTTGGTGTTCCTGATATGTACAGAGGTATTATCTGGGATGGCGAAATTTTAAGGCATGATAAGCCAGAATTAGAAAATGATTTTGTTTTTGATCGGTTTGTGAAGCAGCTTGAAAAGATAAATGCTGTATTTGACAGTGGTTTACTTACAAGTAAAAGTGCAATTATTATTGCACCAGCTGGTTTCTCTAAAATGACTTTTGCCTATAGCTGTATGCAAAGAGCATTAGCAAAAGGGTTCACAGTAGCACCATTATTGGACACAGTAGAATTGAAGAGATTAATTTTTCTAGCGGCTGAGAATCCAAAATATAAATTGTATCGTAAGATTGAGTATGATGAATATATTACAAGTGATGTATGCTTTGTTACAGTAACAAAAAGTCAGCAAAAGGCTTGGGCTTATGAGACAATTCAAGAAATACTTGATTTGCGTGCTCGTAAAGGCTTAGGCACTTTCATCATTACACGCTACGATTTAGATGAGATTTCGCAGCAAGACAAATCAAATAGTTTTGATGCACTTGCATCAATAGATGCACATGATGATTTCAAATATCCTGCAATTGTCAGGTATAAAAAGAAATTTTAATATGAAAGGATAAATCATGAAGGTAGCTAAAGTTATTTCTGCAGATAGTACACCATTAAAAATCGATGGAGTGTTAAAGAAAGGTGGCAGGCAGCTTCAGATTTCTAATTATGACACTGTACATGATGCAAGTGGCGAGCTTATCGGGTACACAACGCTACGAAAGGTGACTGAGCTAAATGTAGATCGACTTCGAATTGGTGACAGTTATTTTGATTTGCATGATATGATAAATGTAAATTATGACTCCATTAAATTTTGTATATGTGTGAATGATTATGAAAATCAGTGGGTTTGCGTATTACCTAAATTTACTCAGATTAGTGATAGCACACCTACTATTACTGATTTCAAGCATAGCGTGACAAAATCACATATTTCTCATAAGCGTGTTCTGATACCAGTGATCTTAAGCTGTAGCGTTTTTATTGCAAGTTATTCATTGCTTTCTCATAAACCTGAAGTCAAGCAAGTTGTTAAGACTATTATTGAACCTAAATCAACTACAGTTACTCAGCCTGGCACTGAAAAAACATATGTTTATGGCACAAAAGTAGATCTGGATACGCAAACAGCTGAAGCCGCCTATGAGAAAGAAATTAAGCATGATAAAAAATATTATGCGAATGATAATGAAGCAATAGCATCCATTCAGTCAGATAAAAGTGCTGTTAAGGTTACGCCAAAAGTATCAAATACAAAGCCTACGGAACAGTCAAGTGATTCAAAAGATGATAGGGGTACCTTTTACTCAACAGAGGACACAATTCTAACGCCCTTAGCATCTACGTCTTTTGACACTGATAATCCAACAGATTGGAATGTATCAGAATATTCACCTGTTATCTCTAATATCACAATTAGTGAGAAGAACACAGGAATCACATTAATGAACCCAACATCTAATAAGTGTAAGGTCTCATTACTTACTAAGTCAGCTAAAGAAATAGTTTCATGTAGCATTGATCCAGGAAATTCAGCGACTTTAGAACTTATGTCTTACTTCGACAAAACCACTAAAGTAACCATTAAATATGAATTCTTTGATTCTGAAGATAAATTGTGTAACACACTGAGTTCTAAGATCACGGTATATGTATTATGAATGGTGAGCTATTTTACATCATTGCTGTGAGAGACGATGCTGTTTTAGTTAGTTCTACAAAAGAATCTGCTAAAGCAGTTACATTACAGAAATCAGAAATGTATAGGATTACCGACACAACTTTTATTGGTGGTGCCATTAAAGATGGGTTTTATCCATGCTTGTATTCTAAAAGCTTAAATCGGTTTTATTCTAATCTTTATAAAGTCTCATCTAAGATTTTATATCAGCTACATCCGGATGGACAGTATACTGAAATTCATTCAAGATTAAATTTGCCAGTATGTGATGTTTTTGCTCTAAGCGATCGCTTTATTATTGTTGGTGATGATAATGCTTTTGTGACCAGCTTAAATTGTACAAAAGATAATTTTACTGGTTTAGTATTTGATCATGTTGTATGGGATCATAAATTGTTTTTGCAAGCACAGACGTTTAAATTGTATGGAGATGGCCTGTACTTTGTATACAATATTGTATGCATACTTAAGAGTGATTTATCCTTATTTAAGGTGTATGAGACAAATCTCTCTGAAGTCAGGGCTTTAGAGAGAAAATATGATTTACATCCCCAGTCAGATACTTCATGCATTTCAGCTACAGATTTTATAAAAATACACGATTCTTTACAACTTTACAATTTAAATAAGCAAGCGGATGGTGTTTATCTTGATGACGTAAAAATTTATTCGTAGGAGGTTACTATGACAGAAAATTACCAGATGACTGCAAAAGAATTGCAGCATAAACGTGACAGATTAGCTGTTGCACAACAGGATCTTGATAAAACTCTTGCAGACATGAAAGCTGCACGTGATCAGGGTGATTTAAGTGAAAACTCTGAGTATGATGCTGCACGTGATCATTATCGAGACTTACATAACGAGATTGCACAGTTATCAAATGAGATTGAGAACTGTGAGATTGTTCATGATGATAAGTCTCCAATTATACGAATTGGCAGCACTATTAAGGTTGTTCAGTTGAATGAAGCAGATGAAGTAATTGGCTCAGAAAAACTTTTAACTGTTGCGCAGCATGGTGACACAATAATAAGAAAGACTCTCGGTATAACGTCACCATTAGGCAAAGTTATACTCGGAAAAAGTTCAGGTATTTTTGAAATTGTTTGTAATGGCAAACGGAAATTTAAGGTGGAGAAAGTGCTAGATGTTTAAAACAGGTCATCATAAATTTAAATTATCTGAAAGTATACGAATGATAAAATCAATTGTGTTTGTTACCGTATGTGCACTTGCTCTGTTAATCACAGTGTCAACAGCAAATATGAATAAGCAAAAAGCGCAGATTGGCGAACAGGCAGTCAAGCTAATGTATCAGTTTGTTGACTTGCAGCAGCTACAATTGAATATGATAGACCTAAAATCAATCACAACTGAGCCTGTTTTTAATCAGTTAACCATTGATAATGAGGACAGGACTTTGTATACATACATGAAATTTAAAGGTATTACTACATCAGTGAATATAAAAAAGGCAACTTCTACCTATGTAATTTACAGCATTGTTAATGACAATGTTGATGAGGCACGTAGGTTTATATTTATGTTTGATTGTAACCGTTCCGGTAAAATTTCTTATGTGCGGGAGGCTGAGATTCATGATTTTAGTACATTTAGTGATTAAAATCATTTGTGTAATTCTGTTTTGCTTGATAAGCATTTTTACTTGCTTGTTCGGCGTAAATGGATCTGATATAAAAGTGTCTTACTTCATTACCGCATGCTTTTTATTGGGGGTGATAGTATTTCTTTAAAATTTTCAGAAAATGATTTTAATTTTAAAATGAGTAATCAGACTGATTTTATTCGGTCTGTTACAGTAGGTTTGATATTTATACCTTATCATTTTATTTGTGATTTAGCGCGGAAGTCAGTTTTCCTTCGTAGGGAAAAGATTGAAGCATGGTTACTTGGATCAGTTTGCTTTTCTGGTGCAATTTCTATTTTAACATTGTTATATTATCTATTCATTGGAAGAATTTATATTTTTGAAGGTAAGTTCCCGCTGGCAGTTCCAGTTATTTCAACAGCTATACTCTTTCTCATTTATGCTTTATTTAAAGAGTCCACATTTAAACTTTATGATGATTTACAGGATTTTGTTTGCCTTGACAGTATTCTAGCTGACGCAATAAATGAAGCTGATGCTATAGATGTAACAGCAGATATTTCAGATGTTGAAGGAATGCAGAAGATTATAGATGACGATGATGATGATGATGTGAAAGTGCCGGATGCAAACACTTTAGATTATACATCAGATACTAATTCTGATTCTGCATCAGCTGCTGTTTCAATAAATCCACAATCTTCAGATACACAACAAGAATCTTCAATAGAAGACCAGGCAATTGCTTCATTACAAGCTGCAATGCAACAACCGAATACTGAGATTATCAAAGATGCATCAACATTGCAATCAAATGCTGCATTTGCTACAGTTGAGACTTTGTCAAAGTCTGCTAAACAATCTCTATACAAGAATAAAATGCTTGCGGCTCTACGAAATAAATTAGAAGCTGTACGGTCTGAAAACAATCTATCTAAAGATGAATTAAATAAGGTTTGTAGTGAACAACAATTTATAAAAGATACTGATTTTACGACAATGTCATTAAATATTGACATTGACGAGTTGCTATTTGGAGAATAAAATCTCCAAATAGCTTTTAATGCATTATTGATAGTAAGAACATGAAAACCGATGGAAATGCTTTTTTCATCTATAAAAAGTAAAATACTAGGAGGTTATTAGATATGGTAAAAGAACATATTATTGGTTCTACAGTTGTAAAAATAAATAAGAAAGTGCTTGTTGAATTTTTTAACAAGCTTGTTTCAGATTATCGTAATCTGAAAGATTTGGATGCAGCTTTAAAGGATTATGATGCAGGTAATATTGATGAGGATGAGCTGCTTGATGATTTTGATAATATTCATTTCATTTCTCCTGCAGATTGCGCTAAGTTTGGTAATTTGCGCATTTGTTCTTTCGATTCTATCAATATTTATCTCAGCAGGGTAGCATCAATTTTTTGTGCATTAGATGAAAAGGTACATGCTATTGCAACGTCTTATTGTGCACCTGATAAGAAAGAAACAGAAGTCCTTTTAGATCTGTTGTATAAAACTATTGCAGGATTTTGTTTTGTTTTCGGCAACGAGTTTCATTGCTTTGACACTGTAATTTCTGAGGATTCAGATGACCAGTATTATGATGAGATTATCTTTCATCATTTTTCAAAGTATGCAATTGATGATACAAAGCGTGGACAATTATGCATGAATTTTGCTAAGGGTATTGCAAAGGATGCAGAAGAGTTTAAGATCAAACTTGATGTATTTGATGCTGCTCCTGAGAAAGAGGAGCCATTTATGAACTTGGTCGGTCCTGATGTTTGCATTATTGATGAGACTGCACTCACTATGGAGATGGTTGATGCTGTTCTCGATGGAAAGATGACAGTTGACGAGTTACTGAGCCAGTGTAGCTATGCTGATACGGAAGATGGAGACACTACTACAGTAACTCCAGGCATGATTGAGGTATAAAGTATGGATAAATTATCCGAGAAGCTTGAAGAAATCATTTTAAAAGCTGAAGAACTGTTGTGGCTTAACACACAAAATGAGCTTGGTTTGGTTTATTCACAGGCAGATCTACAGCCTGTTCTTTCTCAGGTTCGTAATCAATATTTAGCTTTACCGGCTGTAGCGAAGTCTACTATGGCTGGTAAAGCTTCTAGCATTTTGGATCCATTGTATAAAATCTCAGCTGTTTCACAGTTTAAAGATGTTAAGAGATTGAATTATCATGACTATGCAAATATGGATTCCGTACGTGATGTTTTGCTACTATTTACAGTTGAAACTTCTATTAACAAGACAGCGATCAATTCTTGCAATATTATCGCAGCCGTTTTGAGTAATATTGATGAAGCAAGACCAAAGTATAAATTTTCATTATCATACAAGTATTTGAGGATGTTTCTTCTTTTTACAATGATTGGTGATTTTGTTTCTTCTTCATGCTTGGCTTATTTCATTTTAACACAGTTAGGAGATTAGTATGACAGTCGAAGAGATTCTTAATGATAAACTTATGCAATTAAAAGATTCTAATGGTATGACTGATGCTGCATTTAGCAAGAGTGATATTGATGTTTTAATGGATATCAATAATTTACGTGTTTTTAAATTAAAGAATCCTATGCCAGAAGATTTTAAATTTGCTGACAGTAAAGCAGAAAGTATACAGTTTGTTTTAGATGGTAATGATCAGCTGTACCGTATTCTTGAGTATTGCGTTATTACTCAACCTGTTCTGCAGATCCCAGTTCACAATGTTTATAAAAATTGGAGGTTTATAAATGGGAAATACAGAAAATGGGGAAAATAAACTAATTGAAAGTCAGCTTCTTTCAATGAACAGTTTTCAAGCTATTCAATATGTTTTAAATGACATTGAACTTCATGATATTCAATGTATTGATATTATGAAAATGTTGTATATGAAGCGGTGCATGCTTTTGTATGATACCGGATTAGGAAAGACTTTACTTACAGCAGCCTTTATCAAGCTTCTGTGTAATGAAGATCCGACACGAAAATTTATAATGTTTGTTAAAAAGGATCAGCTTATTCAAACACCAAAGAAATTACACGATGCTTGCGGCAAATCTGTTTTAGCATCTTCTGCAGAAGCTAAAAGTCTGAATGAACTGATCAATGTCGATAGAATTGATACTGCAACGATATTGATGTTAACGCATACATGCTTACAAAATGAAACCATAATGTCAGAATTATTCCAATATAAGGATAAATTTTGTGGTTTAATTATAGACGAAGCACATGAGCTGAACAACTTTAACAGAACAAATTCTGGCGGTATGCTAGAAGCAATTTGTAATTCTTTTGAGTATTGCATTGCTTTAACAGCGACACCAATTACTACAAATGCTCTACAGCTTGCCAAGCTGGCACACATGGTGGATTCTAAAAGATATCCTGATTACAATAAGTTAAAACGTAAGTTACTTAATGGTGATTTCGATATTACTTTAGATCCACTATTTTTTATTAGTAGAGATGGTTCTGATTTTGATAGTGTACGTGATTATCATGGAATAATCGAGTGGGTACCGGCAATGCCTCTTCAAACTAGATTTTGTGGTGGTGCAGAGTTAATGCAGCTTTGCAAAGGTGAAGGCGCTACAAACCAAGTAAATGCTTTAGTTAAACTTATAAAAGAGCGTAAAGATAAAAGAGGTCTTGTGTATATCAATCAGCATGCAATACGTTCATGGGTTTTACCGTTTTTGGATTCAGCTGGTATAAAGTATGATTGCATCAACGGTCATACAAGACAGGCTGATCGTGAACGAATAATGGACGAATTTAATATACAAAAATCCTTAGATGTTGTTGTGACTTCAGTTACCACAGCTATTGATCTGGATTGCGATTATGTTATCTTTTATGAATTTACTCCATTGCTCAAGCAGATGATTGGTAGAGCGCATCGTGGTCTCGGAGATAAACATTTAGATATT